>FTBH01000235.1_pt1 | contig 18116 bp, 16 predicted proteins | sample 1639321 | NCBI WGS metagenome assembly FTBH01 (sample SAMEA3914864, study PRJEB12502) | metagenome | biome: forest; material: soil | place: USA | collected 2012-03-12 | depth 0.3 m
ATAAAACCGCGAAGATGCGAAGCAAGTGCCAAGAAAGCCGGTGTTTCACGCAACTACCGCGACTGATCCCTGTACTGGGACTCCGAACTTCGCACTCTCGGTCTTCGTTCTTCAAACTGATGACCGGATTCCCCTGCGACGCCGCTCGGCCCGCGCTCGACTTCAGCGCGCGTTCTTGACTGTCCTCGCAAAGCGCTTGCTTTATTTTTTCGCCGCGGCCCGAGTGAGGCGATCCGCGATCGCGTGGCCCAATCCCTCGCCCGAAGGACATGGCTCGGCGAGAAGCACGACAGCGTCGCTCTCGTCGAGAGTGCGAAGGCCGGCGAAAAGATTCTGCGCGGCCTGCGCGAGATCGCCGTTCGCCGAGAGCGCGCGTAATGCCACGATCTTAGCCGTGGGGCCCGCGAGCTGCGCCAGGCGATCGCGCGCGGAGGCTTCGTCTTGTCCGGAGAAAAGGAGTAGTCCGATTCGCGCGCCCTGCGCCTGAGGCGGCAGCTCGTGGAGGTCGCGCAGGGGGCGCGAGAGCAGATGCAAAGGCTTGGAGGGCGCGTAGTGCGAGGCGAGCATTCCAGGTCCGGGGAGGCCAGGCGCGGCTTGCGCTGAGCCTTCGGGTTGGGCGGGCGCGGGCTTGGCCGACGCGAGGACCGGCTTCACGCCGACGGCTTTTTCGATCGCCTCGATCGTGGCGCCGCCGGGGCGAAGAACGGTGAGCGAGCCATCCGCATCCACGCGAAGGACCGTGCTCTCCAGCCCGATCTCGCAGGCGCCGCCGTCGAGCACGTACTCGATGCGATCGCCGAGCTCGCGAACGACGTCGGTCGCGCGCGTCGGGCTGATGCGGCCAAAGCGATTGGCGCTTGGCGCGGCCAGCGGCGCGGCCGCGGCTTCGATCAGTGCCTGGGCGATCGGATGGCGGGGCATCCGCAGAGCAACGGAGGGCAGACCGCTCGTGGCGAGATCCGGCACCTTGTCGGCCTTGGGTAGAACCAGAGTCAACGGTCCGGGCCAGAACGCGTCCATGAGGTTCTGGACGAGATCGCGCGACTGGGGTTTCCAGCTCGAGAGATCGATGAGGCCCAGGCCTTCGAGGCGATCGACGTTGTCGAGCGTCTTGTGAATATGAACGATCAGCGGGTCGAAGGTCGGGCGATCCTTGGCCGAAAAAATCCGGGCGAGAGCGGCGACTTCAAAGACGTTTCCGGCGAGTCCGTAGACGGTTTCGGTGGGCATCCCGACGATCTCGCCGCGATGGATGGCTTGGGCCGCGATTCCGATCGAATCGCGCGTGGGGGGCAAAATACGAGCTTTCACAGGGACTTCCAGACCTCTTCCATCTTCATGCTGTTTGAGCCTTTGAGAAGAACCGCGTCGCCCGGTTTGAGCTGCGCCTTGAGCGTCGCCGCGAGGCTTGCGCGATCTTCAAAATGCCTGAGCTCCCCGCCGAAGTTCTTCTTGCGGAGCTCGTCTTCGAGCCATTTCATCTTGGGTCCGAAGAGATAAACGGTTTCGATACCTCGCGTCAAGAGGATCGAGGCCAACTCGCGATGAAATCTCTCTTCGTCAGGCCCAAGCTCCCTCATATCGGCCAAGGCTGCGATCTGGCGGGTCTTCGTGCCGTTGGACCCCAAGCGGGCGGCCGTGACGGAGAGAAGCTCAAATCCCGCGGCCATCGAGGTAGGGTTGGCATTGTAGTAGTCGCAGACCACGGCGATGGGCCCGGGCAGCTCGCGGACCTGTGAGCGACCCTCGGCGCCTTTGAATTGGGAGAGTCCCGAGCGGATCTCATCGGGCGTGAGCCCCAACGCGTGCGCGAGTGTGATGGCCGAAAGCAGGTTCATCGCGTTGTGACGACCGAGGAGCGGGAGCTGCAGTTCAAAACGCGGCCAGCTTGCCGCCGTCACCGCCAGGGTTCCTCCGTCCGCAGAGAGCTCGCCGCGGATATCGGCGTCGGACTTGAGCGAATAGGTGAGGACCTTGTGTCCTTTCAATCGATCCCGGGCAGGCGCGATCCAAGAGTCATCGAGACAAACGGCCACGGTTCCGCCCGAACGAGCCACCCAGTCAAGCGCGATGCCTTCTTCGCGCGCGACGGTGGGCACGTCCTTGAGCTTCTCGAGGTGCTCGGGGCCGATCGAAGTCAGAACCGAAAACCCTGGCTCGACGAGCTCGATATGTTTTTCCATCGCGCCGATCTCATCGATTCCGATCTCGATTACGGCGGCGCCGTGCTCGGGCCTGAGCTCGAGCAGGGTCATCGGGATGCCGACGAAGCCGTTCTGGCTGCCCGTGGTCTTGAGCACCTGCGCGTAACGGCCCTTGAGGATGGCCGAGAGCAGTTCCTTGGTCGTCGTCTTGCCTTCGCTTCCCGCAATCGCGAGAAGCGGGATCTTGAATCGCCTGCGCCACGCGCCGCCGAGCTTGCGGTAAGCTTCGATGGTATCCGCGACGGCGAAGCGAATCGCGTTCGCGCTCGCGGGCCAGCTGTAACTCTCGCGGCAGAGCACGCCGCTTGCACCCTGCTTCAGGGCGGACTCGATGAAGTCATGTCCGTCGTGCGTATCGCCGGGGATCGCTACGAAGAGGGCGCCAGGCCCTGCCTTGCGAGAATCCGTCGTGATGGTCTTGAAACTTTGCGGGGCGCCGCGTGCGGGAAGAGACAAGGCCTGCAAAACGAAGTCAGAATCGAAGCCAAAGGAAGAAGAGTTCGGGTTCACTCTTTCCAGGTTAACATGGCTATGGCATAAAATTGAATGAATGCCGGGTTTTAAAAACCTTTTTGCGCTACTCCTGATCTTCTTCGCTGCTGCCCAGTCCTATGCGATCGCTTGGGACCAGGCTCGCCATAGCGCGCAAGCCATGGGCTTCGCCGTTGACGGGGGCGCGCACCTGGACGATGGCGTCTGCAATGTCTGTCAGGACCATCAACCTTCGGGTTCGGCACCGGTCCGGGCGAGCGTCCGATTCGATCTGCTGCCCGTCGAGCGCAGTGTCGAGATTTCTTCTTCTTCCTTCATTCCTAGAGCCGGCTCCCACTGGCACCTCTCGCGCGGACCCCCGGCGATTCTCGCCTAAGAGCCAAGCCGCAGTCTTCAACGATTCATCTTCACTAAGAGAGGTTTCCGTGTACCCACGTATTTTTGCGACGGCATCGATCGCCGTCCTTTGTCTCAGTTCCTTCGCCCGCGCGGAGGACGCTCCACAGCCCATGGTGCCGTCTGGCCCGCAAGGCTATAATCAGAGCGCCAAGCTCCTGAACCCCGATATCGCCTTGGATGGCCTGTTCGCGCTCTCGCAGTTCAATCAAGACAATCCGCTGGTCTTTGTAGGCGGGCATGACCCGCACCAGACGGGGTTCAATCTCCAGCAGGTCGAGCTCACGCTCGGGGCCAGCATCGACCCGTACTTCAGGGCCGATGCCAACCTGGTCCTGACCTCTGAGGGCATCGAGGTCGAAGAAGCCTATGCGACGACGACCGCGCTTCCCGCTGACCTCCAGGTCAAGGCGGGGCAGTTTCTGACGGGTTTCGGTCGCTTCAATCCGACCCACCCGCACGCATGGGACTTCGTGAACATGCCGCTCGTTATGGGGCGGTTCTTCGGTGGTGACGGGCTTCGCAACCCGGGCGCCCAGGTTTCGTGGCTCACGCCGCTGCCCTGGTACTCCGAAATCATCGGTTCGGCCCAGAACTCGACCGGTGAAACGGCCCCGAGCTTCATGCCGGACGGCAAGATGCGCACGCTCGGCGACGGGATATTCCTGGGGCGCTGGTCGAACTTCATCCCGCTCGGCGAGACGCTCTCGCTCAACGTGGGGGCGTCCTACCTCAACGGCCGCAATGCCGAGACGCCGCAGGTCGAACGCACGCAGATCGTCGGCGGGGACATCTACCTCAAGTTCCGCGAGACCTCCGAGCTCTCGTTCATCAGCCTGCAGGCCGAGGTGCTCAAGCGCTGGTACGGGCTCGAGGACGGCACGCGCCCGAGCGACTGGGGCAGCTACGTGCAGCTCAACTATCGCCTGCCCGGTGCTTGGGAGCGGTGGCATGTGGGCGTGCGCTACGACCTGGTCGGCGACAAGAACGGGGTTCCGGTGGCGACCGCTGGCACGTACACCGCTCCCGATGGGACTCCGGATCTCGACCGCGATACTTCGCGGCGCTTTCGCGTCTCGCCGGTCGTGACTTTCTATCCTTCGGAGTTCAGCAAGCTTCGGCTCCAATACGACTACGACAAGCCCTCCAGCTGGGACAACGCTCAGCAGGTGGTCACGTTTCAATTCGAATTCCTCATGGGCGCGCACGGCGCTCATAAGTTCTAAGGAGATCCAAAATGAAATCCATAATGAAATCGAAAATCGCACTCGGTCTGGGTCTCACGGTGGCGCTGGCTCCGATCGCGGCGCAGGCCAAGATCAAAGTCGTGACCACGATGCCGAGCTTTGCTGATATCGCCAAGAATGTCGGCGGTGACGAGGTCGACGTGACTTCGCTCACCAAAGGTTATCAGGACCCGCATTTCGTCGACGCCAAACCCGACCTCATGCTCTCGCTCAACAAGGCGGACTTTCTCGTGCGCGTCGGGCTTGGGCTCGAGGACGGCTGGCTGCCTCCGCTTGTGACGGGATCGCGCAACTCGAAGATCCAGAACGGCTCTGCAGCCAACCTTGAGGCAAGCCAGGTGATCGAACTGCAGGATGTGCCCAAGGTCGTCGACCGAAGCCAGGGCGACGTGCACCCGGGCGGCAATCCGCATTTCATGCTCGATCCCCGGAACGGCATCAAAGTCGCCAAGGCGATCGCCGACAAACTCTCCTCGATCGAACCATCCAAGGCCGAAGCCTTCAAGAAGAAGGCGGACGATTACTCGGCCGCGCTCACCAAGAAGATCGAAGGCTGGAAAAAGCAGCTCGCGCCACTCAAGGGCAAGCCCGTGGTGACCTACCACAAAAGCTGGACCTACTTCACCAACTGGGCCGACATGAAGGAAGCCGGAACGGTCGAGCCGAAACCCGGCATCCCGCCGTCGCCCGAGCACATCGTGAAGCTGATCGGGGACATGAAAAAGGGAGGCGTAAAGCTCGTGTTCATAGAGCCTTACTACCCCAAGGGTTCGGCCGAGCATGTGGCCAAGGAAACCGGTGCGCAACTTTATGTCCTGCCGACCGAGGTCGAGGCGACGAAGGAAGCGAAGACGTACTTCGACGTCTTTGACCTCATCGTCCGGGACGTGACCAAAGCAGGGAAGTGATCATGGCGCCAACGGCTTTGCTCGAGGTCATTGATCTTCGCATCGGTTACGGGGGGCGCTCGATCCTGCCTCCCGCAAGCTTCGCGTTCCGGGCGGGAGAGGTGACCTCGATCGTGGGCCATAACGGCTCCGGAAAGTCGACGCTTCTCAAAACATTGCTCGGGATCCAGCCCAAGGTCTCGGGCACGATCCAGTTCGCGCCCACCGCGCGCTTGGGCTACGTGCCCCAGCGCGAGGCGATGGACCCGATCTATCCCGTGCGCGTGCGCGAGCTGGTCGAAGCCGGCCGCTACGGCGCGCGCGGAGTGGGTCGCCGGCTGACGGCCGACGATCATGCGCGCGTGGCTCGCGTGATCGCGGCCACGCGCCTCGAGGCGCTCGCGGACCGGCTCTTCCGCACTCTCTCGGGCGGCGAGCAGCAGCGCGCGCTCCTGGCTCGCGCACTCTGCGCGGAGCCCACGATCCTGATCCTCGACGAGCCCACGGCCTCGATGGACGAGAAGAGCGCCGAGGCGACGATGAAGCTCACGCTCGATCTCGCGCGCGAGAGCGGGTCGGCCGTGGTCATGGTCAATCACTTCATCGATCTCGTACGCGAGATTTCGGACCAAGTCGTGCTGCTTGACCAGGACCACCAGGTGATCCGCGTCGGCAAGCCCGATGAGCTGCTCACCAACCGCGGGAGGGCATTCTGATGTCGGCCGAATTCTGGGAAAAAACCCAGCTCTTTCTCTCCTCCTGGCAGCTCTGGGGCGGGGCTGTCGCGGCAGCGACCGTCACGGGCGCGGTCTGCGGATTCATCGGCGTCTACGTCATCCTCCATCGCATGGTATTTCTCTCCGCCGCGATGTCGGAAGTCTCGAGCCTGGGCGTGATGGTCGCCTTCTGGCTCGCGCAGAGCCAGGCGGTGCAGAGCGAGCAGCACACCGAGGATCTGCTCCCGCTTCTCTTCGCGGGTCTTTTCACCAGCGTCTTTTCGGCTGCGATCGCGGGCGGCGCCTCGGCTCGCATCGGCGATCGCTCCAAGTCCTCGGAGTCGCTGATCGGGACGGTCTACCTGCTTTCGGCGGCCGGGCTGCTCCTGGTCGGCGATCGCGTGACCCAAGGCGCGCATGACGTGGCCAACATCCTCTTCGGCAACGCCGTCGCCGTCGATACGCCGCATCTTCTGCTTCTGATCGCCGTCTGCGCACCGATCTTCATCCTGCATGTGCTGCTTCGCAAGGATCTGGTCTTCGTGTCCTACGATCCCTCGATGGCGGCGACGCTCAAGTACCCGGTCGCGCGACTTCGCATCTTTTTGCTCGTCTCGCTCGGCATGGTCATCAGCTTGGGGACGCGCACGATCGGCGCGCTCCCGGTCTTCAGCTTTTCGGTGCTTCCGCCGATCGCCTGTCTGGCGATCTTCCAGGACCTCAAGTGGAGTTTCTGGGCGTCGGCATTCGCGGGCGCGACAGCGGCGTTTCTCGGTTACTTCGCCTCGTTTGTCTTTTCGTTCCCGACGGGCGCGTGCATGACGGTAGCCGCCGGGCTTTTCCTGGTTATAGGCCGGGGATACCAGCTTTGGCGCTCTTATCGGGAGAGTCGAGCTCGGCGTAGCTGATGAGATCCGGGTAGAAAACCTGGGTCATGACGATCTTCTCAGTGAGCGCGCCAAAGACGCGCGCGCGGAATCCCGCGGTGCGGGCGTGCGCCGTTCCGCGGATGACGGACTTGTAGCGCGAGGGCTTTCCGTCGGCCGCGTCCGGCGCGGGCAGGATGTTGACCTGCCACTGAAGTCCGCTCAAGAGCTGGTTGATCTTGCCTTTGGAGTCGCCCAGGATCTCGAGCCGAACGAAGTCGCCGGGCTTGTATGCCGTCACCCGAGTCTTGAGTTCGACCCGTTTCCACGGGCCTTTGCCTGGGTCGACTTTGAGAAGCAGGTTGGCGCCCTCGAAGAGAGTCTGGTCCGCCGCCGGCGCGCCGTCAGGCCCCAGGATCGTTGCCGCCGAGAGCGAATAATGCCACTTGGGCCACTCCCTAAGATCGTCGAGCGCGGCGCCGAGGCGGGCTTGCGAAGCCGTCGAGGGGACGTCGCGCGAAAAGTTCAAATCGCGATTGGGCTGCATGCCCAGATAGAGAGTCCCCAGGAAAAGGACGAAGAGGGGAATTCCCACATAGAGCGCGATTTTTCTCATGAATGAGGAATAGCAGGGGAAGCTGGTTGATGCAATGGGTCGGGCAGGGTGGCCGATGAGTCTCCTCTCCTTCGCCCAACTTTGCGTTCGCTTTGCGTTTGCTCGGCCGATTCGAGGACGCATGGGGCGCGAAAGCCCAGAAGTCCGCCGCTTTGGCAACGAAACGCAAAGTAAACGCAAAGTTGGGTGAAGGAAGGGGAATAAGGCGCCCAACTTCCCTGCGATCTGCTAAGGTGGTCCCCACGTGTTCGAGCCCAGACTTATCTCAGAGACCGCCGAATGGCTGGTCGTCGACAAGCCCGCGGGCTTTCTTTCGATCCCGGGCCGCGGCGAGGGCCAAGTGCTTATTGATTGGGTGCGCGCGCGCGATCCTGACGCGCTCGTCGTTCATCGCCTCGATCGCGAAACGAGCGGCGTGATCCTCTTCGCTCGCACCGCGGACGCGCATCGCAAGGCCGGCATCTGGTTCCAGCGTCATGAGGTGCGGAAATTCTACGATTGCCTGGCACTGGGCTCGTCCGCTCTGCCGACTTTTCGGGTGGATGAACCGATCGAAGGGCAGCCCTCGCGCACGCAGTTTGAGGTCAAGGCGAGGTACGCGGACGCTTTTCTCGCGCAGGCGATGCCGACCACGGGCCGGCGCCATCAGATCCGCAAGCATCTGGCGTCCAAAGGTCACCCGATTTTGGGCGACCGTGAGTACCGCGGACCGGACGAGGTCGCGGGCGTGAGGGTCGCGCGTGTCGCGCTTCACGCGCGCAGATTGGAGCTTCCGAGCGGCGAGAAGTTCGAGGCCGCGTGGCCCGAGGATTTCGCGCGCTGGGTAAGCGAGCTTGCGGCTGCGGCAGGGAGCGCTCCGTGAGCGCGCCCGTCAGCGCGAAAGCGCTCGCAGAGCTTCGCGCGGCGCTGGCCAGACGAGAGGGCGGCGAAGGCGCGCTCCGGATCTTTCACGGCCCAGGTGAGGGCACGGGCGCGCTCGCGGACGTCGCGCTCGATCGCTTTGGTCGCCATGTCTGGATCACTCGCTGGGGCTCCGGGGGCGTAGAGCGCGATGCTCGGCGCGATCCGGCGACGGAAGCCGCGCTCAAAGCATTTATCGCGGAGAACTTCGAGTCCGCCGCCGAGCTCGTCCGGCCCGAGAAGGGGCTGCCGGAAGAGCCCGTCGTCTATTTCGGCGCCCCGCCGGTCGAGCCGTTTGCGGTGCGGGAAGGGCGCGCGCGCTTTTGGATCAAGCTCCAAGGGGCGCGGCATCCGGGACTCTTTTTGGATCATCTCCCCGTGCGCCAGTGGCTCGAAAAGAATTCGAACGGTCTGCGCGTACTCAACACCTTCGCTTACACGGGGAGCCTGTCAGTCGCCTCCGGCCTCGGCGCCGCTGCGCACGTGACAACCCTGGATCTGTCCAAGCCCGTGGTGCGTTGGGCGCGCGAGAACTGGACACTCAACGGGCTTCCAGATGACCGCGCACGCTTCATCGATGGCGACGTTTTCGAATGGCTCCCTCGTCTCTCCAAGAAGAAGGACGAGCTCTTTGACTGCGTGATCCTCGATCCGCCTTCATTTTCCCGGGGCAAGAAAGGTACCTTCTCCACGTCCAAGGATCTCTTCAGGCTGCATCGCTTGGCGCTTGCGACCCTCAAACCCGAGGGAGGCCTGCTCATTACCTCGATCAACTCAGCCAACGTCAGTCGTCGCCAGTACGAGAGCGAGGTCTTGCGCGCGATCGAGGACGCGGGCTTTGGTCTGGCCGAAACGATCCACGAGGTTTCGCTTCCGGAGACATTCCCGACCCGCGCCCCGGAGGACGCCTATCTTAAAGGTTGGATCCTGCGGCTTTCGCCGGCGAACATTCGAGCTGGATGACGCCTGCGTTGATGATGCCGTCCGGGTCGGTGATCACGGAAGTCACCTTAATGGGGCCTCCTTCGACGCCGTAGGCATTGATCTGGAAGGAGTAGATGTTTCCGCTATCGACGCCCGAGAAGACGTCAATGCCTTCCAAGGAGAGGCGCTTGAGCGTCCCGGGAACCGAGATCACCGAGTGGCCAATCTTGATCGAACCGCTGATCTCCTGGGTCAGGTCGAGCTTGGCCTTATCGCCGACCTGAGGTTGGGTAAAGGCCATGAAGGTGCCGGCGACATTCTTGACGGTGCAGTTGAGGGGCGCGGCCTGCGCGGCGCTAGCGACCAGTGAGACGAAGAGGGAAGAAGCCAAGGTCATCTTTTTCATCGGAAACCTCATTTCTGGGTCCGGTCTTATATCCCTCTGCGGCATATATTAAATAAATAGTAAATATACTCGCGATAGCTTGCATTTATGGCTGAGAAGGGCGCCAATTGCACCTGCTCTCCGCCTGCGTGCCGGTGTGATGAGTGAATTCGATGTAACGCCCTTCGTGTCGAATCACGCCTTCATACTCGGCGCTGGTCCAGTTTTGGACGTACTTGTACCATTCGCGCGGATCCTTGGGGTTGGCGCAACGACGGGTGGTGGAAGCCGATAGCAGTCGAATCGTAATCTTGGATTCGGGGGCCATGCCTATGGCGCCGAGAACGACGGCGCGAAAGGGGGGCGAGTCGGGCTCGAGCTCGACAGGTTCGCGAACCCAAAGTTGGCGCTCGGCGAGAACGACCGACTCCGGATCGGCGGGTCGGCTGACCTGGATCGAGACTTCTCGCGCCTCGGGTTTGGGCTTGTCGGGCTCGATGTCGAATTTCATCACCACGTCGAGCTCATCCGAGCTGTCGGGCGCGTCGGGGTTGTCGACGAGCTCGTAGTCGCCATCGAGCTCGTATTGCGTGCACTCGAATTCGCGATCGCGCCCGCCTTCCTCGAAGGTGTCGTGCAGCAGTCGATCGCACACGGCCTGCGGCATGAGTTCGCCGGCGGTCGAAGGCGAAGCCGCGTGCGTCGAGGAGGCGACGGGCGAAGGGATCGTGGTGGCCGCTCTTGCCGCCGTCGGCTGCGCCCCGGCGCGGGAGCGCGCGAGCCAGACCACGGATCCGATCAGCACGAGCGCGGCGCTTGCTGCGAGGGTGATTCGTCCTCGTCGGGTCATGTGCGACGAAGCGAGGTCAGCTCTTCGGGCAGCGGCGCTTCGAATTCGCGCGCAGGAGCGTCGGCCGGATCCATGGGATGCGGAAAGGTGAGCTTCCACGAGTGGAGAGCCGGACGCGGAAAGCGCGGATCGCCCGGACGCCCGTACTTGATGTCGCCCAGAAGCGGCAGGCCTTCGTGCGCTGCCTGGGCCCGGATCTGGTGGGAGCGTCCGGTTTCGAGCTTGAAACGCACGAGCGTCAGTTCCCTGTCGCCGATGTGACCCGAACCCACGGGTTCGGCGTAAAGCACGGCCGCCTTCGACCCGGCTCGTCCGGCTTCGGCGCTCACGACCCGTGTTTTGTTCTGGCGCTCGTCCTTCAGAAGCTGGTGTGTCCATCGGGCCGGCGCCGGAAGTCTCCCGAGCACCCAGGCGAGGTAAACGCGATCCAGGCGCCCGTCCTGCAGTGCTTCCGTCAAGCGGGTGGCGGCCTTGGTGCGCTTGGCGACGACCATGACACCCGAGGTATTGCGATCGAGGCGGTGAACGAGGCCGACATAGGGCCGTCCCCAGCGCTCGCGCAGCCAGTCCACTACGTTCGGGTCCCCTTTGTGCTCGCCCTGGCTCAGCATTCCTGCCGGTTTATTTATGACGATGAGGTGCTGGTCTTCGTAAAGCACTTCCATGGGTAAGATGGTATACTCGAAATCCAATGGGTGCGGCAGAGGAAATGCCAGGAAGGCAGCCTCACGATACGCGGAAAATGAGTCTCATGCCTCCTTCAAGGTGGGGGCGATGGGCCCGCGGGCCTATGAGCAGGAGCGTCCTCCGAGTGGCGATCCTCTGGGTCGCGATCGCGGCGGCCTACGTCGCTGCTCTCTCGTTCTTCAAGGGCCAGATGCTCGATCGGCTGGCCAAGGACAGCCTGGCCACGATCCAGCCCAGGCACCAGAAGGTCCTGAACCTCTTTCAGGCCAGCTACTATTTTTTTTACGAAGATCAGTTCCTTCCCGGAATCCAGTCGGTCATGGAAAAAGGGGGAAGGATCTCCGAGCCCGTCGACGGAATCCGCGGCCGTGTTCAGGCGCCTGAGCTCCGCCGCATCGTCGTCCTCTCGGCAGGTGGGACCGGAAGTGGCGGGGTGCTCTTCGACTCGATCAACCCGCCGAAGGGAGCGCCGACCAGCGGCGATGCCCAGACCAGTCAGGTTCTTCCTGATCCTGAGATCGTCTCGCACGTGGCTGACAAGGATCCCCAGGTCTTCATCCGAGGCTACAATGTCCAGCTTCTGATTCCGTCGGGGCAGTACGCGATCCTCTACGAGGTTGACGGATCATTCGTGCGAACGCGGGTCCTGCTCGCGCTCGGCTTCGCCATCGGGCTCGCGCTGCTCTGGCGCCTCATGGTCGCTCGCGGAATCGACGTGCGACTCCGCTACCAGCTTGGTGAGCAGTATCAGAAGCTCTGGCGGCTTCGGACCAAGTTCCTCCTCGCGATCGTCGCGGTCAACCTGGTCACCGCGGTGATCGTCTTCTTTTCGCTTTCCTCGCTCCAGACGCGCGAGCAGACCCAGAAGATCGAGCGCGAGTCGGTGCTGTTCAGCCAGTTCTCGACGATCCAGGTGGTCTCGGATTTCACCAATTTCTTCTACTTCTATTACGTCGACCGGTTCCTGCCCGAAATCAAGAAGATCATCGCCAGCAACGAGAACCTCCTGCGCATCCGGATCATCTCGACGCGCACGAGCGCGGTGCTCTTCGACAGCGAGCTGGCTTCGTTCGCGCCGGTCGCCGGACAGGCCGTCGAGTCGACCAGGGCCGAGTACTCGCCCGAGATAGCTGAGCAGCTCCGGACTCGCGATATGGGACTTGAGCGGCAGCTTCCGGCGGCTGGGACCGATGGCGAGCCGAAGCTCCTGGTCGTCAGCACGTACCGCAATGAGAACCAGGAGCCGCTCTTTCAGGTCGAGTACCTCTTCAGCTATTCCACGCTCTCGCGCAGCATCCGGGCGATCCGGGAGCAGGTGCTGATCGATCTGGTGCCCTCCTTGGCGCTTGGCCTGCTGATCGCGATGATCTTCGCTCAGCTCCTGATACGGCCGATCCGCAATCTCGTCTCCGCCCTCCAGAAAGTGACGGAGGGTAACTACGACGTCTCCGTCGATCTCAAGCAGACCGACGAGATCGGCGATCTCGTGCTCGCCTTCAACGGCATGACCGGCGAGCTCCGCAAGAAGAAGGAGCTTCGCAAGTACCTCTCGGATGCGACCTATCGGCAGATCATGCAGGCGCCCGACACGCCTGACGGAGTCAAGCTCGGCGGCACCCGCGTCCAAGCCACCGTGCTCTTCTGTGATATCCGGGATTTCGTCGGTCACTGCGAGAACCTCGACGCCGAAGAAGTCACGACCATGCTCAACGAGTATTTCTCGGAGATGGTCGAAGTCGTGTACAAGAACGGCGGCGAGGTGGACAAGTTCATCGGCGACGCGCTTCTGGCCGTCTTCTACTCGTCCGAGGAGGTCCGCACCATCCGCCAGCCCGAAGGCCGCTCAGGCTCGGCGCCGGGCTCGGTGACGACGGCGCTCCAGTCGATCTACTGCGCGCTCGAGATGCGCGAGCGGCTCCGCGATTTCAACAAGCGGCGCCAGAGCCTCAATAAAAACACGATCGACATCGGCGTCGGCATCAGCCATGGCGAGATCATCTCCGGCCCCATCGGCTCCAAGGACCGCATGGACTTCACGGTCATCGGGGACGTCGTCAACGTCGCGAGCCGCATCGAGAAGCTGTCCAAAGGCGGCCGCCACACCCGCATCGTCTTCTCGACCCAGGTCGAGGAGAAGGTCCGTTCGCTTCTCGAATACGAAAAACTCACCGATACCCAGATCCGCGGCCGCGAGGGCGATATCGAGATCTTCGAGCTCATCGGCGTTCGTGATCTCCGTGAGCTGCTCAAGAACCTCGAGGGTAACGACCTTCAACTCAAGCGCCGAAGCATCGAGCTGCTGGGCGAGTCGCGCAATCGCGAGGCGCTGCCGCACGTGATTGCGACGCTGCGGGATGCGCGCACCACCGACGAGCTGATGCGCATGCATGCGGCGGTCGCCATCGGCAAGCTCGCGCCCAAGGATCATGCCGAAGCGCTCGCCACGCTCTTCGCGCAGCTTCGCACTGAAACGGCTGAAAAGACCGCCTCGGCGCTTATCGCAACCATCGGAAAGATCTGCACGACGGACCGGATCCTCGAGCTCGCGCCGTATCTCGATTCGGCCAACGAGCGCATCGTGGCCAACACGATCGAGGCGATGGGCCAGGTGCGTAGCCCCGTCTGCAGCGATCTCATCATCCCCAAGCTCGGCTCGCGCAATAACCGGGTCAAGGCCAACGCCGCGATGGCGCTCTTCGCCGCCGGCCGCCTCGAGGTGATCGACTCGCTCAAGCCCATGCTCATGCACTCGGACCATCTCATGCGCTCGAGCGCCGCCTTCGCCATCGGCGAGCTGACGCTGATCGCCTCGCAGGATGCCGTGCTCGAACGCTGGAAGCGGGATCCGCGCGGAGTGAAGATGGTGCTCGGCGAGCTTCAGGAATGCGTGCCCATGCTGGTCTCGCTGCTCAAGGATCCCGAGCCGATCGTGCAGCGTCAGGCGGTCGTGGCGTTAGGCAAGATTCGCGATCGCTCGTCGGTGCTGCCGCTGATCGACATGCTCCAGGGCGATTACAAAGAACTCGTCCGCGACATCTCCTCCGCGCTCCGCGCGATCGGTTCACATCGGCTCGTGCGCGACGTGATCTCGAAGCTTTCGCAGTAAGAAGTCAGTTTACATCGTACAAGCAATTCGCCCGCCCCTGGTCGTTGGAGCGGAGTTCGCGCTTCTGTTCTCCAAGGCCGCCACTGAATTTGAAGACCGGGTACATCACGGCGTCGTAATAAGAGCCGTCGATCGCGGGGTCGTTGCAGTAAGGGTAGCCTGCTTTTTGAGTGGCTTCGCAGCTGTGCTCGAGGCCCATGAGATGGCCAAACTCGTGCAGCAAAATAGACTGCAGATCCGGCAGCTGTTTGCCGGCGGAGAAGAAGTTCTGGAAGTTGACCTCGATGAAGGCGTAGTTGAAAAAGTTCAGTGGTTTGGCCGCGACCGGGCAGCGCGTGGTGATCGCGATGGCTTGAGCCGAGAAGTTGGTTGGCCACGTCATGTCCTTGAAGATCACCACGCTGCCCGTGTACCCGGTTTTCGCGGCGTTGAGGAGCGAAGCGCCGCAAGAGTAGCTGGGCTTGGGATAGCTCGCCGCCGTGACTCGGACCGGGTTGCCGTAGTCGATCGTGTAAAGTCCCAAACTCTTGGCGTAAAAGTTGTTCCACGTGTCAGCCGCCGCCAGCATCGCTGTGATCTGATCCGTCGTGAAGTCTCCGCCGTGGAATGCGATGGGGACGGCGAGCGCGTTCCACTTTCCGGCCAGGGTCTTGACCTGATCGTCTGGGAGCACGCATTGCGTGATCACGCTGGGCTGATTTCGAGGCGAACAGGCCTGAACCCCTGCGCAGAGTACGGCGATGGCTATGATCGCGTTAAGTCGCCCCCAGGACCTGAACATGTGACTTGGCTAACCCCTTATTATTTAAAAAGAATATCCGCAGCAACGTACAAGACATTAGTGGATTATTAAAGTATACTATTTGAGTTTTTCAAATGCAAGTTTTTGAAATACTGGGAGTTTGTTACTCTGAGCAACGGGAGATCCACATGTCGCAACCTTCGAAGACCGTCATCGTGACCGGCGCCGGAAGTGGAATCGGCTTTGATACTGCCCGGATGCTGCTTGAAACCGGAAACTACCGCCTTGCCCTAGTCGGCAAGGAAAAGAACAAGATCGAGGAAGCTGCGCATTCGCTCGAATGCTCGCCCGATCAGGTCGCCGCTTTCGCCTGCGATCTGCGCGACTCGGGTCAGATTCGCAAAACCGTCGAGAAGATCGCTGGCTGGTCGAAGACGGTTTACGGATTGGTGAACAACGCCGGGATCTATCCCTTCGGCGGAATCGCCAACACCACCGAGCAATCGTGGGACGAAACCTTCGCCGTCAATCTCAAGGGTCCGTTTCTCTTCACGCAAGGCGTGGTCCCGCTCCTCAAGCACGCCGACGGCGGACGCATCGTGAACGTCTCGTCGACCGCCGGATTGCTTCCCAACCACTTCGCGCTCGCTTACTCGGTTTCGAAGGGCGCGCTCCTGCACATGACCAAGACGTTGGCCAAGGAACTGGGCAAGGACAATATCACCGTCAACTGCGTCTGCCCGGGAATCGTCCGCACGCCGATGCACGAGGCTTATGTCCGGAGCGAGGCCGAGCTCGAGGAGTTCTACGCCAAACGTGGCGCGGCTTTCCCGATGGGGCGAGTGGGCGAACCCCGCGACGTTGCCGGCGCGATCCGATTCTTCCTGAGCCCCGATGCGGCTTGGGTGACGGGCGATATATTTATCTTGGACGGAGGGAGACTGCTTCTGTAGCGGAATCTGTTTCCGTTTCAGTTTCAGTTTCCGCTACCGCTACCGCTTCAGATGAATCGCTCCCTCCTTATCCGTTCTTCGGATCGGGATTTTGAGGTCGGCTAAGCGCGCGAGCACATCCGGAGCGGGGTGCCCGAACGAATTGCCTTCGCCCGACGAGATCCATGCTTCGGTCGGATGGTACTCCGCCAGAAAGCGCGGATCGCTCGAAGTTCGCGAGCCGTGATGGCTCACCTTGAGAATTCGCGGGCCCTCAGGCGGGAGAGCGCGCTGCAGATCCGCGAGCATTCGAAGCTCGTCGTCGCCTTCGGCGTCTCCGAGCGAAAGATACGATCCGCCACCGACGAGGGGCACGAGCACTCCGCCCATGTGGCCGTTGGCTTTTCGGGCCTGCGAATCTCGCTCTCGGATATCGGGATCGGAGACCGGGTATGGCACGCAGCCCGAACTCCACGGCTCGAGCGAAAACCCCGCCGCGAGCGCCGCGTCCCGGATCGCCAAGCCTCGCGTCCCGAGAAGCTCGGCGCGCGAGGCGCTCACGCAGCCGACCGGGACAACGCGCGCGAGGCGAGCGAGTCCACCCACATGATCCTCATCCAGGTGAGTGAGCGCGACCCAGTCAAGCCTCCGAACCCCGAAGGCCGCGAGCGCCCGGACCCAGTCGGCCTCCGTGAGCGCGCCTCCGGGCCCGGCGTCGATCAGTCCCGCGCTCCCTGAGGCGTCGAGGACGAGCGCCGAATCGCCTTGGCCTACGTCGAGCTGGATGACCTCAGCGCCGGTGTGGCCGCGCGCCGGGGGAGGCTCGCGGATCGGGAGAAAGAGGAAGGCGCTGAGCAAGCCGTAAAGCGCGAAGCTGCCGCTCGGGAGGCGGCCTGATCTCCTTGCTGACCATGGTCCGAAGAGTACGCAGAGCAGCGTCGCGGCGAGCGCGCCCCAGAGGAGGCTCTCGGGCGCGATCACCCAAACAGGACGAAGCGACAGGGTCGCGCGGCAGATCGCTTCGATCGCGCCTGAGACCGCGCGCGCACCGTAGGGGAGTAGCTCAAGATGCCCGGTCGCGATCGCGCCGAGGCACGTCGGAAAAAGCAGGGATGCGAAGAGCGGCAACGTGAGGAGGCTTAGCCAAGGAGTAGCGACGGAGACGAGCCCCTCGGTGGCGACTTCCCAGAGCGCGACCGGAAACCACGAGCCGAAGGCGAGCCTCAGGTGCGCGCGCAGACCCTCGGGCCCCAGGTCAGAAGAGTTCGAAGAGTCGGCGAGCGCCATCATTCCGCCGCCGACCGCGCAGGCGTAGATCCAGCGCCCCGGTCCGCTGGGGCGCCCGAGCGCCGCCGCCAGCGCATCCAGGGCGAGCGACAGCGCCAGCGGATACCAGCGGCGCCAGCGAAACCCGATCTCTTGCGCGAGCGTGCGCGCGCCCACGAGCGCGAGCGGACGGAGCATGCCGGGCCGCGCGCCGCTGAGGGCCCAGGCGAATAGCCAGCTCGCGGCCACGAGCGCGCGTTTGAGCGCTCGCGCGGCGCGGATCGAAACCAGGCCGGGAAACGCTGCCTCGAGAAAGGCGAAGAACCAGCCGATCGCCAACGAAATGGTGCCGGCCAAGGCATAGAGATGGATCCCGGTGGCGGTCAGGACATGGACGAAGCCCAGGAGTCGGAGCAGGGCGGGCGCGCCTGAGGCGCTCGGCGCGGATTCGCCAAGCAAAAGCCTCCGCGCGATTCCGCTGGGATCGGCACCGTCGACTGCGAGCGCCGCGGAGACCCGCTCGCGAAGCCGCTCGAACCTCAAGAGCCAGGACGCCTCTCGCGGCCGCGTCTCGACCGGGGCCTGGGGCACTCGCGCTTCGGCGACGAAGCGTAGCCTCCGCGCCTTCGGGCCTCTCGCGTTCGGCGCCAGCGGGGGGCTCGATGCTTTCCAGCGCCCCTCAAATGTACCGCAGAGCCCGTCAGGACGCCGAATCTCGCTCAGCCAAAGGCGCTGAGAGACGCAGACTTCGCGAAAGCCGGACTCAGGGTACGAAAGCCAGCACGGGGCGCTCCCCTTGCGAACGGCGAGGGTGAAGCGCGGGCAGAGCTCCTGTCGGGCTTTCACTCGATCAGTAGGGCCGGAGGGTGCCGCCAGCGCCACGCACGAAAGGCCCAAGAG
>FTBH01000122.1_pt1 | contig 17926 bp, 16 predicted proteins | sample 1639321 | NCBI WGS metagenome assembly FTBH01 (sample SAMEA3914864, study PRJEB12502) | metagenome | biome: forest; material: soil | place: USA | collected 2012-03-12 | depth 0.3 m
AGAGCCTGAGTGTCCGGCGATACGGCGATCACACGCGGCGTCTTGTGAAGGTGACGGCAGTTCTGCAACTGCTCGATCGTGAACTTGAGGAACTTGCCCAGAAGCTCGGAGCGGCTATTGGTTTCCGACTTCTCGAAGATGCTCTTGAAGTGGTTCTTAACCGTGTTCGGGCTCAGCTTGAGGGCCGCCGCGATCTCTTTCAGTCCCACGATCTGGTTAGCCAACAGGATAAAGACATCCGTCTCTCTCCCACTGAGATTGATTTTCGACGCAAATTCCCGAGCAATTTTGTCCATATAGGAACCGTTCGACAGTGGAGGGGTTGTGAATCGTTACAAACTCTCCACATTCTTAGTCAGCGAGTCGGGTGAAGCAATGTTCCGTATGGGCTTCTTAGAAATCTTTACTAATTGCTAACTTTCGTCCGAGGCCTGCAGCGATTGGATTACATTCCAGTCCTCAAGGGTCGTCGTATCGCCCTGGACCTTGCCGCTCGTCGCGAGCTCGCGAAGCAGCCGTCTCATGATTTTTCCCGAGCGAGTCTTGGGAAGTGCCTCGGTAAAGCGCAAGTCATCCGGGCGCGCAAGAGCGCCGATCTCCTTGGCAACATGGGCTTTAATGGCGTTTCCGGCTTCACGGATCTTCTCCGGATCAGCGCCAATATTTTGACTGGCGGCGGATTTCAAAGTGACGAAGGCCACGACCGCCTGCCCCTTGAGATCGTCCGGCCGACCGACGACGGCGGCTTCGGCAACCCAGGGATGCGAGACCAGCGCGCTCTCGATCTCCATCGTCCCGAGACGGTGGCCGCTGACGTTCAGGACGTCGTCGACGCGACCCAGGCACCAGATGAATCCGTCGGCGTCCTTGCGCGCGCCATCGCCCGTGAAGTAGATGCCGCCCGGAAACTCCGAGAAATACTGCTTCTTGAACCGCTCGGCGTCCCCGTGAATCGTCCGCGCCATCGAAGGCCAAGGCTTGCGGATGACCAGATAGCCACCTGAATCGGCGGGAACCGCCTTTCCTGATTTATCCACGATCTCGACATCGTAACCCGGAAGAGGCTGGGTCGCCGAGCCGGGCTTAGTCGCCGTCACTCCCGGAAGCGGCGAGATGACGATCGCTCCCGTCTCCGTCTGCCAATAGGTGTCTACGATCGGGCAACGTCCGCCGCCAATCACATCGCGGTACCACATCCACGCTTCCGGATTGATGGGCTCGCCCACCGTTCCGAGAAGTCTCAGGCTCGAGAGATCCGCCGACTTAGGATGCTCGGATCCGAGTTTCATCAGGGCGCGAATCGCCGTCGGCGCGGTATAAAGGATCGTGGCCCTATGTCGCTCGACGATGCGCCATAGGCGATCCGGGCCGGGATGCGTGGGGGCGCCTTCGTAGATCAGGATCGTAGCTCCGGCCGCGAGCGGGCCGTAAACGAGGTAACTATGCCCGGTGACCCAGCCGATATCGGCCGTGCACCAGTAAACGTCGTTAGGCTTGAGATCGAAGACGGTCTTCGTCGTCCGGAGGACGCCGGTCAGATAGCCCGCGCTCGAATGGACGATGCCCTTGGGTTTTCCGGTCGTGCCGCTGGTATAGAGGATGAAGAGAGGGTGGTCCGAATCGACGGGCTCGGCGCGGCCGAGAAGCCCCTTCTCTTCGTGCGTGACGGATTCGAGAAGCGAAACGTAGCTCAGCTCGCGAGAAACCGGAGTCGAAGCGGGTTTCTCGGTGAGCTGCCGTCCCGCCTGCGCGCGCTCGATGACGACGACGCGCTCGATGGTCGGACAGTGCTCGACGGCAGCCATCGCCTGCTCCTTGAGCTTGAGCCAGGAGCCTTTGCGATATCCACCGTCGGCGGTGACCAGCAAGCGCGCAGCCGCGTCTTGAATGCGATCCTTCAAGGCCTCGGCACTGAAGCCTCCGAAAACCACCGTGTGCGTGAAGCCTCCGCGCGCGCAGGCGAGCATCGTGACGACGGCTTCGGGAACCATCGGCAGATAGATCGCCACGCGATCGCCCGGCTTGAGCCCGAGCTTGCGAAAACAGGCGGTCATCCGCTCGACCTGATCGTGGAGCTGCGCATAGGTCCAGGTCACCGTCTCGCCGGGTTCGCCTTCCCAGATGATCGCCGCCTTGCTCGCCTGGGTCTTGAGATGGCGATCGAGGCAGTTATGGGAGACGTTGAGCTTGCCGCCCAGAAACCACTTCGCGCGCGGTGGATCCCACTCGAGCACCTTGTTCCACGACTGGAACCAGTCGAGCTCCTCGGCGGCCTGGGTCCAGTACTTCTCCGGATCCTTCAGTCCTTCTTCGAGCTGAACTTTTGCCTGCTCGGGCTTCACGACGGCTTGTCGAGCGAACTCGAGAGGAGGAGCGAAGCTGCGATTTTCTTTCAGAGTGACGCTGAGATTTTGCGAATTGCTCATTGAGGGCAGACTAAACTGAGTGGGATGCCGGAGAAAACAAAAAACCCGCCGGGCGGATGCCGCGGCGGGTTCTCTGATTTCCGTGAACAGGGAAAAAAATTTATCAGTTCCACGAGTCCGTCGTGGAGGGCGTCGACGCGTACTTGGCGCCCCAGAGCGAGGCGTCGCTGTCGTTGGCGAGCTCGTGCGACGGCCCCGTCAGCAATCCCCAGCCCGCCATCAGCAAACCGGTCAAAACTAACATCGGAAATGTTCTTCTCAGCAGGAATCTCATAAAACCCCCTAATGGATCTTGCGATCCCATCGACCCCCGTCGATGATAAACCGCCGCACAACGGCCCCGTGCGGGGCCTGTGCGTCGATGTGCGCGGCCAATGAGCAATGCGTATGCCAGGAAGCGCTTACGCAGCCGTCAACGCATAGAGTCGCGGAATTGCCTGAAGTTCCGAAGGCATCGAGCCATTCGAAGCCCGGGGCGGTCGTGAGAGGGCACCGACTCATCGGGGCCGCCGGGGACATTTTCGTCTGCCGCAGCGACGAATATTGTAAAAATTGCGGGATTCGTAAATTAAATAGATTTTAGATAATTCTGCGGAGGCCGTGCCCGAATGCGGCCTAATGGGCAGCCGTGGAGTGAGATTCCTCGTCGGGGCCGCCCCTGGGCTGCGCGTCGCCCGCCAAGATCTTATGTTGCCGCAACATGCTCGCATCGACCTGACAGGGGCAAGGAAGCCCGAGCTCGCGAGCGAGATCGATCTGCTCCTGCGAGAATTTGCCGTTGCTTTGGCCCCCAGCCTGGGCCACGGCAGGTGGCGGTGCTTTGTTGACCGGCGCCGTATACGAGTGTTTGTCCGAGCGAGGCGGGCTCGCGGGATCCGAAGGCGGCGCGGACTGGTCCACGCCGAGAGAGTTTCCAGGCATCGAGGGTGCCGGCGGATAGCCGTCGGACCCGCCACCCAGGCTTCCGGAAGGCGGCGCGATCGACGCGGGGCCGGGCCCACTGCCGGAGCTACCGCCGCCCGACGAGCCGCCACTGAGGGAGCCGCTGCCGCCACCAGGCGCATTCTGCTGCGGCGATGACTTCCCCGAATCCTGATCCTGCGGCGGCGGTTGCGAGCCACCACCGCTGCGACTCAAGGAGCCGCCACCGCCACCGTTGCCGCGCGAAGGCGCGGGGGCGCCGTCATCATAGGGTTCGGCAGGAGTGCCGCCGCTGCTCGCAGCCGCGCCAGCCGGAGGATTAGCGCCAGCGGGCTTAACGGTGCCCTTCGAAGGCAGGTCAGCCTGCGCCGGCTTTGCGCCGGAGGGCCGCGCCGTCACGGGCTGCTGCGGGGTCGACTCTTCAGTCGCCGACGGCAAATCAGGTGTCGCGCCTTGCGATTTGACGTTCGAACTCTTGGATCCCGGCGCGACGCTCTTTCCGTCGATCGTCTTCGCGCCCTGAGGCGTGCCGGGCACCAACGACGTCTCGGGTCCAGTCGAAGTCTCGGGCGCTTCAGGAGACCCGGGCGACGGCGAGGGCTTGATCTTCGAGTCCTCGGAGCCGTCTGACGCCTTCACGTCGCTCTCGGCCTTCCCCTTTTTCTTTTTCGTGGGTTTCTTCTTCGCGGGCTTTTTCTTGGCGCTGCTCTTCGCCTGGTCAGGCGCTGCCGTCGAGCCGGACGAGTCCGAAGCCGGTGCACGAGAAGCCGCCGCCGGCGCCGACTTAGGAACGACTGTTCCTTGGCTCAGCGTCCGGACGCTCGCCGCGAACAAGGGCGATTGAGCGGCCAACGCGACCACAATCCCACCCGCGATACGAATCAGTCCCGGAGTCATCCGTTTCACAGGTCTCTCCTCAGAAACCGATGTTCACGCCTGCGGGACGGATGATGTCGAGGAGGTTCTGGAAAGCCGTCGTGACCTGCAAGGCGATCTTGCGGCCCGCGGTGCTCTCGACCTTCTTGATCTCGCCGCTATTGGTGTAACTGACCGTGATCGAGCCGAGCGTGGGATCCGTGATCTCGACGGGCTTGGAGTTCTCGTTGTACTTGAAGTCGATGCGGCGCTTGGCGTTGTCGAGCAGGCTCCGGATGCGGCCGTTCTGATCGTAGAAAAGCTTCACTCCCTTGCTCTCGGAGTTCTTGGCGAAGACCAGGTTGCCCTTGTCGTCGTATTGGAACTCCGACCAGTAGGTGTCCGTCGGGCTGCTCTTGGAGGTACGGGCGACGCGATTGACCTTGAAGACCTTCTGGTCGTACGAAAGCTGCGTGATCTCCGTCGGAGTCTCCTTGCGGGTCACGTGGCCGCGGGCATCGTACTCGAACTTGGTGACTTCGGTGCCGCGCTTGATCTCGCTCGGCAGGCCCGCCTGCTCGTTGTAGGTCGTCTCGGTGCGGTCGCCGTCGAGCGTGGTGATCATGCGGTACATCCACTCCTCGCCGTCAGGCTTGATGCGCATGTAATACTCGTACTTGCTCGAGGACAGGAGCTTCTTGTCGGAGCCCCTGACATCCACGCCGACGCTGTAGTGGCCCTTGTCGACCTTGTCGAACTCGTACTTGTACTCGGTGATCGTGCCGTCGCGGTCCTTGACCGTCTTGATGCTCTCGTTGAGGTCGCGGCCATAGAAGGTCATCTGCATCGTCGTGTTGTCGACGTAGGCGATCTCGATCATGTTATGGCGCTGGTCGGAGCTGTACTTGAACTTGTAGACGTTTCCGTCGACGTCCTTGCTCATGACGAGCTCCTTGAGCCCGTTGTACTTGAACTCCGCGTGCTTGCCGTTCTCGCCGTCGATGCTCTCGAGCAGCCCCTGGTTGTTGAACTTGAAGAACATCTTGCGGTTGAAGTTGTCTACCACCTTCTGAAGATGGCCGTCCTTGCCGTAAGCCAGGTCGATGAAGTTGTTGTTGCGGTCGGAGATCTTCATCAGCCGGCCGTCGTTGCTGAACTTCTCGATGCGGCCGTTGTCGAACATCCGGATGTAGCCGTCCTGCACCTTGGTGATGTACTGGTAGCTGAATCGATTGGACTGGAGCTGCGTGCCGACCGGAAGGGTGCGAGGCTGGAGCTTGCCCTTGGAGCGGAAGTTCTCCCACTCCTGGTTGCGGTAGCTGGCATCGGTGCGGAGCTTGGAGCGATAGCGCTCGAGCTGCTCGCCTTTGCCGACGAGCTCGGCCTTCTGGGCGGCGCCCACGATCATCTCGACGGCCTTCTCGAGATCAGCTTTGCTGAAGCCCGAGGGGACGAAGCGGTTCTCGGCGCCGCCGCCGAACTCGTGCACCACGACGCTGCCGTCGGCCGAGACGGTGAGGTAAGCCTCGTACTCGGTGCCCCAGCCCCAACCGTAGATCCCGCGGTAGGAGGTCTTGGAGTTGTACACGCGTTCCATCTTGGGCTCGAAGCCACCAGGATAAACAATGTCCGTATATCCCATGAAAAAGTTGCCGTTCTTCAGGCTCACGTTCGCCGCCGCCGGCAGCGCGACTGTCAGAAAACTGACGGTAATCGCCGCCCTTTTGAAAAGGAGCCGTAAGGCGACCCGGCCGCTTTCGCGGCCGTGAACCTCGCGAATCGAGGAGGCTATGTCGATTTTTTTCATATTGGTCTTCCCCATAAAATTATACGTCAATCTTCGTGATTTTCATGATGACAAAAAACGCCACCACTTCCAGGAGCACGATAACCATGATCAGGATCCAGCCCACCGTCGTATTGAACATGGGGGCCATGAAGTCAGGGTCTGTCTGATAGAACACACCCCCCAGAAGCGGGACGATCAGCATGACCACGATGCCCTGGTAGAGGCCGGTCGCGGTCATGGCGGCGATCTTGCCCTCGACCTTGATGCGCTCGCGAATCGTCGACACGATCGTGTCGAAGGTCTCGGCCAGGTTGCCGCCGGTCTCCTTGAGGATGTTGATCGAGGTCACGAACATCTCGACGTCGTCGGACTTGATCCGCTTGGACAGGTTGGTGAACGCCTCCTCGAGCGGGACTCCGAGCTTGTTCTCGCTGAGGATCAGGTTGAACTCCTGCTGGATCGGATTGGGCATCTCCTGCGTGACGAGGCCGAGCGACTGCACGACCGAAAGACCTGACTTGAGGCCGTTGGACATGAGGCTGAGCGCGTCCACCATCTGGTAGACGAACTTGACCACGCGCCTGCGATACATGATGTCGACGATCGGCTTGGGCATCTTCCAGCCCAGGACCGTCATCAGCGAGCCGAAGAGGATCGCGGGGAACAGGTTGGGCAGGAAAAGCAGGAAGATCAGGGATCCCAGCCCGAAGCTCAGAAGCAGAAGACCCGCGAGGATCTTGTTCGGCGGGATGTCGATGAACATCATATTGAGGCGTTCGACGATGTAATCGCGCGTGCCGAGCGACTGGAAGCGCAGCCAGTCCAGGAACTTCTTGTTGTACTGGTAGGAGATCCCGAAAACCGCCGCGCCGAAGAGGATGACTCCGAGGAATTTCACCATCCGTCATCACCCTTTCGCCGCGAAGAGGTTGCGCGAGATCTTCATGCCTTTGGCTTCCATCTCCTCGACGAACTTGGGGATGAAGCCGGTCGGGACGAAGCGGCCGATGATCTTGCGTTTCTTGTCGAGCCCTTCCTGCTTGTACACGAAGATGTCCTGCAGGCTGATCACCTCGCCCTGCATGCCGGTGATCTCGGTGATGTGCGTGACCTTGCGCGAGCCGTCCGAGAGGCGGCTCTGCTGGATGATCACGCCGACGGCCATCGCGATGTTGTCGCGGATGGCCTTGGCCGGGAGGCCGAGGCCGGCCATCATGACGAGCGTCTCGAGGCGCGCGATGGCTTCGCGAGGGTTGTTGGCGTGAAGCGTGGTGAGCGATCCCGAGTGGCCCGTGTTCATGGCCTGGAGCATGTCGAGCGCCTCGCCGCCGCGGCACTCGCCGACCACGATCCGGTCGGGGCGCATACGCAGGCAGCATTTGATCAGGTCGCGGATCGTGACCTCGCCCTCGCCTTCGATGTTCTTGGGACGCGTCTCGAGCCGCACCACATGCTCCTGCCCGAGCTGCAGCTCGGCGGAGTCCTCGACGGTGATGATGCGCTCGGAGGCCGGGATGAAGTTGGAGAGCACGTTGAGCAGGGTGGTTTTACCGGAACCCGTACCGCCGGAAACGACGATGTTGAGCTTGGCCTCCACGCAGCAGCGGAGGAAGTCGGCGATCTCCTCGGTCATCGACCCGTAACCCACCAGGTCCTTGGCCTCGAGCCGCTTCTTGGGAAATTTACGGATCGTGATCGTCGGTCCGCGAAGCGCGAGGGGCGGGATGATGACGTGCACGCGCGAGCCGTCCAGCAAGCGCGCATCGACGAACGGGACTTTCTCGTCCACGCGGCGACCGAGTGGGGTCACGATGCGCTCGATGACGTTCATCATCTGCAGCTCGCTCGAGAAGGTGACCCTGGACATCGTCGGCTTGCCCGATTTCTCGATGTAGATCTGGTCGCGGGCGTTGACCATGATTTCGGTGACGGTGTCGTCCGACAACAAGTCTTCGAGCGGTCCGAGGCCGAGGGCCTCGTCGAGGACTTCCTTGACGATCTGGGCCTTGAGCTCACGGGTATTGAGCAGGCCGCCCGAGTCCTCGGTATTGATGATGTCGAGGACGCCCTTCTGCGTCTTCTCGCGAAGTATGGCGCGCTGTTTGGCGTCGTTTGTGTCGGTGCTGGTCTTCTTGAGATCCATCTGCTCGACGAGAGCCTTGTGGATCCGGAGCTTCATCGCCGTCCACGCGTCGAGCGGCGCAGCCGAGCTTCGCGCGCCGGGGCCGCCCGGGCCCTCGCCCGATCCGCCGGCGTTAGCGGGCTGGGCGGCCGCGAGCGCCTTGGCGACGACGCCGGTGGGCTTCTTGAGCTTGGCGAGATTCTCGAGCAGATTGGTCTGCTGGACCTTGCGGACGATGTCGTGGTAGGCGCGCGCGATCGGCGTGCTCGCCGCCCCGATGCAGACGGGCGTGCTCTTGGCGAGCGAGCCGTCGCAAGTCGGCACGTCCTCGGGGACGGCGCCGAAGATCTGCTTATTGAGGTTCTTCTGCATGATCTGCGGCGTGATGATGTTGTTGGGCGAGTAGCGGTTGATGATGATCTGGACCATCTCGGGCGGGAAGAGGAGCTCCTGGATCTTGGACAGCACGCGCTTGGTCTGGTTGATGACGATGACGTCGCCCGTGGTGATCACGAGGATCGCGGTGGCGTACTCCATCGCCTTGAGCGACCAGGGCTCGGTGCCGTTGCCGCAGTCGACGACGACCATGTTGAAGATATTGGGCGCCTGCTTGAGGAATTTGCCCAGGCCCTCGAGATCCAGGTCGCGCGCGATGATGGCGTCGCGCGGGGCGCTCACGTAGCTGTAGCCGGCCTGCGCGTTGACCATGAACGGCGTGAGCGACTTGATGTCGATCGGGCCCTGGATCTTGGAAATGTCGACGATGCTCTTCTGGGGGTTCTGGCCCAGGATGATGTTCTGGTCGCCCAGGCTGTTCATGTCGAGGTCGACGATGAGCGGGCGCTGCTTGGTTTCCTGCAGATAGGCGATCGCGAAGTTCGCGGAGAAAACGCTCTTTCCGACCCCGCCTTTTCCGCCGACTACGGCGATCACGTGACCGGCCATCTTATTTCACCTTCACCCTGAAGTTCTTCTTCAAGTCCTCGGTCCCTTCGGACGCGTTGTCGATGATCTGCGGAGTCACGAAGATCACGAACTGCGACTTCTCCTTGCGGTAGGCCTTGGACCGAAGCAGGTTGAACAGGGGCTCGCTGTCCTCGGAGGCGGTATTGGGACTCGGGTCGTCCTTGTTGAAGTCGGTACCGACCGTGCCGGAAACGACGCCGGCGACCGCCGCGCTCTCGTTGGACTTGACGTAGATCTTGGTGGCGACCTTGTGGCTCGCCGTGATCGGCGGCACCGCCGAGGTGGGCGCGCGGCCGACGAGGTTCTTCTGGTTCATGTTGAGGTCCATCTGGATGTCTTCGCTCTGGCCGAGGATGAGCGGCGTGACGTTCACGCTCAAGCCCACGGGCTCCTTGGCGGCCGTGAGCTGGCCGTTGGGCGCGACCTGCGTGTAGCTGAACTCGGTGTTCTCTTCGAGCGAAGCCGGCTGACCGCTGCGGGTGATGACGGTGCCCGTCTTGAGGATGCGGGCGTAACCGGCGTCCTGCGCGCTCTGGAGCTTCGGGAAGAGATTGAAGATCGTCGTCGTGAGCGAGAGCCCGGAGCTTCCGCCGGAACCGACGGTCAGGCTCGAACCGCTCGGGTCGCGCTTGTAGAACGGCTGCCACTTGAAGCCGAAAAGCTTGTGGTATTCCTTCTTGAGCTCGACGAAGTTGATGGTGATGCGCACGAGCCGCTCCTGCTTCTTGGGCGGCGGCGGATTGATCACGATGAAGTTCTGGACCAGGCTCCTGGGCGGGAGGCGCTGGACGGTCGGATCGCGCTCGAGCTGGCTGCCGGGACGCAGCTCCGGCACGTAGAGGGTCGCGACCTTGGCGGCGCGATCGGCGTTGTCCTTGTTCTCGACGGTGCCCTCGAGAAAAATCAGCCCGTTCACGACGCGAGTGCGGACGTTGGGGGCGAACGAGTTGACGTCTTCCTGGATGCGCTTGGCGAGCACCTGGAGCGCGAGCGGCGAGAGCGTCGCCAGGTTGAGCACGAAGTCGATGTAAGCCTTGTCCTGGATGACCGAGAGGAGCCGCCCGTAATCCGCGGGCACGAGCACTTCGCCCTCGACGACGACCTTGGGTCCCACGATGCGCGTATCGATGCCTTCGATGTCGCGAAGCAGGCTCTGAAGCTCCGTTTTGATGCGAAGAAGGCTCGAGCCGGTCACGCGCACCTTGAAGATGAGGCGGATCTCGCCTTCCTTGTCGCGGAGGGAGACCGTGGTCTCGCCCGCCTTGAGCGGCTTGAAGACGATCTGCTGCTTGCCTCCGATGGTCACCGACTGCGTGGTGACGATGGTGGGGTTGCCGATGGCGACGCCGTCGGAGCCCGCCATGTCGAAGTCGAGATCGACGGCCTTGTCCTCGCCGGTGGTGAGAAGCATCTGGCGCTTGTCGGCGCGGGCCTCGGACTCATCGCGGGTCAGCCGCGAGCGCCGGTATTTGCTCTTGGTGCCTTTGGGCGCGGCGGCTTCGGTCGGCGCCTCGTCCTCGTCAGCCGCGCGCGCAGAGGTGACCGCCCGGCCGGAAACCAGGCTCATCGTCAGCAGGAGCGCGACTGCGGAGAGGAGACGAGCTGGAATCATCGCGGGATGCCTCCCCCGCCGCCGCCCGCGGGCTTGCGCGGGATCTTGAGCGCGTCGGCCCCGAGCACGTCCTGGATCGTGAGTCCCGGATAGTTGACGCGCTCGGTGTCGTCGTTGTTTCGAAGCGAGATCGTGATGGCGTTGTCGCCGTTGTTCTGCACGAGCGCGAGGGCCTGGGCCTGGTAGGGATCGACCTCGAGCGTGACGGTCGTGAAGCTGAAATCCTCAGCCAGCGACTTGTACTTGTCCTTGCCGGTGAACGGGTCGGCCTCGACCGTGCGAGCGACGTTATTGGTCACGTTGCGGCCGGTGGCGAGCACCACCACGTCCTGCAGGAAGATGCGCGAGATCTTGGCTTCCTTCCCGCCGCCGGTGTCGATGACGGTGATCAGGTCCACTCGGTCGCCGGGCTTGACCAGCTTGGCGACGCCCGAGGTCTCGGATACGGCGATGGCCACCGCGCGCTTGCCCGGCGCCACCTGGGGCGAGAGGCCCGTGCGGATGCCGGGGTCGGTGATCTTGTTGTAGGTGATCTGCTCGCCCTTGCGGATGGGCACGACGGCGACGTTGCCCGAGCCGGCGAGGTTCTTGAGGCTCTGTTGCGTCTCCTTGTCCTCTTCGTTCTTCTCGAAGTAGACGGCCGCGGGCTCGAGGAACTTCTTGGGGATCAGTTTGAGCTCGAGGTGGGACTGGTTGATCGTCTCGCTTTCGCGGATGTCCTTCTTGGCCGTGACGATGAGGATCTGCGCGCCGTACTTCTTCTTGGCGTCCTCCTCGACGGTGGAGACGTAACTCTGGACGAACATGATGGCCATCACGGCCATGACCAGGGAGAGCGTTAAGGCGCGATTGTTCACGGAGTGCCTCCCTTGCAGTATTCGAAGTGGCTGCTCTCGTTCAGTGTCGAGATGTTGGCGGGGCGGGCCCCGCTGCCACCCAGCTGGAAGGTCATGAGCGGCGTCCCGTCCGCCAGGACGTAGGATTGGGTGCAGAGCAGAACGCTCGTGCGAATGCGCACGTCGCCGCGAAGCGTGGGCTCGCGCTTCTCCTCGAGGCTGCCGAGGCCCGGCTTGCGCGCGACCGTCTGCACGCTGGCCTTGGGAACGTAGTTGGGACCGGCGATATTGTCGGACACTCCGATGAGCATCTGATTGAGTTTGTTGCCGACGAAGTTGCCGGTGAAACGAAGGGAGGGATAGTTGGAGCTGTGGTCCGCGAGGCCAAGCGCCTGCGCGCGGGCGTACTGCTGGTTGACGATGGACATCTGCATGGCCGAGTTGACGCGAAGAAGGACGGTCGAGAGCCCGAGGAGCATCGGCAACACGAGCACGAACTCGAGGAGGCTTTGCCCCCTCTGGTCTCGGACGCTGGTTTTCGAGATCCTCTTGCTAACAGCCATTGTCGAACAACACCTTCTTCCCTCCTCCGGTACCGCCGGCCACCTTGCTGAGCGCGTCCGTGCATTCTTCGTAACTCGGTTCCTTGCCGAGCCAGCTCTCCGAGGTCAGCGTCAGGAAGTTGACGCTGTCCGGGGTCTCGCTGCTTTGCGAAGGCGAAGACCGCCCCGCAAGCGGAATGAGAAAGAGACGGCTCCTAAAAGTGTATCGGACTCCCTGCTGCCAACTTAAGAAGGTGTTGCCCTCGTCGTAGTTATCGGGCGGCTTGACCTGGAAACCCAGGGGATCGCCGCCTCCGAACCCTTTGGCGATCGACGGATATCGGTCGGTCCCCGACTCGCCGATCGACTTCTTGAGCATCATGACGATGACGTCGCGCGCGCGACTCTCCTGGTCAGCCAAATCCTTGCCCGAGGACAGGTACGCGCGGGCCGACATAAAAGTGGCGTAATGCGCGTAGTTGCCGAAGGCCGAGATCAGCGTGAACTGGAGATAGAAGAACACGAAGGCGAAGAGCAGGATGAGCGTCAGCGCGAACTCGATCGTGGATTGGCCTTCTTCGCCCTTGCGCCGTGGGGCTTTCTTGGGCGCGCTCATTTGGGCACCTGGTTGATGAAGAGCCTGAAGTTCTGCGTATCGGCGCCGTCGCGGATCGCGCGGACATGGTTGAGCGGACCGCCGTCATCGTAGCCGCGGGTCTTGGGGTTCCCGTAGCGGTAGGTGTAAGCGAAGTCCTGGGTGATGGGCTTCGCGATGCGGTCGCCGAGCTTGAGCTTCAGCAGCCCGTTCGCGAGGATGAGGTAGCAGCTGACGACCACCGCGAGCATGAGCACGTACTCGAGGAACGCCTGGCCGTCCTCGCCCCGACAGGGCAGACGGGGATTCGCGCGCTTACTCATATCCCGAGCCCCAATCCGGAGAGCGGGTTGCCGGCGAACGCGATCCAGATCCCGGCGATCGCGATGGGGATTCCGTAGGGCATCGTCTGGGTGCGGTCGAGCTTGGGCGGGGCGTACTCGAGCTCCTTGACGAAGATTGGAAGAAGAAAAGCCTGAAGCCGCTCGATGAAGCCCCTGAGCCGGCCGCGGAAGAGCAGGATCAGCACGGCGAGCGCGCCACCGATGAAGAGCGAGAGCAGCGCCGTCTCGCAGACGAAGCGGAGCCCGCCCCAGGCGCCGAGCGCCATGAGCAGCTTGACGTCGCCTCCGCCCATCACGCCGAGCCAGAACATCCAGCCGAGAAGCACCAGCCCGAGCGCCGTGGCCGCGAGCGACTCGCCGGCGCCGGCCAGGCCCGAGACGTAAGCGGCGTGCGCGATGCCTGCGACGATCGCGGGAAGCGTGAGCCAGTTGTAGATCCGGCCCTTCCATAGATCCGTGAGCGCGGCGACGCCGCAGATCAACGCGACCGCGGCAGTGAAAAGCTCAGTTCGCCCAGACACGGATCTCGGCCCTCCCCGTCTTGAGATCCTTCTCGAGCGCGCCGCCCAGGCGGAGGATCCCCGTATCCAGCGTTCCCACCATCGCCTTCGCGAAGCCGAGCGCGCCAATCACCACAACGGACAACAGAAGGATGTATTCGAGCGTTCCCTGGCCCGATTCGTCCCCTATGATTTCGAAATTTCCCCTTTTGCCCCGCATTTGCGCACGCCCCGATCGTGCACGAAAGCGCCTTACGGCTCGTCGAGGGCTTTACCCAAGTTGGTATCCAGCTTGTCGACGGCTTTTTCCATCATCGTCGTGAACTTGGATTTGAACTTAAGCGCGAGCATGACGACCACCGAGAGAATCAGAATGTACTCGGTGGTGGACTGCCCCCGCTCGTCCCTCAACAAGTTTTTAAGCGCTTGTTTCATATCGATTCCAAACTCCCTCTTCCGTACCGACCTATCGGCTTGGTTACGGAAAATACTGAGCTTCTTCTTAGTTTATCTAATCTGTATTTAATTAGTCAACTATTGGAAAAGGCCGGGATTACGGGAGTTTGACCCAGAGTGTGTCGGAGGTGACCCGGCCTGGGAGGGCCGGCAAGCGCGAAATACCTCAGCGAATGCGGGTGTTCGTCTAGAGATTAGTACGCGACGAGCAATGCGCTCGCGTTGTCTTCGATTGCGGCACCGGGCAGATAACCTTTAAGCCAGGCGTCGGCGGCCGCGAAATCCGCGGCCTTCTGGAAGTTCCGCAGGCGCTCGGCGAGCTCCGCGGGCGGGACGCCGTCAGTCGCGAGCAGGATCCAATCGCCCGGCCGCAAGCGCACCTCGAGAATCTCCGGCTCGACGTCCTCCGCGCACCCGAGCGCGGTCAGCGGCGCGGAGCGATCCGGCGCCGACCTCGTCGTGACGAAAGGATCGACAAGCCTGCCGTAAGTCCTGGGCACGACGAGCTCGGCGGCCTGCCCCTCGCGGAGCAGCCAGGCCGTGCAGCCTCCGGCGTTAGCGAGCGCGAGCAGATCACCGTCCATGAAGGCCGCGACGACGGCCGCGCCGCCGCGCTGATGGACGGCCTTGCCCTTGTTCCAGTCTCGCACTTTGCGATTGGCGTGAATAAGCGCGTTGAAGAGCACGTTGCCCGCGAGCGAGAAATAGCTGCGCAGGACGAAGGGCAGCGTGGCGTCCAGATCGCCCGCCTCTTTATAAAGAAATCCGCTCACCGCCTCGCTCGCCGCGCGCGCGGCGGCCACGCCCGCCTCGGGTCCGCCGAAACCGTCGGCGACGACGAGGATACCCTTGTCCTTGCGGACCAGCACGTGATCCTCCTGCGCGGGCCGGGCACCGATCGCCTGATGAGTCGCGAGCGATTTGATCCTCATTGCTGGGGCGCCTCGCCTTCCTTGCCGGTATCGTACTTGAAGTAGCGCGCGAGACGCCGCTTGGCGCGATCGTGATAGATATCGTCCTCGGCCGACGCGTCGAGACACTCCTGGAAGCGCTTCTTGGCCGTGAAGAAATCACTGAAGCTCTCGGCGAGGACGCCTTCGGTGTAGATCGCCTTGGCGCGATCGTGGAGCACGCCTTTGACGCGATTGACTCCCGCGTAGCCCGCGGGATGATCCGGATCGATCAGGATCGCTTCCTTGTAATAGAGGTACGCTTTCTTGAACTCGCCCGTGGCCTCGGCATCCTTGGCTTTCTCGATGACCGGATTGCGTCGCTTGGCCACGTTGAGCTCGCAGGAGGCGATCTGGTCCTCGGCCGCGTCCGTCAGCTTCTCGCTCGAAGGATTGAGCTTGCCCACTTCCTTGAACTTGACGATCGCGGGCCGGCACCGGCCCTTTTTGACGAGCGCCATGCCTTCGCGGTAAATCTCCCAGCCGCGTTTATTGACCTCGGCCATGACCTCTTTGCGCTGCTCCTCGAGACGCCGCTGCTCCTCGAAATCGGCCAGCTGCTTGCGCCAGCCCTCGACGTCCTTGTTGTCCGGATCGATGGTCAGGATCTGAGCGAAGAGCTCGCGCGCCTTATCGTACTCCTTGCGCGCCATATGGCCGCTAGTCTCGGAGACGAGCGCTTCGATCTTGGCTTTGATCTTGGCCTCGTCCTCCTTGCGGCGCTTCTCTTCCTCGATCGCCTCGAGCTTTCGCTTGCCCTCTTTGGCGTAGCGCTCGATCTCGCGCGAATCCTTGTAGTCCTGGACGAGGGCGAAGATCTTGTTGAGCTCGAAGAGCGCCTTGTCGTACTCGCGGTTCTTGTAATAGTCGAAAGCGAGCGCGTGCTGGGACTCGACGAACTTACGCTGCTCGGGAGAGAGCTGCGCGAAGGTCACGGGCCCTTTTTCCTTTTTCTGCGAGATGGCCGCCTTCTTGGCCGGCTGCTCAGGCTCGTCCTCATCCATGATGAGATAGAGGAAAGCCGCGACCACGATGATCATCATGATCCGGCGCTTCGGCGGCAAAGCCCTGAATTTCTCGAGAAGACTGCCGTTCGCGGCTACCGACGGCCCGATGCCCGCGATCGAGTTGGCCGCGGCGTTCGCGTCGGGCTGCGCCCCGGGTTGCGCGGCTTCCGCCGGAGCGAAGGCGGCGGCGCCCGCGTCCAACCCTTCCAGGGGCGAGACGCCGGCGGCTTCGCTCGCGGGCTGCGCGGCGAAGTCGTCGACGACCATCGGAAAGTCTTTTTCTTTGGCCGCGTAGCTCTTGCTGTTGGCCTTGAACTGGATCTCCGTCTGCCCGATCCGGATCCAGTCGTCGCCGGAGAGCTCGCGCTCCTCGACGATCCGGGTTCCGTTGAGGTAGGTTCCGTTCGAAGAACCGAGGTCCTTGACGAAGTAGCGCACGCCCGACCGACGGACCATCGTGTGGCGGCCTGAAGCCTTCTTGTCGGCGAGCACGATGTCGCAGCCTTTGCGGCGGCCGAGCACGATCTCGTCCTTGCTGATGTCGAGCTGCTCGACATCGGCCGAGCCTGGCGGAAGCGCGAGGTAGGCCGCGATATCGGCGACCGGGATGATGCGGGTTGCGCCATCTTCAGAAACCGGCTCTTCGGCCTCGTCGCCAACCATCCGCGCTTCGTTTTGCCCATCCACTTGAACAGCGGGCTCCGCGCCGATATCGAGAGCGAGCTCGCCCTCGCCGGGCGCCTGGCCCGAGTTGATGTCGCCGAGGCCGCCCGCGTTCAAGCCGCCGTCGCTGGGCGCAGCGGCCGGATCGAACGCGAGCGCGGGCGTCGTGGCTTCTGCGATGGCGGCCGCGGGCTGAGCGCCTGCCCCTTGCTGCGCGGCCGCTGCCGGTGCAGCGCTCGCGGCAGGCGCGGCTTCCATCGAAAGCTTCATGAGATAGGGGCCGATCTCGATGACGTCGCCGTTCTTGAGGATCGCCGAGGTGCACTCGGCGCCGTTCACGGTGATCGGGGCGAACTCGCTCTTACGCTCGATCTGGATGCCCGCGCCCTGCTCTGCGCCGAGCGGGCGAATCACCGCGTGCTGCCGCGAGATGGCACGGTCATCCAGCCGAATCACGCAGCTCTCCGCGCGGCCGAGCACCGCCTCGCCCGTGATCGGGCAGGCTTTCACTTCCTCGCCGTTCTTGAGAATGCGGAGGACCGGCGCGGCGCCCATCAGATCGGTCTCCCTTCAGCCTGCTTCTTGAGCTTCTCGAGAAGCTCCTTGGCCTCGACCAGCTTGGCGTTGCTCTGGTCGCGGAAGAGCAGGCGCTGTACGGCCTCGAAGTGGCCACGCGCGCTCTTGAGCTTGCCGGCGTCGAGATCCTTGCGCCCGTGATCGAGGTGCTCCTGCACCTCGCGCTCGATGTTCTTGTTGGAGTTCTGGAGGTAGATCTTGGCCAGCGCGTGAGCCGGCTGCACCTGGAGCACGGTCTCGAACTGCACCTTGGCCCGCAGCCAGTTTCCCTGGCGGTATTCGCGGTAACCGGCGCGATAGAACATCTCAGCCGACTTGCTCATGCCTTGCTCGGGAGAGTCGGGCAGGAAATCCGAAAGGTCGCGCGACTCGAGCGGGGCTTCCGTGGACGCCGGCTTGCGTGCCTTCGGCTTGTCGTCCTCGCCGTCCATCATGAAGATCGCGATGCCTGCGATCGCGAGAACCACGATCCTCGGATTGAGCCCGTTCTTGGGCGCGCCGGCGGACGCGGCGGCACCCTTGGCCGCCCTGAGCAGCTCGGGCATGCGAAGCGATTTGATTCGGTCGTCGCGGGCCTGGATCGCCCGCTGGTCCGCCGCCACCTGCTCGAGCGACTTGGCGGGTGCCATGAGCATCTGCGTGCCCTGCTCGGCGCCCATGAACTCGAGCGTGGTCTCGCCGAGCGAGAACGTATCGGCGGTCTTGAGGCGCGAGCCCTTGGAGGCGGTGCCGTTGTAGAGGATCCCGTTCGCGCTGCCGGAGTCGC
>FTBH01000185.1_pt1 | contig 17852 bp, 13 predicted proteins | sample 1639321 | NCBI WGS metagenome assembly FTBH01 (sample SAMEA3914864, study PRJEB12502) | metagenome | biome: forest; material: soil | place: USA | collected 2012-03-12 | depth 0.3 m
GAGACAGTCCTGCGTTTTTCGCTCGAGCTTTGGGCGCTCTCGAAGGGCCGCTTTGATCCGGCCGCGCGGACTGAGCCCTCGCTGGGCGAGCCTGTCTTCGAAGTCGAGCCCGGACGCGCCCGGCGACTCGCGCCAGCCTCTCTGGACTTAGGCGGCGTGGCCAAGGGCTATGCGGTTGACCGCGCGGTGGCAGCGCTCGTCGGCGCGGGACTGCCCGGCGCGCGCGGATCCGTCAACGCCGGCGGGGACCTGCGGCTCTTCGGCGAGATCGAGCGCACGGTGAGTCTCGTCAGCGGCGCCGGGCCCGATGCGGCAGGCCCGCGCGCGCGGGAGCTCAGGCTTCGAGGCGGCCAGTCGGTGGCCAGCTCGAGCTCGGCCGGGGCGCAGGACGGAGTGGCCTCGCGGTTCCACGATCCTCTGAAAGGCCGCCCCTTTGTCGCGCGCCGAAGCTGCTCGGTCGTCGCGCCCGAGTGCATGGCCGCCGATGCGCTGACCAAGGTCGTGCTTTTGGCCGGCGGTATTCTAAATGGCATCGCAACGGTTCCAAACGAAGCCGAAACGCTCATCGGCCGCTGCCTGGCGCGATTTTCGGCCGAAGCGCTCCTGACGGACGATGACACGGGCGCGACTCGGGTGTATCTCCCTGACTATAGTAGCATCGCCCTCGCTTCGCTCGACGTCCCGTACGGGGCCTGCGACACCGAGTAACCCCTATGAAACTTTCTCCGCGGTTCAAGACTTTGCTTTACTCCGTTTGCGCGGGCACCTACGCCGGCGGCGCGATCTGGTGGGCCTATGACCGTTTCATCCGAGTCGAGGGTGTCCTGGGTCCCGAACACCACCCGGCGCAGCACTGGTGGATCCGTATTCACGCGGTCTTCGCCTACGCGCTCTTGATCGCGCTGGGATATCTGATCAAGATCCATATCGAGCCCGGACTCCGCGGCAGTCGCCGCAAGAAGAGCGGCCTCACGCTCCTGAGCTCGCTCGCGCTTCTGATCCTAAGCGCCTTTCCGGTCCTCTACGCCATGGAAGGGCCGTTCCGTAGCGGTTCTGCTTGGATCCATACCTATCTCGGTCTCGGATGCCCACTGCTTCTAGTCATTCACCTTCAGTCTAAGATTCGCGCGCGTCAGAGGCCCGTTCAGCACTCTTGACCGAGCGGCCTTTTGAATGGTTTGATCGTTGCTTGAGGGGCTTTCCATGGAAGAGCGAAGCACCGACACAAGAGTCCGGGGTGAAGTCAGAGGTCCGGAGTTTCCAGGGTCAGGCGAGATCAAGAATGAGATTCTGACGCGGGAAGCGCTGGGTTTCGTTCTCGAGCTCGAGACGCGTTTCGGCGCGCGACGGCGAGAGCTTCTGGATCGCAGGCGCGAAGTTCAGGCCCGGCTCGACGCAGGAAAGCATGTGCTGGATTTCCTTCCCGAGACGCGGGATCTTCGCCAGAGCTCTTGGCGCATCGCCGCCGTGCCGTCCCAAATCCAGGATCGGCGCGTCGAGATCACTGGTCCCGTCGACCGCAAGATGATCATCAACGCGCTCAACTCGGGCGCCAAGGTCTTCATGGCTGACTTCGAGGACTCGCACTCGCCCACCTGGCAGGGCACCCTCGAGGGGCAGGTCAATTTGCGGGATGCGATCCGCCGCACGATCTCTTTCAAAAGCCCTGAGGGGAAAGAATACCGCCTCAACGACGAGACGGCCACGCTTTTTGTCCGTCCGCGCGGCTGGCACCTTGAAGAGAAGCACGTACTCCTCGATGGCCGCCCGGTCTCGGGCTCGCTCTTCGACTTCGGGATCTACTTCTTCAATAATGCGCGCGAGCTCCTCGCCCGCGGCACGCGCCCCTACTTTTACCTGCCCAAGATGGAGAGCCATCTCGAGGCGCGCCTCTGGAACGATGTCTTCGTCTTCGCTCAGGAGAAGCTGGGCATCCCTCAGGGCACGATCAAAGCCACGGTCCTGATCGAGACGATCCTCGCCGCCTTCGAGATGGACGAGATCCTCTACGAGCTCCGCAACCACTCGGCGGGCCTCAACTGCGGGCGCTGGGATTACATCTTCAGCTTCATCAAAAAGCTTCACGCGCGCTCGAACCTGCTCCTCCCCGATCGCGCGCAAGTCACGATGACCACGCATTTTCTCAAATCCTACTCCGAGCTGCTGATTCAGACCTGCCACAGGCGCGGGGCCCACGCGATGGGCGGCATGGCCGCGCAGATCCCGATCAAGAACGACCCGGTCGCCAACGATGCCGCGCTTGCCAAAGTCCGCGCCGACAAGGAGCGCGAAGCCAAGGCCGGGCACGACGGCACCTGGGTCGCGCATCCGGGACTGGTTCCGATCGCGCGCGAGGTCTTCGACCGGTGGATGCCGGGCCCTAACCAGCTCGACAAACTCCGCGAGGACGTCCACGTCGAGGTCTCGGATCTCCTGGTCTCGCCCACCGGCGCGATCACCACGGCCGGCCTCCAGACCAATGTCTCCGTCGCGCTCCGCTACATGGAAGCCTGGCTCAGAGGCCAAGGCTGCGTGCCGATCGATAACCTGATGGAAGACGCCGCGACGGCCGAGATCTCGCGCGCGCAGCTCTGGCAATGGATCCGCCATCCCGACGGCAAGACCGAGGACGGCGCCAAGATCACGGCCCAACGAGTGAACGAGCTGCTCCGCGCGGCCGAGAAGAAATACCCTGGAGAGAAAACCGCCTCCGCGCGCGAGATTCTCGAGAGGATCGTCACCGAAGACCGCTTCACGGAGTTTCTAACCCTACCCGCTTATGGAGAGCTGAGATGACCGACCGGAAAAGGCAAGCGAGCGAACTCTCGACCCAGTGGAAGTCCGAAACCCGCTGGAGCGGAATCAAGCGGATCTACTCCGCCGAGGATGTCGTCGCTCTCCGCGGCTCGGTTCGCATCGAACATTCGCTCGCGCGGATGGGCGCCGAGAAGCTCTGGAAATCCCTCTCCACCGAGCCGTTCATCGCGGCGCTGGGCGCGCTGACCGGAAACCAGGCGCTTCAGCAGGTTCAGGCCGGCCTCAAGGCGATCTACCTGAGCGGCTGGCAGGTCGCCGCCGATGCCAATCTCTCTGGCGAGATGTACCCCGACCAGAGCCTCTATCCCGCCGACAGCGTCCCGCACGTCGTAAGACGCATCAACTCGGCCTTTCAGCGCGCCGACCAGATTCAGCACGCCGAGAACAAGGGACCCCAGGATACGATGATCGATTGGTTCGCGCCGATCGTTGCCGACGCCGAGGCGGGCTTCGGCGGCAATCTCAACGCCTTCGAGCTGATGAAAGGGATGATCGAAGCCGGCGCTGCGGGCGTGCACTTCGAGGACCAGCTCGCCTCGGCCAAGAAATGCGGCCACATGGGCGGCAAGGTGCTCGTGCCCACCAACGAGTTCATCCAGAAGCTCACGGCCGCGCGCCTGGCCTCCGACGTCATGGGCGTGCCCACTTTGATCGTCGCGCGCACGGACGCCAACGGCGCGTATCTTTTGACGAGCGATATCGACCCGCGCGACCAGAAGTTCATAACCGGTGAACGCACGACCGAGGGCTTCTACAAGATCCGCGGTGGCCTGGACTCCGCCATCGCGCGCGGTCTCTCTTACGCGCCGTACGCCGACATCGTCTGGTGCGAGACTTCTGAACCCAACCTGAACGAAGCCAAGAGATTCGCCGAGTCGATCCGCAAGGAGTACCCCGGCAAGTGGCTCGCGTACAACCTCTCGCCATCGTTCAACTGGAAGAAGAAGCTCGACGACGCCACCATCGCCAAGTTCCAGCGCGAGCTGGCGGCGATGGGCTACAAGTTCCAGTTCGTCACGCTAGCGGGCTTCCACTCGCTCAACTTCAGCATGTACCAGCTCGCCAAGGGCTACCGCGAGGAAGGCATGACCGCTTACTCGCGCCTGCAGGTGGCCGAGTTCGACGCCGAGAAGGACGGTTACCGCGCCACCTCGCACCAGCGCTTCGTCGGCACCGGCTACTTCGACGAGGTGGCCCAGCGGATCGCCGCCGGCGCGATCTCCACGGCCGCGCTCAAGGGCTCGACCGAAGAAGAGCAGTTCGTGCAACCGCAATGAGTTGGAAAATCGAGCCTGTAGAAGGCGTGACGGTCGTTACGATGAACTCGAACGCCGTCAACAAAATGAACGCCCGTTTCTTCGAGGAGTTCGAAGAGACGATGGACGAGCTGGACCGGCGCGATCCGCATCGCCCTCTCGTCCTGACGGCCGAAGGCAGCATCTTCTCGGCCGGACTCGACTTCGAGGACGTCTATCCCCGCTTCGAGCGCGGTGACCTCGAGGAAGTCTGGGGCTGGTTCAAGACTTTTCGAGGCGCCCTGCTTCGGCTCATATTGACGCCGAGACGCACGGTCGCTGCGATCAATGGTACCGCCCTCGCGGGGGGCCTGATCCTGGCGATCTGCTGCGATACCCGCGTCGGAGCCGAAGGGAAAGCCAAATTCGCCTTGAACGAGGTGAGCATCGGCATCCCCCCTCCAGGAACCCTCGCCGAGATCATCCGGCATGCGATGGGAACGCCAGCCGCGACCGATGCGATCCTGACGGGGAGATTCTACGATGTCCCCGGCGCGCTCTCGGCGAATCTCCTTCACGCAGCCGTGCCCGCCGAACGCCTCCTCGCGGACGCGATCGCCCGCGCGGGCCATCTCTCGAAGGATTGCGCGAAGGCCTACGCAGCGGCCAAGAAAGCCTTTCTCCATCCGCTCACATCCCGCTTGGGTATGGAGTGGGACGCCACGGATCGCGCGTCCGTCGAGATCATGATCTCGCCCGAATCCAGACGCGCGATGCTCGCGGCTTTCGAGAAGCTTAAGAAGAAAAGCTAGCCTGTCTTACTTGCAGACGACTTCGGAGTCGTGGATCTGAGCGACGATCTTCGACGAGTTCTTGAGGAAGATCGTTCCCATAGCGTTGTCGCCCGGGTAAGCCGTGATGATCGTGTAGTCTTCGCCTTTGACCCTGATGTCGTAGATATCGATGGAGTCGCTGTTACTGAGCAGGTACTCGACCGCCGGGCCCGCTTCGCTGAAGTCATCGTCCTCGCCCATCTCTTTGGCGTATTCCTTCGCGTCCTGGATGAGCTGCTTCTCGCGAAGCTGCGTGACATCGTCCAGGTCCGGATGACCGTCGCGAGCATCGAAGTGAGTTTCGGGCGAGCCCGGGATCTTCAGATCCGAAAGGTCATCCGCGAAGTCGATCAACCCGCACTGGGAGCCCGAGCGGGAAGCGGCGTGCGCGCCGGAGACGAGAAGCATCGAAATACCGAGAATCATTGCACACTTTTTCATACAGACATCCTATCTGGTTTGAGTGTAACAGCAGAGCCAGGGTGCGAATTAACACAGCGCGTTGTTCATCGCAACTTTTTTAACTCTCCAGGTAATCCAGATCCTTGCCGAAGGTCTCGTCCAGCCCCCGAAGCGCGAGCAGCGCCACGACGATCGTGCTGGCGCAGATCGCGATCGCGCTGCTCAGGACTCCAAGCCTCGCGCTCAGAGCCTGAAAAGCGATCGTCATCGGCACGACCGCCCCGCGCACGAAGTTCGGCGCCGAGGTCGCCACCGTCGCGCGCAGGTTGGTCCCGAACTGCTCGGCCGAGAGCGTGAGAAAAACCGCGAAGTAGCCGTTGGCGATCCCCAGGACAGTCGCAAAAAAGTAGAAAAGGTTCGGGCTGATTCCGCCTTGCAGAAAGAACGCGATGAGCGTGACCGTCATGAGCGCGAGAAAAGCGCCGACGACCTTCTTTCGGCTTCCGATCCACTGGCTGATCCACCCGCTCGAGAGATCGCCGATCACGCCGCCGATGTAGTTGAATAGGATCGCGGTCCCCGCCACCACCGGGCCAGTCGCGCCGAGAGCGCGCGCGATCTCTGGCGCGAAGGTCATGAGGATCCCCGCCACGGCCCAGATCGGAAGCGCGATCAGGATGCAGCGGACGTACTTGGACAAGCGCGCGCCCGAGGCGAGCAGCAGCCGCAGGTCTCCTCTTCTGGCGCCGCGGGCCTCCGCCTCGCGAAACTGCCGCGACTCGCTCATCTTGGCCCGCGCAGCCAGGAGCGCGAGTCCGAGCACGCCTCCGACAAAGTACGCGACCCGCCAGGAGATATGCGTGCCGAGCCAGGCCGCCGTTACCGCGCCCACGAAGCCGAAGCCCGGGATGAACGCCGTCCCGTACCCTCTTACTTCCTTGGGTAGCACCTCGGCCACGAGGGTGACCGCCGCGCCTAACTCGCCCGCGAGGCCTACGCCCGCGATGAAACGCAGGATCCCGTAAGTCGTCACGTCGCTGACAAAGGCGTTTGCGAGATTGGCGCCCGAGTACAAAAGGATGGACCCGAAAAGAACGGAGACCCGCCCGCGCTTGTCGCCCAGGACTCCCCAAAGAATCCCTCCGAGCAGCATGCCGCCCATCTGAAGATTGAGCAGGTTCGCGCCGACCGACAGATACCGTGCCTCCGGGACGCCGAGCGACTGAAGGCTCGGGACCCGGACGACGCCAAAGAGGACGAGGTCGAAGATATCGACAAAGAAGCCGAGCGCCGCGATCCAGACGACGCGCAGCCGAAGCACATCAAGCAGCTTGGTATCCATGACCCGAAATTACCGCCCCGCGGGTCAAGCGGTCATCTGAATTCGGCCTATCGCAAGAATTGCATAGACCATATGGCAACTCGGAAAAAAGGCTCCCCCGTTCGCTACGCAGTCGTCGGTCAAGGATACATCTCGCAGATCGCCGTGCTTCCCGCATTCAAGCACGCGCGAAGAAACAGCCAGCTGGCCGCCCTCGTGTCCGACGACTCGACCAAACTCAAAAAGCTCGGGAAGAGATACGGGGTCAAGAACCTTTATACCTACGACCAGTACGAAGAGCTCGTCGGCAGCGGCTTGATCGACGCCGTTTACATCTCGCTTCCCAATCACCTCCACGCCAGCTTCGCCATTCGCGCCGCCGAGGCCGGCATTCACGTGCTCACCGAGAAACCCATGGAGGTCACGCCTGAGGCCTGCGAGGCGATGATCGAGGCCTCCGAGCGCTACGGGGTCAAGCTCATGGTCGCGTATCGCCTTCATTTCGAAGAAGGCCATCTGACGATGATCGAATGGCTCAAGAAAAAGCGAATCGGCGACCCGCGAGTCGTAGACTCGGTCTTCACCCTCGCCGTCGAGCCGCGCAATTACCGCGCCGGCCCGCATGGAAAAGGCGGAGGCCCGGTCTACGATATCGGCATCTATTGCATCAATGCAGCTCGGTATCTCTTCCGCGCCGAACCGACCGAGGTGCGGGCGATGAGCCTAGGCAAGATCCGCGACTCAGAGGAAGCGACGGCCGTGGTGTTGCGGTTTCCCGGCGATCGAATCGCGAACTTCGTCTGCAGCTTCGGGGCCTACCCCTGCGGCACTCTCGAGGTCATCGGAACCAAGGGCCGAATCTGCGTCGACAACGCGTACGAGATCGCGGGCGATCGCACCGTGATGCTCGATGTCGCGGGTGGTAAGATGCGCACGCACAAATTCAAGTTTCGCGACCAGTTCGGTCCGGAGCTGCTGTACTTCTCGGATTGCATCCTCAAGAACAAGACACCCGAACCTTCGGGTCTCGAGGGTTTGGCAGACGTCCGCATCATCCGCGCCATTCTCGACTCAGCCGAAACCGGCCGGACTGTCCAACTCGACCCCATCAAGAAGTCGACACGCCCGGGTCTCAAGCAGGAGATTCACCTTCCGCCGGTCGAGAAGCCTGTGCTAGTCAAAGTAAAGGAGCCCGGCAAAGACACCGCGGCCTAATAACTATGATCACACTTCGCAAATCCAAGGATCGCGGCCATGCCGAACATGGCTGGCTCGAAAGCTACCACACCTTTTCCTTCGCCGAGTACCGCGACCCCAAATTCACGGGCTTTCGCAACCTCCTCGTGATCAACGAGGACCGCGTTCGGCCGGGTGAAGGCTTCGGCAAGCACGGCCACCAGAACATGGAAATCGTTTCCTATGTCCTGGACGGCGCGCTTGAGCACAAAGACAGCCTGGGCACGGGTTCGGTCCTCAGGCCGGGCGACGTACAACGTATGAGCGCGGGGACCGGCGTCCGGCACAGCGAGTTCAACCACTCCAAGGAAGAACCCGTCCATTTTCTGCAGATTTGGATCACGCCCCAGAAGCACGGCATCCCTCCCAGCTACGAAGAAAAGAAGTTTTCGTCCGAAGAGAAGTCCAATCGCCTCCGCCTCATCGTCTCACCGGAGGGCGAAGACGGGTCCCTCAAGATTCACCAAGACGCGCGCATCTTCGCGATGGTGCTGGACGCGGGCAAGGACGTGAGCTATCCGATCGCCCCTAAGCGGCACGCGTGGATCCAGGTCGCGCGCGGCTCAGTCGAACTCAATGGCCAGATCCTCGAGGAAGGCGACGGCGCCGCGATCAGCGAAGAATCGGCACTCGCTCTTCGAGGGATCACGCGCTCCGAAGTCCTTCTTTTCGATCTGGCGTAGCTTCGAGCAAGCCCGCCCGCCGACCCACGAGCGGCCAGACCTCGAGAAGCGCCAGCAGCACCGCGATGAGGATAGGCCCGACAAAGACGCCCAGGATGCCGAACATCCGGATCCCACCGAAGACCGCGACCAGGCTGACAAGGGGATGCATCTCTCCGTGACCCCGAAGGATCATCGGGCGAATGACATTGTCGATGACGCTGGCAAAGAAACCGAGGCCGATCATCGCGAAGCCGGCGATCGGCGAGTCGTGCAGAAACAGATACGCCGCGCCGATGGCCCAGACTGGGGTACTTCCCACCATCGGGATCCAGGCGAAAATGAAAGTCGCCCCTGCTGCTAGGAACGCTCCCGGAACGCCCAGCACCAGGTAAGCCAACAACATCACCGCCGCCTGCGCGCCCGCCGCCGCAAGCGTAGCCCAGATCGTCGAGACCGTGGTTTCCTTGAATACCTGAGTCAGGCGCGTCTGCACGTCAGGATCGAGCGGAACCTTTTGAGACCACCAACCGTGAAAGCGCTCCCCATCCGTAAGGAAGAAAAAACAGGAAAGCATCGCCAACACGAGCTGCAGGAGAAGTTGCGGCACCTGTGCCATCCCTTGCAGAAGCGCGGCGCTCGCGGCGCCGGCAAAACTTTTCACGCGCACGCGAATCTGCGCCTCGAGCTCGGCTGGATTCTTCACGAATCGTTGGATCGGCGCCCATTGGCTGACGCGGCTGATGACTTTGTCCACATTCATCATGTCATCTTGCCCATTTTGGGAGAGCTTTCGCCCGATCGACACCCCTTCCTTGACCGCAAGCGCCGTGATACCGGCCAGGGGGCCGATCACCAGGAGCAAAATCGAAAGCGTCACGATCAGCGCAGAGAGCCTCGGCCTACCCCAGCGCTCCATCAACCTCTGATAAAAGCCCCGCCCCAGGATCGAGAGGATGCCTCCCGTGAGCACGGCCAGAAGAAAGGGCCGCACCATCGCGATAGTGGCCCCCAGAAAGAGAGCCAAGAGCAACAGAAAGGTCACGATCGTCGCTTTGCGGCGCGCGGGCAAGGAGCTCGCCATCGGCCCGCATTCTGCAAACCGAGCGCCAGGACGGAGGCTTCAAAATGAAGGAGATTCAACGGTTTTTCGAGGCGCTAAAGACAGTCAGAGAGGCGATGGAAACGTGCCAGCGAGAGAAACCGGATCTTACAAAATCTTAAGCCGCTGGCGCCGCGCCCCATCCGATATTGCTCCCACAGAGGTCGCTCATGAGACTCTCCGCAAGACTGACCGTCGTCGCGATCGCGTTCTCAAGCGCGGCGTTCGCTCCCGCAATTCCGTCTTCCTCAAACATTCCGATCGACCCCAACGATCAGGGCGACTCAGGCGAATTCGATGGCGACTCGTCCAGCATCCTTCCCGACGATACGGTCGAACCCGAGCCATGGGAACGCTTCGAACAAGGCTCCGTCACGCAGCCGACTCAAGGGCGAATCGAGCAGGCGATCGGATTTTACGCCAATGGATCGCTGATCAATGCCTCAGCCCTTCCAGACCAGGGCGACGGGTTCGTGAAGCTATTTCGATCGCGAAACCGTCCGTGGGGCACGGACGATATCCTTTCGCTCTTTCAGTGGACGGCCGCGGAGATGCAGAAGCGCTTTCCCGGCGGAGAACGATTGCAGGTCGGGGACATCGCGAACAAGAAAGGCGGGTCCACGGGCGGGCATGACAGTCATCAAAACGGCCTGGACATGGACATCGTTTATTTTCGAGTGAATCACAAAGAGATCCTCGACACTTCCACCTTTGCCGAGTCGTTCGTGAGCCATGGCAAAGTCACAGCCAACTTCGACACGGCAAGAAACTGGGAGACGCTCAAGCTCCTGGTTTCCTCCAAGTGGGTGAACCGGGTCTTCATGGATCAGGCGATCAAGAAGGAGTTCTGCAGGTACGCCAAATCGATCGGCGAGTCCCTACGCGAGACCGAGACCCTGCGCCGCATGAGGCCCTGGCCCAATCACGACGATCATTTTCATCTCAGGATCAAATGCCCACCTAAGAGCCCGCGATGCAAGACTCAGGACGAGCCGCCGACCGGAAGCGGCTGTTCCTGAAATAGTAATGGAAGTAAATCGTCACGACCAGGATCCCAAGAAGGATCAGCGACGAATAGCCACGCCCGAATTCAAGCCCGCCCTTATCGTGAGCTTTCGTGAGGACGTCACCAAAAGTCGCTCCGAACGGCCGAGTCAGAATGAACGCGATCCAGAACAAGAGAACCCTCGGAATGCGCGTCAGATAGGTCGCCGCCAAAACCACGGCCAAAACTCCAGTGATCAGAAGCCAGCTCCCGAAAAACCCGAGACCCGAGTCATCAGCCAGGAAATCCCCAAGAGCCGTACCTAGCGTGTTCGAGAAAAGGATCGTGAACCAGTAGAAGAGCTCGGCTTTGCGGGTGTGGATGTCGTTCACCTCCACGTTTCCGACGGTCCAGCGCCAGAGTGCCAAAAGCGTGAGCAGGATGCTCACTAGGATCGCCGCGCCCTTCGCGTAACCAAGCTCCAGCGTTCGGTCCATGTAGTCGGACATCGTCGTGCCGGCGGTACTCGTCGCGATGATCACCGTCCAATAGAGAAATGGATGATGCTTTCGGGACGCCAGCTGCGCGCCCAGCGCAACTACGAAAAGACCGAAGAACACCCAGGTGCTGGCCAGATAGCCGAAGTTCATCGTCATCGAGAGCCAGTCGCCCCCGGTTTCGCCCAACGTCGTCGCACTGATCTTCATCAACCAAAACGCCGCCGTGATCTGCGGCAGCTTGTTGATGAACTCGGATTTTCCCGTATTTGCCTGATTCATAGCGACTCCCTAGGATTGAAGTTCAGTCGGACCCCGACCAGACCGTACGCGTGGCTCAGGTCATCCGAGGCTTGAATGCTGTGACCGATCGATCCGAGCAGCAGGAAGGTCCGGCTGAGTCCAGCGATCACGCCTAAATCCGCCCTCGTCACCTGCTTGCGCTTCTCGTCCTCCACTGCCGATACTGCCTGCTCGGTCGATATACCCGCCATCAGCGCGACTCTCCGAGAGAGCGCGGTGCCGACGCCGGCCGATGCCGACAGGTAATTCGCCACGCCGACCTTTCCGGAGAGATTATAGCCGGCATTAGCCGTCAAATCGACCTCGCCCAGGCTCGTTTCTCCGAGCTTCATGGACATCAGAAGCGGCAAGGTCGTCACGGTTCCCGACGTCTCCAGGCCTTTACTGACCGCGTCCGAGCTGGAGCCGACAAAGCTCATCTGAGGATAGACCGCTAGCTCAAGCTTGCTGCCATCATCCTCGAAGAACTTGTACTTCACTCCCGCCTTGGATTGCCCGATCGCCGATACGCCATCCGCATCTGAGGGACGGCTGCTCACGTACGGAACCTCGTACTTGAGCTGAATATTGTCGCCGATCCCGTAGTTCACGTCCAGCAGCGGCAGCTCCAAGCTTCGCTCCGATCGAGTCACGTCGCCGTCGACCACGATGTTGATTTCCCAATGGTTGCAGCCGGGCGTGCCCGGATCGTCCACGGCCAAAGGCGGAGATTGAGGGGTCGCCTCTGGGCCATCGTCGCTTTCCGCCTCGCAGCGAGTGGTAAAGAGGTGAAATCGGCTCTCCGGCGCCGACTCCGCCGCATACGCGGGCGCCGCGGCGAGCGCGACCAAAAAGTAAATGGACTTTTTCATGCTTTGAGCTTCCGGCCCCAAATCGCCAGACGCCATTCAAATCCGCCGCATTAAAAAAAGGTAATGCCGAATAAAGGAGGCATGACTCGAGTCGAAAGTTAGAATTTGAGTATGACACAAATAATGTTCGCTCTGGGCGCCTTTCTGGCTTGCGCATCCGCAACCGCGGATTGGGGCCCTGATAACGAGAGGGCGTTAAACGAGCTCATGCGCGAGCCTGTCCGGTTTCCGAATCCGACCGCTGCCACGCTCTGGGGAGGGGCTCAGGCAAGGAAGGCCGCAAACCAGCCTTTGACTGCCAACGCGACGCTTTCGGCTCAGGGCATCAAATGCCCTCTCCTGATCCAGAAGAACGGAGCAAAGGCCAAGCCGGCCCGCCTTCTCGTCTACCTCCCTGGGATGTTCAACAACCTCAACGACCCTCTTCTGATCCGAGGTTTCAACCGTTTCGCGCGGCTTGGCCACCACCTCCTCACGATGCCGAACCCCTGGAGCGAGGATTACATTCGTTCTGGAGCCAAAACGAGGCCCGGAGAAATCGAGCTCGAGGCCGAGCAGATTCTTCGGGCCATTCACGAAGCCGTTCGCGCGATCGGACCACGAAACGTCGAAGGTATTGACGTGGCGGGCGACAGCGACGGAGCCTTTCTCGGCGCGGTCACCTTCGCGAAAGATCGCGAGTCGAAAGCCCCTATCCTCGACGGATCCTTGACACTCTTCGGGCCACCGCTTCACTTCGACAAGGCCCTCGCTGCAATGGATCGCCGGATCGACGACTCACGTGAGAAATATTTCCGCGACTGCTCGAGCAAAGTTCAAGTCGTGCCGATTCTCGCCAATCTGCTTTCTGCGCCGAGCCAGCTCTGGCTCAACCCGCATACCCTGGACTGCGCGGACTCCATCTTCGCCTTTCGGGCCTTTCAAGCATTTGCCGTACGCGCGGCAATCGCGATTGACGAGACCTGGAACCTCGGGAGCATTCCCACCGACGCTGAGACGTGGAAGCGAAACTTGACCTTCCGGGGCTTTCTCAAAAACTATTCGCCAGGAGGGCTCAAGACTGCCAATGATCCGGTCAAGGCCGATCTAGGCTACTGGCTCAACCAAAGCTCCCAGCGCGGTCCGCTCAATCTTCGCATCCTTACGAGCCGCGACGAGCTCGTGAACGAGATCGCCGATTGGTCGGCCGACCCGCATTTTCACTTCACCGAAAAAAACACGCGTTTTGTCCCGTGGGGAGGCCATCTCGGCTGGGAGGCCCTTCAAGATTTCGATCTCGTCGTGCGCTCGGCTTTTTAAATGATGGTCAATTGCACTCTATAGAAGTTGTCGTCATCGCGGACTTCGATCGCGCAAGACTTGGTTTCTTCATAACCAAAACCCTTCTTGTAAGCGCAGACCGTCCAAGCGCCGCGAGATGGCTCGGTATAGACGATCGCCCCTCGCGAGCCCAGGCCTGGGTCAAATGAAAGTCCGGGCACCACGAGCGAGTCATCGTCGGATTAGTAGGAGGTATCGGTCACCGTGTTGACTGTCTAAACTCTAGACAGTCCCAGCCCCCCTGCTCCCCCTATTCCGCTCCTGGTGTGTCTTCGCAGCGGCACCCTCCTTGCTTTCTTCTCCCGCGAGGTTCGTTCCGGGATGTTGTCGCTTTTACTTCAACTGCTGATCTCGCCTTGCCCCGCGCTCGCGACCCCGCACGAGCACGCGCATGCGCATGCCACTCACGCCGCGCCCGCGAGCCCGGGGCGGCGCCAGATCAAAAACCTCTCGGATTTCGCGGAGGCGTTTTCGGAGCCGATCTCTCTCGACCCCCGCAGCTCCTCGCATGCCCGCCTCGTGGACATGTACCGCCACCTCTTTCTCGGGAAGGGTGCGTTCGATGCCGGCACCGCGAATGAGCTCTTTCAAGTCCTCTCGCAATATCCGAACCTGCGCGAGAAGCGGCGATTTGATCGCGCGGTCATCAGCTTCGGGCAAGAATCGCATCCTATCACGCCTGAGTACCGCGATTTCGTGGCTGCCTTCCAGAAGCGGATGGGTAAGATCGCGGCCAACTTGATCCAACCCGAGGCCAACCGCGGGCATTGGAAAAAGATCCTGGCTACCCCCGAAGACCCCGATGCCGTGAAAGCCTTCGAGGAGGTCTTTCCGGAAGCGATCCGAAAGCAGCTCGCCAACGAAAAGCTCTATTCTGAGCGCCACTCCGGCCTGAAACATGTCTACGCCGCGCTCCGGGAGCGCCGAAAAACTCATGATTCACAAAGCCTTCGCCAAGCGATGCTCGACCTCGTTCATGTCTCGGGATTCACCGACCCGCTGCTTCGCGAGGAGCTGAAGTCCCAGGATTCGTACGTTTCGTTCAAGGCGCTCCGGCGGATGCGCGAGAACCGCGATACGCTGGCTCACGAGCTCGGCTACGAAGGCCACTTCGCGGGTGTGACCGAGGAGCTCAAGCTCAAGATCCCGACGGGGGATCCCGCTCCAGACCCCAAGGTGGCCAAGCAGCTCGACGAGCTCTGGGCCGGACTCAAGGAGATGACCGCGATCCATAACGAGGCGGCCGCGGCGAGGGAGGGCCGATCGGCGCAGACGGTCACCTTGCGCGCGCTCTCGATCCACGAAGCCCCGTTCCGCTCCTGCCTCGGAGGCGACTGCTCGTCGCGGACCTACTTCAGCTTTGCCCTGCATCCTTATATGCACTACTTCACGCTGACGGACGCTCAAGGCCGAAGCGACGGTCATATCACCCTAGCTACCGGTACCGTTATGGGCGGAGCCCAAGTCGCGTTCGTGGACAAAGTGCAGAACATACCGGATGCGCTCATGATCCCAGCTTTCGAAGCCCTGCGCCAGGTTTTGGCAAAAGAGGGCTATAAGCTGATCGTTCCTAATGACAAAGGGGACCATAACGGCATCTCCAATTACGATAACACCCGCCGCTTCATCGAACGTGAAATCCGGACGGATGGATTGGACCTCCCAGGCTTCAGGACCGAAGCCTCGCCGTTTACTTTCGCGAACAAATATTCGCGCTCAGGCCAAGGTCGCGTAAGCCAAGCGGTCGCGCAGGTCCAGCTTCCACAGAATGTCTCGATTACTCTGGACTCGAGCCGGCGGACCGGACCGGGCTGGGAACTGCCCGCAAATTTCTCGGAGAAGGACCTCTACGCAGCCACCATCGATCTCAAGAAATCCAACTCGATCGGAGACCGAAAGACCTACGTGTCCACCTGCCTCCAATTCGGCGCGATGGGGCAGACGATCGATTCAGGTTTCTATCAGCAGGTCGATGCCTGGATTCGGGACGAAAAACAAGAAGCGGCTTTTCGAGAATTTCTCGCGCTTCGGGTCTACCTCTCCGCCAACCGCAAACGCTTCTTCGAAGTCGTCGCGAGCTTTCCGGCGGCGCTCCAAGACTCGCTCCTCTCTCGCGCTGCCTCGCAGCTCCTGCCGGGCGAGGAATTCGCGTTCTACCTCGCCGCCGGTCGCGCTGACAAGGTCGCGAAGCTGCCCTTCACGACTTTGCTTCAGACGCCGAACATCTCCACTCATTTCGAGAGATGGATCGCGGAGCCCTCGACGCCGGCTCGCCTTCGCTCGTTCGCGATCGCCCAACTCTGCGTCACATCGCCTGATCATCTCCTGAAACTCGGCCCCAAGGAGCAAGCCGAAGTCCTCGACGTCATGTCCGATGGGGGCGTCCCGGCCCAGACCACCGGCTTGGCCGGTCTTCTGCTCAAACTGGACTCGGGCGTCGTCGCCAAAGCGACACCCAAGATCGCGCCGATGCTTCCCTTCGCTCAACGTATTCCCTTCTTGGTCGAGCTGGGACGGCTGGATCTGGTCGCGTCCCAGCCCGCAGGCGAGCTGGTCGGCAATGCGACGGCCAAAGGCCTTTTCGAGACCTGGGCTGCCGACACCTCGGTGCCGAGGTCGCTCCGCCTTTTGTCCATTTCCCAGACCTGCTCCTGGAGGCCCGAACCCTTCCTGGCGCTTGAACCGGCCGACCGGGCCGACGCCCTTCGCGCCCTCATTGAACATCCGATCGGCCGAGTCGATACGGAGACGTTCGCGAAGCTCATCCACAGCCTGGACGACACCGTTCGCGAGTCGCTCGGAGCCGAGCTCACGGCCAAGCTCCCCTACCCTTCGAACCTGCACCTGCTGATCGCCCTTGGATTCCTTCATAAACTCGCCGAAAAAGTCGAAGCCGAAGGCATCTCCATCCTCGACAATCAGATGGGCTCCTACCCAGTCATGAGTCGGCTCGATTCTTGGGCCACGAGCGCCCATGTCCCTCCGATCCTCCGCGACTTCGCGCGAATCTATCGCGCTGATCCCCATGGATCTTTTGCTCACAACCTACCTCCCGCCGAACGCGAGGCGATTCTCACGCTTTGCGAGAAGCTCCTTGCGGCGGGCAATCGCGCCCCGGCAGTAGCGCAGACGCTTTTCAGGATCTTGCGCTTGATTCCGAACGACGAACGCGGCCAGTGGATCTCCAAAATCCGGGCTCAGTACCCGCACCTGGCCGAAATCCAATATGTCGATCTGCTGATCGATCAAGGCCAGTTGGATCAAGCGTTGAAACTCTACCAGTCCAAGTCCTCGGACCCCCGGTTTCTGGATGAAAGCCCCGCGGCTACCGAGCGCCTTGCCGCCTGGCGCAAGAACGCCGATGTGCCTTGGGAATTCAGGAGGTACGCGTTCGCTCGACACTTCGCAGGAGCCGACGCCGACTTCGCGGCTTTGAGCCCCGAGCAACGCCAGGATGTCATCCGATACGCGAACACCGCAAAATCACTCGAGACTGCGCACCGCCGCGAACTGCTCGAATTCCTGATCCTCCACGAAGATGTCTCGAGTATCGAAGCCGTCGGGTTCAGTCTCCTGGCTCAGGTCATCAGACCCGCAGGCGAACCTTCGCTCTCACCTGAAGCCATTTCGCGCCTTGAGACTCTCACGCATCGCCAGTCACGGCGCGCGACCTTTGGACAGTGGGCCTGGCTCCTCAATCTGGCGACCCAGTCCTCCCCTCCAGGTACGCTGATTCGCGCACTGAGGAGCGCTCCACCCGCCAACGGCGGCGAAGCACTTGGAAAGCTGCTTGAGTCCGGCTTGTCGCCCGACCGGGCCGATGTGCTCTTCGACGAACTCAAAGACAGTCAGCATTTCAATCAGAGTCAGGTCGTCAAACACCTGACCGCACGCCTTGATAAGATCAAGAATCTCGGCGTACCGGGTTCTGAGTCGGCCGAGCTGAACTTCGTGCGCTGGCTCGCCGAGAGCAAGAAGATTCCATCCGCGCTCCGGGTGAAGGCGGCCGAGATCCTAGCGAAGCATGATTTCGACGGCGAGCACGGCCGAGCCGGTCGCGTGCTCCGGGACCTCGCGCCCAATGAGCCAAGCAACGTCTGGCAACGCCTGGCCAACTACTTTACCCGTACTCCCGAAGAGCGAATGAGCTCGGCGCTCGCCACGAACGACCGCAGCCAGTTTCTCTCGTCATCGGCGAGCCAGTCAGCGCGTGCCGGCCGGTCCGTCATGATGCGCAGGATGAAAAGGCCGAGCAGAACAGCAGGGATCGCCTCGATGATGAAAATCC
>FTBH01000168.1_pt1 | contig 17726 bp, 16 predicted proteins | sample 1639321 | NCBI WGS metagenome assembly FTBH01 (sample SAMEA3914864, study PRJEB12502) | metagenome | biome: forest; material: soil | place: USA | collected 2012-03-12 | depth 0.3 m
GACGCGTTCAGTGAGATGGCGAGCGAGACGTCGACGCGGCGGCCGAGCTCTTCGATACCGGAGACCAGTCCGCTCGTGCTGACGGTCACCTTGCGCTTGGAAAACCCCATTCCGTCGTCGTCGATCAGGATCTGGCAGGCCTTGATGACGTTCTCGAGGTTATGCAGCGGCTCGCCCATGCCCATGAACACGATGTTGGTGATCGGCGCGCGCTTGCGCAGCTCATAGACCTGCGTGACGATCTCGTGAGTCTGGAGCGAGCGGTCCAACCCCTGAATGCCCGTCAGGCAGAACTTGCAGGCCATCGCGCAGCCGACCTGGCTCGAGATGCAGGCCGTGAGGCGGCCCCAGCGGACTTCTTCGGCTGCCGAGGTATCGCCTTTGCGGGGAGGCGCGCCCTTTCGAAGCGGGCTGGCCAGGGTCTCGCGGCCCGAGTAGCGCTTTCCCGCGCGCATGAGCTCGGCTTCGGAACGAGGCAGGTCTTCATCCTCGTCTACAGCGTCGCCTTCGACGTTTTTCTTCTCCTGAAGAGCGGCCGGGATGATCACGCTCTCGATGGTCTTTTGATCAGGCAGCGTCCAGAGAAACTTATGGGTCCCGTCGAGCGCCTGCTGACTCAGCCGCTCCGTCAGCGAGTAAATCTCGACGTTAGCCTTGAGCCATTCGCGAAGCGGCTTGGAGAGATCCGACATCTGATCCCAGTCCGTCACGTAGCGCTGGTAGACCCAGTGAAAGATCTGTTTGGCGCGGTAGCGCCCCTGCTTCTCGTCGCGGCTATGGGGCGTGAGCAGAGCGGCCAGCTCGGGCTGCGTGAGGGATTGGAAATAGATCATGATTCAGGCAGGCTTCTACCAGTAAAGTGTATGAAATGAAAGGCGGATGCCGCCGAAAATGAATAATTGACTCTACGCCCCCCCCTGCCATAAACCTTCCTTGCTTGTGGGTTTCATTCAGGAGCTGATTCAATGAAACACACCCTTTCGTTCGCTATTCTCGCCCTCGCTTCCACCGCCCTCGCCTCTGCCGCCGTCAACCCGGCCGGCCATTTCGCGCGCACCCACGACGTAGCCATGCACTACAGCGGCAAAGCCGCCTGCGAAGCCGATCAAGGCCGCTGGGACGGCGACGAAGACGGCGGCTTCTGCATCTTCACAGGCGCCGAAGACTCTGTCGACGTGAAGGCCGGCGAAAAGGGCCTCTCGGTCGCGATCGATACCATCACCACCAACGGCCATACCTGCAGCTTCGAGAGCGACTCCGCCGTGCAATCCGGCGACAAAATCGTCGCCCAGGCAAAGTCCGAAGCCGGAATTGACGACGGCGACTGCGAAGTCACCGTGACCTACCTCGACGAGAACACCGTTTCCGTCGATGAGAACGGCAAATGCAAGTCGTTCTGCGGCGCCCGCGCGACGCTTTTCATCAATCAAGCGATCCGTAAGTAATGGCCCATACGGGGTGTCCTTGATCCGGCGTGAAATAGCGCTTGCGACATGACGCATAGCGGTGTAAACAAGGATACCCTACTAACTTCCCGTCCTTTGGAGTTACCCATGAGCCGCCTGTTGACCGCCTTGTTCCTGACTCTTGCCCTCTCTCCCGTCTCCGCTTTCGCCGGCGCGAACTACGATGCCAAGAACTGCGAGATCTTCATCGACAAGTTCGAGATGTCCCGCAGCTCCCACGGCGTGATCGCAATCACCCCCTACGTCAAGGTCCTCAAGTCCCGGCTCGACGGCGCGATCGTCGCGGTCGGCCTCTACAACCAGACCACTACGACTTATAACAACAACGGCTCGCCACAAGTGAACAAGACGCCCTGGCGCGACGACCTCACGTTCTCTTCGGTCTCGCCGACCGATGATTACTGGTCGCTCTACTCGGGCTTCGCGGTCCACAGCGATTACAGCAGCAACGTCATCGAAGGCGTTTTCTATGTCCGTACCGACAAGGGCACGACCTATTGGGTGAAGAGCAGCGAAGGCGGCAATTTCACCTTCGACGCCAACGCCTGGCAAAACCTCGTCAACCTCCCGGGCAGCGCCAAGTCCGCTTACCTCTGGTCCGTGTCCACGCAACGGCCCGAGCTGCGGTACTACAACCCGCAGAACTGCTACTAACTAGATCCCGAAGAACGCGCGAAGCACGAGCAGGCCCGCCACGCCCCAGCGAAAGGGCACGAGCCGGAGCGTCTTCGCGCGAAGAGCCGCGACCACGCGCCGCCACGGATAGCTCGTGTCGCTCCACTCCGCCCAATCCTTCTGCGAAACCACGAAGCCCTGCACCTTGAGCAGGTGACGGTCGGCGAGCGCCTTGACCGTATCGGCGATCGCGCGATCGCCGGTCTCGACGATATCCAAGCCGACGTACGAGTCCACGCGGCCGCGGCGGACGGTCAGGAAAAAATCGGAGTGCTGGCTCTCGGTCTCGCCTTCCATCCGGAGGTAGATCCCGTAAGAAGCCGGAAACACCTTCTGCCACCAGCCATGCAGCGACTCGAGCAGGAAGTGGCGATGAAGCGGCATCGCCGCTTTCTCGCGGAAAAAACCCGTCTGATCGTAGAAATGCGGAAGACCGGCCGCGGAGCCCATCCACTCGTCGACCTGCTTGCGGTCGAAGACGACGAGCTTGCGATGACTCATGCGATCCGAGATCTCGGCATAGGTGCAGCCGATCCAGTCGCCGAGATCCTCGCCCTCGCCGTACGCGGAGACGACGCGGACGCCGTCGACGACGACGTAAAGCGGCGAGGTGGAGCCGGCGCTTGCCGGCAACGCCTGCGCCTTGCGCCGGGGATAGAAGGTGCCCTGAAAACTCTGCCAGTCGTGGGTGAGCTCGCTCGCCATCTCGCCTTACTCCCAACCCGCCGTGCCGGCCATCGATGAACCCGAGTTGAGCCCCGGCAGCTGCGACGCCGCAGCCGATGCCACGGCCGTCCTGAGGCGCTCGGAGCTCTCCTCCGCCTCATGATGCTCGCGCGTGCGCGCCCGCTCGTCCGCCAGCTGCGTGCTGTCGACCGAGAGCGAAAGGATCCCCGACGGCGGAACCTCGAGCGCGAAGCGCGACGCCGGGAGCCTCGCCCCGTCGCCATGCTGGCTCGACGCGCGACGCGAGCTGAGCGCGAGCGCCAGGTCGGAGACTTCGACCTCGGACGGAAAGATGATGTCAGCCGCGACCGCTCGCCCCGTCGGATTGAGGACGAAAAGCCCCAGCCCCTTGCCCTGGCGCTCGAGCGGGATCACGCCAAGCCGCGAATCGCTGAGCCGGCAGTAGGCCTGGATCTCGGCGAGCGAGAGGATGGAAGTCAGGAAGTGCTGCCACTGCTGGGCGCTGTCGCCGCGCGAATCGCCGTATTCGGTCATGGCGTCGTACACGACGAGCTTGCCTTCGCCAAACGCGTAGAGGCGATACGGAACACCCATGTCGATCTCGAGCCTTTTAGTGCCTGAGACCAGCGATTCTAGCGCCTCGCGCGCGGCTTCGGTGTAAAGCGTGCTCTTGGGTAGCACGACCATCCGGTTGCCCGAGGTCGAGCCCTTGGTCTTGACCCAGGCGCCGAGCTTGGCGATCACGTCGCGCGTGACGATGACCGAAGGATCCACGACCACCAGGCTCGCGTCCCGCTCAGCGGTCACGCGATCGACCGAAGCGATCAGGCGCGCGGACGGGCCCACGCGATTGAAAATCTCGTCCCAGACCGAATCGGCGCGCGACCAGAGGTGCGAGGTCAGGTAGAGCACGCGATTCTTGAGCTTGAGGTCGCCCTGGCTCAGCGAACGCCCGAAGTTCTCGGCGCGCGTCCTGAAAGCCTGCGAGAAGCTGAACCACTCCTGCTCGTCGATGAGCACGCCGCCGCCCTGGCTTCCCATGAGCATGAGCGATTTGAGAACCAGGAACTGCCGCTCCGGGTCCGAAAGACCCATGAAACCGCCGAGCGAGGTCCAGTGCAGGTAAGGCGCCGTCGCCTCGCCCCCCGCCTGGCTGGCGCGGCAGGCGGCCTCCTCGACGTAGGTCGAGAGTCGCGCGAAGTCGGCGTTCCCGCCGGCCACGATCTGAAGAAAGGACGAATACGAAACCGAGGGATCCGCTTCCGGCGTATAGAGCTCGACCTCGACCGCGTTCATGCTTTTCGCGCTGAACTGACCGATGCTGCGCTTACGGAGATTCTGGGCCGTGCGGTTACGGAAGACTTCTTCCGAAAGCTGGTAGAAACAGCGGCGATTGACGTCGTCGAGCGCCGGGGACTTCCAGCGTCCGGCCGAACCCTGGCCGTCGGCCCCGAGAAACTCGCGCTGAGAGAAGTACTGCTCGAGATGCCGCCGGTAAGCGAGCGAGCCCTGCGCCGAGAAATCGCCGGCCTGGCCGCCAAAGGGGCGAACCGAGCTCTGGCGGGGCGAGCGGTAGTACTTCCAGAAGCTGCCCGATACCGCGACCGTGACGCCGGCCATGGAAGGGCCGGTGCCGTCGGCGGCCGCGCGCTCGAAGCTCGCGAGCAGGTTATCCATTCGCGCTAGAAAATTGTGGTAGCGCTTGCTGAACTCGGCCGAGAAAAACGACGGCAGATTGAAGAGATTAGGCGGAAGCATCGCCGTCGCCGGGCTCTGGTCGGCGTGGTAAGCGGCATTGTCGGCGCGCGAGACGATGTCCTTGGGAAGGCCAGAATTGCTGAAATGAACGCCGACCTCGGGAGTCAGGATCAGGGTGACGCCCATCCCTCGCTCGGAAGCCGCATGGAGGAAGCGCGCGAGGCTATGCGAAATATCGGATTCAACGGCCTGCCAAGGCACGAAAGTCGCGACATGGTGGACTCCTTTTCTCAGGAGCTCATCGAGTCGGTGAGCGACGTGGGTCTTAGCGTCACCACGGCCGGGTCTTCCGTCCGGTCCTGGACGGTTTTCCCAATAGTTCACAACAACTTGAATCGATTTATTGACGGCATCCGAACCCATCGGTAGACATTATTGCACGCCTATTTTAAGGAGCACAACCCTATGTGGTTTTTTTCTGACGAACACAAAATGTTGCAGGAAACGGTCCGTCAATTTGCCAACACCGAACTGGCGCCCAAGATCGAACACCTGGACAACGAAGAAGGGTTCAATCGCGAGTCTTTCTACAAAATGGGCGAGCTCGGGCTCCTTGGGATTATCGTCCCCGAAGAAGACGGCGGCGCAGGACTCGATGCCGTCGCAGCGACGATCGCGATGGAAGAGATGGGAGCGGTCGACGCTTCGACCACCCTCTCCTATCTCGCGCACACGATCCTCTGCGTGAATCAGATCGCCAAGAACGGAAGCACCGAGCAGAAGCGCAAGTACCTCCCCAAGCTCATCTCGGGCGAGAAGCTCGGCGGGATGGGGATGAGCGAGCCCGAAGCGGGCTCCGACGCGCTCGGCATGCGCACGAAGGCCGTGAAGAGCGGCGACTCCTACGTCATCGACGGCGCCAAGACCTGGATCACCAACGGGCCGAACGGCGACACGTTCTACGTCTACGCCAAGACGGGCGAGACCAAGCGCGATATTTCTACATTCATTATTGAACGCGGGATGCCCGGCTTCTCGACGGGCAAGAAGTTCTCCAAGATGGGCATGCGCGCCTCGCCCACGGGCGAGCTCGTGTTCGACAAGGTCAAAGTGCCTGCCGCCAACCGCGTCGGCGAAGAAGGCGCGAGCGTGAAGATGATGATGCGCAACCTCGATATCGAGCGCATCACGATCGCCGGCATCTCGCTCGGCTGCGCGCGCGCCTCGATCGAGGTGGCCACGCGCTACGCGAAGGAGCGCAAGCAGTTCGGCAAGCCGATCGGAGCGTTCCAACAGATCCAGGAGCGCCTGACCGAAGCCGCCGCGTGGTACGAAGCCTGCCGCGCGCTCACCTACCAGGCCGCCAAGATGTGGGATCTCGGCCTCATGCAGGGCAAAGAAGCCTCGATGATGGCCGCGAAGGCCAAGCTCCAGGCCGCGCAGATGGCGACGCAGGTCGGGCTCGATGCGATCCAGATCTTGGGCGGTTACGGATACACGCGCGAGTTCCCGGTCGAGCGTTACATGCGAGACGCGAAGCTCATGGAGATCGGGGCGGGCACCAACGAAGTGCTGCGCTTGATTATCGCGAGGCAGATGCTGGGCAGCGAAGTCGCGGACGCGTAAGCGGGAGCGACTGAGCACGCGCGGGAGGAATTCGCCCGAAGGGCGAAGGGGCTCCGCGCGCATACCTTTCGCGAAAGCGAAAGGAGGCTACAAAAGAAGTGGCCGACGCGTAGGCGGCGGACACTCGGCCAGGAGGAATTCACGCGAAGCGTGAAGGGGCTCTGGCCGCATACCTTTCGCGAAAGCGAAAGGAGGCTATAAAGAAGTGGCCGACGCGTAGGCGGCGGACAACTGGCAGCCGAATCGGGCATCCGGGACGCCACACTTTACAGATTCAGGCAATTCCGTCAGCTCCGCGCTTTGTCGACCGGCAGATCGGTTGCTAAGCAGCTCTTATGAGCAAACTTCATTTATGGGTTTCGTTGGTCGCGTTCATGTCCGTAAGTCCGGCGCTTCTTCACGCCGAAGAGGACTCGCAAGAAGCGGTCGAAGGGTTTTTCGAGCGGGGCGAATCCTGCGGCCAGACCTGGCAGTGCGACAAGGGAGAACATTGCCTGAGGGACCATTGCCAGCCCAGGGACAAGGCGCATCGCTGCTACTCCGATTTCGACTGCGGCTATATCGTCAACACCTGCCACTCAGACGGCGTCTGTCGCCCCACCTGAAGCCAACAGATCGTCGACCACCGTCATTCGCTCCAGCAGAGTGACGGATTCGCAGCAATCGCGCATCAAGGCGAGCGCGCTCCTGACCTCCTCGGGCAGCTCATCTTTTCTGTCGTAATGCTCCGCCGAGGGCCATTGCGCATAGGCGAGATAGGCACCCTCTTCGGTTTTATGAAGTCTTGAACCGAGGCTTCCGCGGGCCTTGTATATGCCGGCCGTACCCGCGTGCCAGGCCTCCTGAAACGCAGACTCCCGACCGGGCTTCACCTTGAACTGATAGAGCGCGATGAACATGCTATCGCAAGGTAGCCCGAACAGGCCCTCCTTTATTAGTTAAGTTCTCTTTCTTTGCAATTCATGACGCAGTGCGCTATATGCTCGCCAATGACCAAATCCAGTGTTCGGGTAATCAACCTCCGAAAGTCCGTACTCCTCCTGAGCCTAGGCACCCTGATCTGCCTCTCAGCTCAGCCAGGGTACGCGGGCCAGCACTACACGATCACTGACTTCGACGGCCCCCTTCTCCATCGCAAGGCTACTCGCTACGTGCTTCAACGGATTCAGCATCGCGCTTTCGTCAGCGAGGTCGCCCCCCAGGGTCCCGAATCCATCGAAATCTCGCGCGAGGACTACGACCTCCTCGCCTCGCACGGCGCTTTCGCTCGCGGCGATCGCGAAGTCGGCAGCCAGAGCGTAAAAATCCAGCTCCCCCAGGGCGAGACCGTCGAGTCCTCTCACTACTTTCTCGACCCGCGACTGGGCTACAAGTACTTCCGGAAGACACCGAGCGGAGAACCCCGCCCTTACGTCGTCCGCGACTTCAACCAGCTGAGCCCCGAAGAGCAGCGTTCCCCTCTCCTCTTCAAGATCATGCAGTTCCAACTCTCTTCGCCCGCGCGCGCCCAGCGCCTAGGCACCCTGACGGCGCGCGAGGAAGTGTTTCCGTACTTCACTAACCTCCACGAACAGAAGCTCATCGGCTATTTGCCGGACCCCAGACTCATGAACGAGCTCGGACTTGATCAGTTCGACTATCTCGGTCGCGAGCGGGGACTCCCCAGCATGAAAGTCGCGCGGCTCGAAGAGATCGTCGAGCAGATCTCGAAGGAGCCTTGCAATGAAGAGACGGATCATCAGGTGATGACCCCGGACGGATACGACTCTGCCGGCAATAAACAATACGGTCACTATCACACCTTGGTGGTCCCCGAGGACGAGAACCCCAATCTCGAGGCGATCCACCAGTACTTCCAGAAGATCGCCTCGACCAAGCCGTGGAAGCGCTGGAGCGGAAAGCCAGTGAAGCTCGTCCTGCTCCATGCCGGCTCCAAGGCCGAAGTCGCGCAGACGGCCCGGCCCCGCTATTCGGTCTATGACTCGCTCGGAAACCCGCGGCCAGCCACCCTCGAGGAAGTGCTGGATATCGGACCTAACGAACAACTGACTGGGCAGCAAGAGCAGTTCGCCCGAGAAATCGCCGCGCAGATGAAAGAAGAATCCGAAATTCCGCTCGAAGCGAACTGGAACTTTACGACGCTCCCCGAATCCATCCGAGGTTACGTCCGATGAAAACACCCCTACTGCTTCTATTGAGCCTGACGTTCGCCCTCACGCCGAGCTTCGCTGCCGAAAGCAGGTCAAATGACCTGGTGAAAGTCGATCCGGCGATCAAACGCCAGAGGCTCTTGGCGCTCAGGGCGTACGCGAAACTCGTCGCTGCCCTCCGGGTGATGCCGACCCGCGATGAGCTTCTGGCGACGGTGCGTCCTACGGAACGCGACGGACTTTTTGGCGAGGGCGGCCTCTTCAAGGACATGGACGCGCTCGAAGCCGCGACGCGCGAAGCCCTCCCGAAAGCCTTCGAGAAGGCCGTCGATCGCGCCTATTTCACCGACGACTATCGCGCTGGTATCCAAACCGCGATCCGTACGCATAAGCGGCTGATCGTCACGACGGCGATCGCGGGCGTGCCCGTCGAGGAGAGCTTTCTCAAGGCGCTCAAGGTCTACGCGAAGAAGAATGACGCCGCGATCCTGGTCATTCCGATGGGAATGATCACGTCTAACCTCTCGCCGCTTCTGACCAAGGATCCCGAGATCCACATCCTGGTCGAAGGCGTCCGCCTGACCGATAACATCACGATCGACCCGATCAAGCTCATGGTCAAGCAGCTCAAGCACCTGCAAGGCCTGGATCGCCTCGGCAACAAGGGCGACACCGTCATCATCGCGAGCCCGCATTTCGAGGCCGATACCGTACCCACGACGGCTAGCGAGCACCGCAACCAGATCATGTTCACTACAGGAGCCATCACGCTCCCGGACTACCAAGGCACCCATTACATCGGCGAGCGGACCGAACACATCGCCATGAAGCTCCATAAAATGGGCGCCCTGGTGCTTGAGCGCGCCGCAGGCCCGAACAGCCTTGGAGCCCTTCAGCGAGGCGTCGGCGACTACCATATCCGGCGCCTCGAATACATCGGGCTCGGGCGCGAGGCCGAGAAGCCCTGGGCCGAACAGGAGAAGGGCTTCGCCGACCTCGACCGTTTTTATACCGCCGAAGGTGACCGCCCGATCCGTAACGAAGCGCTGGTCCTGGGCGACTTGCACATCAGCGACCTCAATCCCAAGGTCGCAGCCTCGCTCCGCGAGCTGATTCTCAAGGTCCGCCCCAAGACTCTCGTGCTCCACGACTTCTTCAACGGCTCCTCCATCAATCACCATGAAGAAGAAAAGCACCTTTCGCTCCTCGATCGCGCCCGCGCCGGGAAGCTCGACCTGGGCAAGGAGCTCTCGCAGGCGGCCCAGTTCATCAACTCACTGCTCGAGATCGACCCGCAGATGAAAATCACGGTCGTCAAATCCAACCATGACCATTGGCTCTACCGGTGGATCGAACGCGGCGAAGGCGAATACGTCGGCGCGCAGAACGCCGACATCCGCAACGACCTGGCACGACTCTTTCCGCGCGGCGCCTACATGAGAGGAACCGACGGGGCATCGCTCGGGTTCACCAAAGACCCGATCGAATACGCTCTCAAGAACGGCGTCCGCATCGATCCTTACACGGGCAGCCGTGGAAACACGGTGCTCCGCTACCCGAACCGCGTCCGCTTTATGCAAGCCGGAACCGGCGGCCTGCGAGTCGGCGACGAGTTCCGCGATAGCCACCTCGTCCAGATCGGCGACCACGGCGACGTCGGCCCGAACGGCTCGAAAGGCGGCGGCGTTCCGGCTTGGTATCGCGCCGAGACCCGCATCGTCTTCGGGCATACCCACGCCGAGATCAAATACTTCAACGACACGGTCAACATCGGCTCGCTCACCTATCGCCGCGCAGGATACAATAACTCCGGCGCGAGCAGCTGGGGTGAGTCAGTCGCCATCGTCACCCAGTATGGGCAGATCCAGCCGCTGCTCTTCCGCAACGGCCACTGGTTCCAGGAAGATCTGCAGGACCCCGGCCTCGAGTCAGAGACGTTCTTTGGGCCGGAGATGCCACTTGTCCGCGAGGCGAGGCCTGCTAAGGCGGCGACCGACGCGGGAGTCGATCAGTACTCTCGGCGGCCACCGCCTGTAAACTGACCTACTTCGCTGTTGACGAAAGCCGAGACCTCCCTGAATTGCTTGGAAAAATCGCCAACAGTTCGTAGGGGTGGAGGTGGCAGTCCGAAAGTCGGATTTCTTGCGAGGCGGCAGCCGCGAGCTGCACGCAATAACGATCGAAATCTTCTTTTGTTTCAAGGATATCGATTCGGGCTATCAACAGCGAAATAGGTCAGTTTAAATAAGAAACGCGCGGCCACCGATTCCGGCAACCGCGCGTCTCAAAAATCTCGAGCGTATTAGATTACTCGAGGCAAACGTTGGAAGGTCCCCACATCTCGCTGAAGTTACCCTTCTTGGCTTCGCTTTCGAGGATGCTGTAGCTCACGCCTTCAAGCGCTTCCCAATGCTCGCCGGCGCCGACGGAGTCCGTCTTTTCGTCATAGGTGCGGTTGCCCTTGCGGACTTCGACCTGAGCCGTGATGTACTGGCCTTCGACGCCACAGCCATTGCCGAACTCGGAGGTGAGCGAGAGGCGGAGATCCTTGGAGAGCTCAACCTTGACGGCGGCTTTGATCTTGGCGGCGAGAGCCGGGCTGATCGAGGCCGAGGCCGCAGGCTTGCCGGCGAAAGCGGACATCGAAACGAGGGACAGGGAGAGGGCGAAAATAGCGGACTTCATGAGTATTTCCTTTCAAAAGCCTTTGTAGGGGCAATCGGCTTCATTGCCGAAGGGCTGATTTGTACAGGAAATGACTCACCGAGTCAAAACAAGAAAGCCTCCTGATTTCTCCTTAAACATTAAATACTTGAGGAGTCTTGATTCGGATCGTTTTCCAGCGAAAGTAGAGTGAGATCGCGACTAGCGCGAGACCCGTCGCGAGCCCGATCCAAAGCCCCTTGAGCCCGAAACCGAAGCGGAAGCAAAGCGCGGCCCCGAGCGGAAGCCCGATCATCCAATGACCGACGAGGTTGGCGATGAGCGGGCTTCGCGTGTCGGCCACCCCGCGAAGTACGCCCGTCAGGACAGTCTGCAATCCATCCCAGAACTGAAAAAGCGCGGCGATCAGTAGGATCGTCCGCCCCGCCTCGACCACAGCCGGCACCGACGTGTAGAGCCCGAGGATCCACCCCGGAAAGAACAGCAGCGCCGCGCTCGAGCAGAGCGCGAACCCCACGCAGAGCCGGAGCGCCAGGTTGCCCGAATGGCGCGCGGCTGCCGGGTTTCCTGCGCCGAGATCCTGGCTGATCCGCACGGCGGCGGCGGCGCCCAGCCCGAGCGGGACCATGAACATCACGCTCGCGACGTTGAGCACGATCTGGTGGGCCGCCATCTGATCCGCGGCCAAGCTTCCCGCAAGAAGCGTCGCCGTCGCGAACACGCCCACCTCGAGAGTCATCTGTCCCGCCGACGGGAGCCCGAGCTTGAGCACCCTCTGCATCCAGTCGCGACGGTAGCGATGCCAGGCGCCGTCGGGCGCGGCCTGCCGGAGCACGAGCGCGGCGGCAGCGATCACCATCGCGGAACGCGCGATGAGCGTCGAGAGCGCCGAACCTGCCGCGCCCATCACCGGCGCGCCCCAGTGCCCGAAGACGAAGACATAGTTCAGAACCGCGTTCAGGATATTGGCAGCCACGAGGACCACCATCGCGCCGGTAGCGCCGCCGACAGCCTGGAGGTAGTTTCGGCAGGCGCCGAAGAGCAGCGCCGGAACCAGGCTCGGAGCGAGCAGCCTGAGATAGGCGCGCGCCTCGGGCACCACATCCGGATTGACCCCAAAGATCTGGAGGTGATCCGCGAGAAGGACCAGGATCGGCACGATCGGGATCGAGGCCGCGAGCGAAAGCCAGAGCCCCTGCGCGAGAACGTGATCGCACTCGCGGCGCGCGCCCGCTCCGAAGGCATGACCCACGTGATAGTCCATTCCCGACAGCAAGCCGATGCCGAAGATCATGAACCAATTGAATATCGAGGTCCCGACGCCCAGCGCGCCGATAGCCGTCGCGCTCACGCGCCCGAGCGCGAGTAGATCGACCAACCCCATCGTCATGAAACCGAGGTAGGTGGCGATCACAGGCAAGGCCAGTCTCAAGAGCGCGCGCATCACGCCCTTATATCTTCAATTGCCCGATGAAACCCAGACTTTCTTGAACATCCGGAGACCTTAAGGCGCCGGTTTTGGCGTGGCTTCAAAGATCAGCCGCCTTTCGCGCATCGTTAGAACATGCCGCGAACAAACTGTGCCCGATCCCTGGCTTGACATTCAGGACCTCTGTCGAAACAATCCCGGCCATGCTCAAACTACTCCTGGTCCTCCTGCTCTGCTCCCAGGCTTTTGCCGCAAGACCTGCTACCTCCGTACGCTTCGGCATCCTCGGCGATTCGGGAAAATGGGAAGCATCGACTGAGAGCACGCGCGACTCGATGCTCAAGCTCGGGACCACTCACCTCGTCATGCCCGGCGACAACTGCTACTCGGGCAAGAGCTACGACGCTCACTGGAAACCCTTCCGCGAAAAGGGCTTCAGCTTCGATGCGGTGGCCATCGGCAACCACACGCTCGGCTACAAGGCCGAGGTCGACTACTTCAAGATGCCCAGCGAGTTCTACGCCAAGGTTCTCGGCGATACCGCGCGCTTCATCGTGCTCAACTCGGACAACACGTCCAACTACAAGGAGCAGGCCAAGTTTCTCGAGAGCGAGCTCCAGAGCGCGCGCGAGCAGATGATCTTCATCGTCTTCCACCACCCGAGCTACACGGTGGCCAATCGCGGGCACGTCTGGACGGACAAGAAGAACTTCCAGCTCGCCGTGCGCCCGCTCTTCGCCAAGTACCGCTCCAAGATCACGGCCCTGCTCGTCGGTCACGATCACCTGGCGAGCCTGCTTCATTTCGATGATCTGCCTGTCGTGCTCTCGGGCGCGGGCCGCGAGGTCCGAAACGACAGCCCGGTCAATAACACGCAGGACGGAGTCAAGGTCTCGACCGCGTATTACTTCGAGAGCGTTCCTACCTGGGTCATGCTCACGCTCAACTCCGAGCAGCCCAAGGAAGCGACGATCGATTACATCCGCTCGAAGGACAGCGTCTCGACCTGCACCGCGCGCCTCATGACCGGCAAGGCGGCGGAGCTTTCGGCGAACTGCGGGAAGAAGTAGCTGCGCGACAGCGGGCAACTGGGATTCGCTGAAGGTTGGTGCGCGTGTTCGGACGCAGTCATGCACCCGACCGCATTGCTCAGAAAACTAAGCATACTTGGAAACCACTACCCTGAAATCCGCCCAAGTGTCCTGACACATGCGCGCTTCCGTGCACAAACCACAGTCCACTCAAAACGATAGATCGCCCTTCTCTAAGTAGATCTCGCTTTCGACGTCGAGCTTCTCGTAGGAACCGATCGTCTCTCCCACCATCAGAGGGCGACCGATAAATGGGATTTCCGAGAGAAGCTCGCCCGAAAAAGGCTCGCAGTTAAAAGCGCCGGTCGAATCCTGCTCGCACTTCTGGGCGTTCTTCATGCGCGAGATCTGATCGAAGTTCGGGCGACCGTAGACCTGGTGCGCGGCATAGTACTCGCCGTCCTGCCCGAAGACTTCGAAGCGATCGTGATCGGGGCTGAGCTCGTTGGGGTTAAGCTTCTTCTGGAAGAGGATTTTCTCGACTTCAACGGTGATCCGGCCGAGGGGCTGACCGCCGCGCTCGAAGTGACCGTCATAGAGAATGGCCGAGAAAGACTTGCGCGCGCCGTTCATGACGGGGACAAAATCCATCGTATCAGGCTCGATCGTGAAGAGCGTGTGACCGGCTTGCTTGGCAGCATGATAGGCCGGGAGCGCGGGGCTGCGTCCGCCCGAGAGCTTGGCCTTGAAAATGAATTGGTAATCATGCGGCTGGTGGTACATCGGCAGGTGCGAGGCGTAGGTCGCGTCCTGGCCAAAGATCAGCATCCCGTGAGTCGAAGGGACGTCAGCGTGAGCGAAGACACCGAGTGCAAGAACAACCATTCCAAAAAACAGATTCGTCGTTTTCATGGGCCCGGATATACCGCTCTGCCGCAATGCAGTAAAATGAATCGTTTTAATCCTACGATCAGTATTTCTAATATATGAAAAGCGTTAAAACCCATTTGCTTCCCTGTCGCGGAACCGAAAAGACCTCGCCTCGTCCACCCTTCAGACTCGCTCCAAGTTTCTCGGCAAGGACATGGTCGATGACGTGGTCACCCTGGGCGAGTTCGTCGGCGCCCGCCCCATGAAGTCATTTCGCAAAGACGGCAATTCGGGAGGTACTTCGGACACCACGCAAGTCAGTGCGCACGGCGAGTTAGACCCCTGCTTCCTCAACTATCCCCTGTATTTCAGGGGCGCCAATATCTTTTGATCTCGGCATCCCCTCGATTTAATGGCATACCTGAGCGCAGCTTATGCACTTCGAAGAGACTCCGATCCAAGCCGAGCTCCGCGATCTGACGCGCAAGTTCGTCCAAAAGACCCTCGCCCCTCTCATCGAAGAAGACGAACGCACCGAGACCTTCCGCCCGGAGATCATCAAAGGACTGGGCGAGCTCGGACTCACCGGCATCCCGACCTCCACCGATTACGACGGCGCGGGTCTTGGCTTCCAGGAGTACATCGTCGCGATGGAAGAGATCGCCGCCGTCAGCGCGCCCTACGCCGTCAGCGTCGGCGTCTCCGGATTGGCTCAGACCTCGATCGCCCTCTTCGGCAACGAGGAGCAGAAGAAAAAATACATCCCGCCCATCGCCCGCGGCGAAGCGATCGGCGCATTCGCCCTCTCCGAGGCCGGAGCAGGTTCCGATGCGGGCAACCTTCGCACGAGCGCGCGCAAGGTCCCAGGCCCGGATGGGGGTCATTATATCGTCAGCGGCACCAAGCACTGGATCACCCAGGCCGACGTCGCCGAGACAGTCATCCTCATGGCCCGCACCGGTTGCGCGGGACCTAAGGGCGTATCGGCCTTTATTCTCGAAAAAGGCATGCCTGGCTACACGATGGGCAAGCGCGAGAAAAAGATGGGCTTCGGCACCTCGCACACCATGGAGATCCTCCTCAACGAAGTTAAGATCCCGGCCGCCAACCTGCTCGGAAACGAAGGCGATGGCTTCAAGGTCGCCATGGCGGCGCTCGATAGCGGCCGCATCACGATCGGCGCGAGCGCTGTCGGCATCTCGCGCGCGGCGCTGGATGTGGCACGCTCGCACGCCCGCGAGCGCGAACAGTTCGGGAAACCGATTGGCGAGTTCCAGGGCGTCTCGTTCATGCTCGCGGACATGGCAGTGCAGCTCGAGAGCGCGCGTCTCCTCGTCCAGAAGGCCGCCTGGCTCAAGGATAACGCCAAGCCTTTCAGCTTCAACGCGGCCATGGCCAAGCTCCACGCAACCGACGCCGCGATGAAGATCACGACCGATGCCGTGCAGGTCCTTGGCGGCTCGGGCTACACGCAGGAGTTCCCGGTCGAGCGCTACATGCGCGAAGCCAAGGTCATGCAGATCTTCGAAGGCACCAACCAGATCCAAAGAATGATCATTGGACGTAAACTCACTGAAAGGTCCCACTCATGAGCGTTACAGCAGCAAGACTCGGAAGCGCCCCGGTTACCCTCGATTGGTCCCATCTGGCCAAGCCTTCGTCAAACGTGGGCGGCGGCGGAGCTCCCCTTGCGCCCTCGGATGCGTGGACGCAGCTCAAGTCCCGTTTTGAAAAAGGCGAAGTCGGATTTTACGACGCTCCTCTAAACGACGAGATCTCGCAGGCTCAGGCCTCGCAAAAGCTGGCCACCGAAGTCCTCGCCCAAGGCTTCACCGACTGCCTTTTTCTCGGCATCGGCGGCAGCTCGCTCGGACCGCTCTCCGTCCTCGCGGGACTTCAGGACCGCCGCCAGAACCGCATTCGCTTTCACTTCATGGAAAATCCCGACGCGCTCGAATGGGCGGGCACGCTCCGAGGCCTCGACCCGGCGTCGACCCTCGTCTGCGTCGTCACCAAGTCGGGCACGACCTTCGAGACGATGGCCCAGTTTCTCTGCGCGCTCGACTGGCTTGGCGAGAGCCGCATCCAGTCCCATGTCGTCGCGATCACCGATCCGGCCAAGGGCGATCTCAAGGCCTTCGCGACCCAGCAGAAGATCCGCACCCTGCACATCATGCCATCGGTCGGCGGACGCTTCAGCGTCTTCACGCCGGTCGGTCTCTTCGCCATCGCGCTCGCCGGCTTGAACGTGACCGACTTTCTCCTCGGCGCCAAACAGGTGCGCGATTTCTGCGAAAAGCAGCCACTCGAAAAAAACCCGCTTTTCATCATCGGCGCGGAGCTGATCAAGCAGTTCTCCAAGCGCCCGATCCACGTCTGCATGCCCTACTCGACGCGGCTTCGCTCCGTCGGCGACTGGTTCGTGCAGCTCTGGGGCGAAAGCCTCGGCAAGGATGGCAAGGGCTTCACGCCGCTCGCTTGCGTGGGAGCGACCGACCAGCACAGCATTCTTCAGCTTCTTCGCGATGGTCCGGACGACAAGGTCACCTGGTTCATCACGGTCGACAAGGTCGCCGATCCCGTCAAAATTCCACGACCCGAGCTTAAGGGTACGACTACCGGGCAATACGGGGCATTCCGCCTGCTTCAAGGACATACGCTTCAGGAGCTTCTGACGGTCGAGTACCGCGCCACCTCGCTCGTGCTCACCCGCCAGAACCGCCCGAACCTGAGCATTCAGCTCGATCAGCTGGATGAGCGCGCGATCGGCGCGCTTTACTTCGCGTTCAGCGTCCTGACCGCCTTTACCGGCACTCTCTGGGGCGTGAACCCCTTCGATCAGCCCGGCGTTGAAGAAGGCAAAGTCTATATCCGCGACTCTCTGACTCAGAGCGCCGAACACTCGTCCAACACGAGCTCGGGCTTCGCCGACGACGATAACTCGCCGGTTGCCCGTCTTCGCCGGGGGCAGTAAGCTTTTAGAACGCCCATGATTCCTCCTTCAGACGAAAGCTCCGACAAAACAGCCGTCATCCAAGGCGACCAGGAAACCCTGAAGAAGGAGCTCCAGAAGGCTAAGGAGCAGGAGGCCTGCCTCATCATCATCCGGGGCAATCCGCAGGGGCATCGTTATTTCCTCACCCAGAGCCAGATGACGATGGGTCGCGATCCCTCGGTCGATATCGTGATTTCGGACCAAAGCGTCTCGCGCAAGCACGCGCAGATCTCCAAAGAGGGCGACAAGGTCAAGTTCACCGACCTGGGCTCGTCCAACGGCTCCTTCGTGAATGACAAGAAGATCGGCACCGGCGAGAGCGTCTTCCTCGAAAAAGAAGACATGGTGAAACTCGGCAACTCGATCTTCAAATTCTTGCCCGCAGGCGAGCTGGAGATCCTGTTCTACGGCAACCTGGGCCTCGCGGCCCATACC
>FTBH01000066.1_pt1 | contig 17360 bp, 16 predicted proteins | sample 1639321 | NCBI WGS metagenome assembly FTBH01 (sample SAMEA3914864, study PRJEB12502) | metagenome | biome: forest; material: soil | place: USA | collected 2012-03-12 | depth 0.3 m
ATCGGCGGCAAGACGGGCGTGAACCATCCGCTCGGCAAGAATCTGATCGGAGCTTTTCATCAGCCTTCGGCCGTGATCTGCGAGCTTTCGGCGCTCAGGACGCTGCCGGAGAGGGACCGCGTCTCGGGCTTGGGCGAGATTCTCAAATACGCGTTGATCTCGGAAGATCGCGGTTTTTTCGAGTTCTGCCGCACCCATCGCGAGAAGCTGCTCAGGCTCGATCCGCAGGCGCTCGCGCACGCGGTGGCGGCCTGCGCGGCCCACAAGGCGCGAGTGGTCGAGCGCGACGAGCTCGATCGCACCGGCCTGCGCGAGGCGCTCAACTTCGGCCACACGATCGGCCATGCGCTCGAGGCGATTTCCAAGTACAAGGGTTATCGCCATGGCGAGGCGGTGCTCGTCGGGATGCGCGCGGCGCTCAGGCTTTCGCTCGCGCGCGGGCATCTCGCGCGCGAGGCTTACGACGAGATGGACGGGCTTTTGTCCGGGATCCCGCTACCGGCGTTTCCGCGTTCGATTCCGGCGAAAGCGTTGCTGGGCTACGTTCGGCGCGACAAGAAGAAGCACGATGGCCGCGTGCGCTTCGTGCTCCTGGGCGGGATCGGCGAGCTGGTTCCGGATACCGACGTGAGCGATGCGCAGATCCTGGGGGCTGTAGAGGAGTTACGCGTGGAGCATGGCGGACGGCGGAGGGCCAGGAAATGAAAATACTTCTGCTGCATGGCCCGAACCTCAATCTCCTGGGCGAGCGCGAGCCGGATATTTACGGAAAGATGACGCTCGCGGAGATCAACCGTCTTGTCAAAGCCGAGGCCCTGAAGCTCAAGATGAAGATCAAGGCCTTCCAGTCCAATCACGAGGGCGAGCTGATCGATCTGATCCATGCCCATCGCAAGTGGGCGGATGCGATCGTCATCAATCCGGGCGCCTACACGCATTACTCGTATGCCCTGCGCGACGCTCTGGCCTCGGTCGAACCGCCAGCCGTGGAAGTTCATCTTTCGGATATCCGGAAGCGCGAGAAGTTTAGGCGCCACTCGGTGATCGCCGATGTCTGCGCGAAGCAAATCAGCGGACTGGGATGGAAGTCCTACATCGAGGCGCTTAGGTTTTTGGCTAAGCGCCGCTGAAGGCGGGTTCGGGGCGGCGAACCTTGCCGGATTCAAGCGTACCGCCCGATTGGCCGCCTGGCCTGAAGCGAGCGCCGAGCGTTGCATCTTCCTTGCAGCTGTTGGGTTGCATGAACACTTTTGCACCGAAGCTCAGGGCATTTCTGCTCACGTCCGTCTCGCTTGGCGGGTTGCTTGCCGGAATCCTGGCGATCGGCGCGCAGGAGTCGATCCCGAGCAAAGGCACGGTCTACAGCGAGCAGGGAGTCTGCAGTTGTCCGGTCGGCTCCGCCGGAACGGGAAGCGCCAATCCGATCGGCGGCCGGCTCGACAGCGAAGGAAACTGCGTCTGCCCCGCCGTTCCAAACCGCGCGCCCAATCCGGCGCTCAACGATACGCGCGTGCACTCGCAGCGCCCGGGCAATCAGATTCGATCCGATACCTACGGCGCGGCGCCCGGAGGCTCGAGCGCGGGCCTCGGGCCCGGAGCCGTTGTTGGCAGCGGCGCGCCTGGGATGAACCCCGGCCGCGCGAACAGCGGAGGCCCGCTCGGCGGCGGCGCGAAGGGCCCGAACAATTCGGGCGCGTCTGGGCCCGGCCCAAATGGCGCGGGCCAGATTGGTGCGGGCTCATAGAGCGGGGACGGGACGTAGCGGAGAGTGAAGGTGCATTCGTGCTCGTTCTGATTTAATGCAATGCACCGCCGGAGTAGGTCTTCGATAGCGGGTTTTTGTTAGTTTTGTCCGCGGACAAGCGGATTTGCTAAACTGGGCCTATGACTCCCGCCGCGCAATGGAAGGCCCTGACTCGCAACGATTGGGGAGAGATTCTCGCGCTTTCCGAGCGCCGCTCGTTCCAGCGCAAGTTCCAGTTCGTGAAAGGCTTCACGGAGCTCGTGGCCGAGAAGGGGATCCACGGCGTCACTTACCCGGAGATCGCACGCCGCTGCGGTACGACCCGGCAGCTCGTGACCCATCATTTCCCGGATCATGCACAATTGCTTCAGCTCACGTACCGATTCGTCTATGCCCGCTTCCAGAAGCTGGCATCGGACGCGTTGCTCGCGCGCCAGGGCTTCGCCCAGCAGTTCATCGCCTACGTAGACGCCGTGGCGGATTGGGTGGAGGACTATCGCGCGGACGCGCGCTTTCTCGCGCAATGGTACGCCACCCTCCAGGTCGGCGAGGAGCTGCGGGAACTACATGAGCGCAACATGAGGATCGGCCAGGAACGGATCGCGGCGCTTTGCCTCAGAGCTCAAAAGGAAGAACGGCTTTTCGTTGGGTGGTCGAGCGAAGAAGCGCTCCAGCGCGCATCCTCGGTCCAGAGCCAGTTGATCGGCTACATCATCACGAATTCGGTACGCGGGCCGCAGGCACGGACGTCGCCCGCGCGCCAGGAGCTCCGGCGAGCGTTGCTCGCCCTCCTGGGCTTCAGCGCGGCTCCGGCGAGTGCGCCTCCCGCATCTAGACGTTTTTGACCCGGCCGTGGCGGCCTTATCTGCGGATCCTCGGCGCCGGATCCGACTCCTCGAACTCGACAAGATGGTCTGCGGGCACAACTCGGCCCAGCGCTTTGATATAGGCGGGTCTCGCGAGGACGAGCTTTTTGATTCGCCCGTCCGATCTGAGCTCAAGCGATCTACCGCGCTTGGCCCAGATTCCCGGCGTGATCTTGATGTCCGAGCCAGGGGTGGAGCCCTCCACGCCCCAGAGCCAAAGCACTCCGTCGGGAAGCCAGCGCACTATGCCTCTTTCGGCGACCCAGATTGGTCCGCGGATCCGGGCCCTCCGTTGGAGATGGACTTCCTGGATCGAGCCCGCGCGGCTGAACTTCACGCCGGGGTTGCCTGCGACGAGGATGCGGCCGATGCCGGGTATCCTCGCTTCGATCGGCGCTGACTCGTTGGAGATTCGGTAGGGGACGCGGAACCGTCTGTGGTTCTCGAACCAGCGTTTGGGGCTGATTCGGATGACTTTCCACATCAGCGGCTTGAGCTTTCCGGTCTCCGGATCGAGGATCGTGCCTTTCTGGATAGGTGAATAGTCCTTTTCGTTCATGACTTCAAATCCCCACTGTAAGGGGTAGAGTCGGCAGGAGACCTCGTCGGCGTAGGAGTAGATGATTTTCTCGTCCCAAAGCTCAGGCGCTTTGATCAGCGCCGAGCGGATGATGTTGTTCAGGGGCGAAAGCAGGTTCGGGAACGCGAAGAGGTGAAAGCCGTCCTTCATTTCGTAGGAGCGCGCCTCGATCAGGACTTTGGGACGCTTGCCTTCGTGGAGAATCTTCCATTTGCGACCGAGATTCACGGGGTCGCGGCGATCGTCCGCCATCTCCTCGAGCGGGAGGTTTTCGGACTCTCCATTCGCGACCGTCAAGCCGATCGTGCCCACGATTTCGCCGGGATCACCCTCGCGCGTGGTCAGCGAGTCGACGGCTAGGACATAGGAAGAGCGGTCCCGAAACTGCTTGGCGATTTCGCTCCTGCTTTGGGCGAACACGCCTCGCTCTCCGTTCGACCCACGCCATCCCCGCGTCAGCTCCATGGCTTCGCCCGAAAGTTCCATCGCCTTCAGGACGGTGTCGAAGGACCGCGGATCCGCGCGAAGCGTTTCTGGGTCAATTACGTCCGCGTCGATCACGGGTCCGATCGGGTTGCGATTCAAGATGGCCTCGTCAACCGCGCCGAGACCGGTGTCCGCGAAAAGCTGTGGGGCACCTTGGGTTCGCAGTGAGAGTCCTTCGGCGGAATAGACCTCGCGGAGGGGGGTGCCCGTCGCGAAAGAGGATGGCGCGAGCCGATCGGCGCTTCTGCCTAACCGAGCGAAGTCGCTGACGCGGCCCGGTCTCCATTGAGGAGGGAGGATCGAGAGGACCGACTTGCGGTCAATCGACGGAAAGCCGTGGTGTGGGGGCGTGGCTTTAGCGGCTGGGTTTCGAGCGGGCGCGGAAACGCAACCGCCGCCAATGACGGGATACGCGGCGAGGGTAGCTAGAGCGAGGATCGGAACGGGTTTCAGGCTCATTGGCTTCCTGGATTCAGTATACCAACAGTGGCGGGTTTTGCTTTTAGGCAAAAAGAGGGGAGTTGAGGACGAGACAATACCAGGCCGGATTGATACATTGCGTCACATTCGATGGAAGACCATCGCTAATTTAAGGAGAATCCCATGTTCCGTAAGATCCTGCTCGCCCTCGCCCCCCTCGTCCTCAGCCTGAACTCGTTCGCCGCCGAAGTGCCCAACTGCTTCGCGGGCGGCGTGAAGCCCGGCTACAAGCCTGACATGTTCCGCGTCTCGTTCCTGACGGACGACGTGACTTCCCGCCAATACTCGAAGGTGATCAGCGGATTTTCGCTGTCGCTTGGCCTCAAGACGCAGCTTCCGGATGCCATTTCGCCGTTCGGCCACGATGCCGAAGATTATCTGATTTCGTTCACGACCTGCGTGAATCGCTCGGAGCCTCAATTCAGGGGCGTGCCCGCGGACCAGTTCGAGAAAATCGTCCGCGGCGAGCTCCAGCAGATCTTGGATGCGAGCCCGAATATCAAGATGTACTGCCTGAAACAGGACGACGCCGCTCAGTGCGAGTAATGCGCTCGATCGTCACAGGCGATACCCGGCGCCGCCAGGAAGGCGGCGTCGGGCTCAACTCGCCATCGTCAACCCAAGTCCCACGAATGCGGGCAGAGCCTGAATGAAGAAGATCCGCGAGCTCACGCTATACGCCCCGAAGAGCCCGGCGATCGCGACGCAGCCGAAGAAAAAGACGCGAAAGAGCTGCGCCTGGGCGGGATCCGCAAGTACGAAGCTCGCGAGGAGCCCCGCCGCGAGGAAGCCGTTGTAGAGTCCTTGGTTGGCGGCAAGCACGGCCGTTGCCTCGGCCTTCTCGGGACTCATGCGGAACGCCTTAATTCCGATCGGCTTGCGCCAGAGAAACATCTCGAGCACCAGGAACCAAATGTGGAGTGCTGCGACGAGAAGCGTGACGGCGTCGGTCAGGATCTTCATGCGCTCAGTTTATCTGGGCTGTGAGATATCTGCCAGATTCAAGATGGGCCCGACTCCGTCCGCCGCGCCTTAGATCTTCAGCTTCTTGAAGAACGCCGCCGTGTTGGGCTTGCGGCCCAGGAACTGGGTCAGCAGGTCCATGCCGTCGACCATGTTGCCGCGCTCGAGGACGTACTTGCGGTAGTCGCCGCCGACGGAGGGGCTCAGGACATTCTTGCCGTCGAAACGCGTGAACATGTCCTCGGCGTAGACTTGGGACCAGAGATAGCCGTAGTAGCCGGCGTCGTATCCGCCCATGAGGTGCCCGAACGATGCGGGGAAGTGGGCGTCCTTCGGCGGCTCCACGCCGATGAGCTTGCGATACAGGCCATTGAAGGTCTGGTCGGTGTTCACCGGCTTGGGCGTCGTGTGCAGGATCATGTCGTAGGTCGCGAAGAGCAGCTGCCGCGTGTAGAGGTAGCCCTGGTTGAAGTCGCGGGCTTCCACGATCTTCTCCTGAAGTTCCTGCGGGAGCGGCTTGCTCTCATCCTTATAATGGCCCGAGACCATGGTGAGGATCTGCGGCTCATAAGCCCAGTTCTCGAGCATCTGCGAAGGCGCTTCGACGAAGTCCTGCGCGACGTTCGAGCCCGAGAGGCTCGCGTACGGAGCTTTCGTCAGAGTCTGATGCATGATGTGGCCGAATTCGTGGAAGAACGTCTCCACTTCGCCGTGGGTCATGAGCGAAGGCTTGTCGCCCGAGGGCGGCGTGAAATTGGTGACGATCGCCGAAGTCGGGTGTTGGTACGTTCCATCCGGAAGTTGTCGGGCCGAAACCAGCGAGAAGGCCGCCGCGTGGCCGTACTTGCCGGGACGCGGGATGAAGTCCGTGTAGAATGCGCCGATGACCTTGCCATCGGCTGCGTTCTCGACCTTCCAGAACTTGACGTCGGGGTTCCAGGTTTTTGCGTCCTTCACCTCGGTGAACTTCACGCCCAGGAGCCGCGAGTAAATCTCGAAGACTCCTTTGACGACGACGTTCGCCGGGAAGTACTGGCGGATCTGCTCGTCATCGAGCGAGTAGTCGCGCTTCTTGAGCTGGTAGGCGTAGTACTCGATGTCCCAGGCGTCGAGCCCCTTGGCGGTCGGGTCGGTTTCCTGCTTGAACTTGAGAAGCTTGCCCAGGTCTTCCTGGTTCTTCTTCTTGAGCTTGTCGGTGAGGTCCTTGAGGAACGCCTGCACCGTCTTGGCGTTCTTGGCCATGCGATCGGCGGTCTGGTAGTCGAGCCAGGTCTTGGCGCCGAAAGTCCGCGCGGCTTCGATGCGCTTAGCGACGGCTTGCTGAAGAAGCGGCGTGTTCTTCGCGGCGGCGCGGCTCCAGTAGGCCTGAAGCATCTGCCGGCGCGTCTCGGGATTCTTGGCATTGCGCATGACCTGGTCGTAGTCGGGGCGCTTGGTCGTGACGATCACGCGCTTTCCATCGGCGGTCTTTTTCTGGGCGGCAAGCCAGTCGGCGGGCACGCCGTCGAGGGCTGCGGGCTCGAACTCGACGACGGTGTTGTCGGCGTTGAGGTTGTCGCTGAACTCGGACTGGAGCTTGGCGATCTCGGTCTTGATCTCCTTGAGCTTCTGGGCCTTGTCGGCGGGAAGTTTCAGGCCGTTCTGCTCGAAAGCGAAGAGCGTCTTCTCGATCAGGCGCGCCTGCTGCTTCTTGGTGGCCCCGTCCGTGGCGTCAGGCTTGGCGCCCTTGAGCGCGTCGTAGACATCCTTGCGGGTCACGATCGTGACGTAGTACTCGGAGACCTTCTTGTCGCATTCGGCGCCTTCGTTGCGGATGGCCTCGTTGGGCGAGACGTCCTTCATGAACATCAGCTGGCTCGTGCGGTCGGAGAGCTCGGCATTGGTGTTTTCAAAGGCCATCATCGTGTTGAGGAAGGTGCGGTCCTTCGCGGGCGTGGCCGCGATCGCGTCCAGCGCGACCTTGTTCTTTTCGACGGCTGCGTTGCAAAGCTCCATGAGCTTGCCGGGCGCGTACTCGAATTCGATCGGATTCAGTCCATCGGCCCGGGTCGCGACTGCCGGGGAAGTGATGTCAATGGCGTGAGTGGTGGCCTTCGCGCTCTGATCCGGCGGGGTCTGCTTGGGTTTGCAAGCGGCTCCGGAGAGCAGGCCGGCAGTGATCGACATCGTCACGATGAGCGGAAGCTGGGTGATTTTCATAGCCTCCAGTTTATTCAAGACCCTATGATAAGCAAGATGAAGCCAATCGGGAGACTCGGATATTCGTTGCCGCTTTTAGCAGCTCTTTTCATTGGGGCAGCGCCGTCGCCCAAGCCATCCCCGCAGGCGACGAAGCCCCCAGTCAGCTACCGCGAGCTCGACGAGAAATGCGACGATTCGGCCGCTCCCGAATGCTGCAAAGAATCCGTTCAAAAGATGCGGGCCGGTCATTTCGAGCCCATTCCGGCGTCCGGTTGCCCTGCTGGCCAGAAGTCTAACCAGCTCAAGTGCGCGGAATCGCTCAAGTGGTGCGAAAAGCCCTGACGGAAACCCTTTGTTTCGTCAGCAGGCGGGGTTAGCGCACCTGCGTGTTTTGAGTTATGAAAGGGGGGCATGGGACACCACCTGCCGCCCGACATCTTGGATTTTTACGACAAGGACGTGGTCGACGGTCGCTATGCCTGGTCCGACTTTCTGAGCTATCTGCTCGATCGCTATGGAGAGAGGGTCTGCGCCGATCAACGAATCGACGGTGCCTGGCGGCAATGGAACCATCCGGATATCGTGGCGCTCTCGCTTGAGGTCGCCGAGCAGCTTCGCGAAGCCGGGATCCGCCCGGGCGATCGGGTGGCGATCCTCTCGGAGTCGCGGCCTGAGTTTCTCGCGCATTTTCTGGGCATCGGGCTCGTCGGCGCGTGCCTCGTTCCGGTCGATCCGAAGCTCTCGCTTTCGGAGGCAGATCGCATTCTCGCGCATTCGGAAGCGAGGCTGCTCTTTCATTCGTCGACTTTCGCCCAGACTGCCGCCATGCTCGAGCGCATCGCTAAATCACCCTTCTTGGAGAAGCTCGTCGAAGCCGGTCCTTCTCGGTTCCTGGCTTCCGAGCTCCGCAAGCTGCGCGCGCCGCGCCCGATCTCGTCGCCGATCATTCTTCTTTATACGTCCGGCACCTCGGGCGATCCCAAGGGCGTGCTCCTCAGCGTCGATAACGTGCTCTACGGAGTGCAGGATGGGCTTCGCGCCTTCCGGCCGCGGCCCGCGACTTATCTCTCGATCCTGCCGATGAACCATGTCTTCGAGCTGATCGGCGGGAGCCTGCGTCCGCTCGTCGGCGGCTCGCGCGTGACTTACGTCGAGTCGCCCCAGTCGCCGGATCTTCTCAATGCTTTGAAAGGCCACGGCATCGACACCATGCTTGTCGTGCCGGCGTTTTTGATGATGCTGCAGAAGCGCGTCACGCGCGAGCTCGAGCGCGATCCGCGCGCGGCCCGTCTCTGGAGTTTTCTCGGATGGCTGCAAGAGACCGGGGCGCCGCGCTGGGTTCGCAGGCTCGCCTCCGCGCCGATCCGTCGCGGCTTCGCCCCGGAGCTGATCCGTTTCGCCATCGGCGGAGCGCCGACGCCGCTCGAGACCCATCGGTTCTTCGAGCGCATGGGCATCCATATGCTGCAAGGTTACGGGCTGTCGGAGACGACGGCCGCGACCTGCATCAGCAACGAGGAGTGCTACCGCGAAGGGGCGTCGGGGCGCGCGTTGCCCGGCGTGGAGATCCGGATCGATCAGCCGGGCGCGAATGGCGAAGGCGAGATCTGCATCCGCGGGCGCGCCGTGATGCTGGGCTATTACAAGCGCGAGGATCTCACTCGCGAAGTGATGGCCGAGGACGGCTGGTTTCGCACGGGCGACCTCGGCATGGTCGACGGCGACGGCTTCGTTTGGATCCGCGGGCGCGTGCGCAACCTGATCGTGCTCCCGAGCGGCAAAAAGGTCGTGCCCGAAGAAGTCGAGGCTTGGCTCCTCAGGCAGCGCGAAGTGGGCGAGGCCTGCGTCCTCGGCGTGGGCGACAAGGTTTGGGCGGTCGTGACGCCGGCGGAGACCTGGTGGCGCGAGCTCGGCAAGAAGGAGCTCGATGACGAGGTTTCGAGTGCGCTTCTCGAAGTGCTTCGCGCGCGCGACGCGGCCGAGCTCTCGGATTACAAGGTGCCCGCGCATTACGTCGTTCGCGGCGAACCGCTTCCCAAGACGACGACCCTCAAAGTGAAGCGCGGCGACGTGCTCGCGTCTCTGCAGTAATCGGGCAGTAGCTAGGCAGCAACTGGCGCCAATAAACTGACGACGCGCTTGTCTCGAAACTGCAGCTTGCAGGAGCAGCTTTACGCCCGTATCCTTTTGGTAACTTCAAATTTACCAGGTGTCACAGGTCCCGTACGGGACCGTTGTGATGCTTAAAAAGGATAGGGGAATCTCATGCTGAGCCTACGACTCTTGGCCGTCTCTGCCGTGATCCTGACCGTCTCGTCCGCCGGAGCTCTCGCCGCCGCGAAGCCCGAGAAGATCAACCCGGAATTTCACCGCGCCCCGGGCCTGACCCATGTTTTCCAGCAGTTGAAGCTCAAGCTGAAGCCGCTCGAAATACCGGATGGCGCCGGTAAGACCTTCGGCGAACTCCATGATCTTTTCAAGAAGTCCCTCGCTGATGCGGACACGGAGAATCGCAGCCATTTCAATTGGGCCGAAGGCATTCTGCCCAAGCACACGGATATGATCGTCTCGACGATCAAGGCCGAGCTCGCCAAGGCTGACGTGACCCTGGCTCAGAAGCTCGACCTCTTCAAGGTCATCCAGATGATGCCGGCGGACGCGATCCAGGGCCTCGACCACAAGACCGACGCGATCGGCAACTCCGTGCTGGCGATCCTCAAGTCCGCAGCGAACGTCGAGGAGTTCAATACGTTGACCTCCGCGCTTCGCGATGCGACCGGCTTCAAGCGCGACGGAGCCGGCTCCATCCCGGAGAGCAAGCAGATCGAGGCCGTGATTGGAGTGGCGCTCGAAAGATCCTTGGCAAAGCTCAATGAGCTCGCCCCTTCGCTCGCCGAGCTCAGGACCTTGAAGGCATTCAAAATCTTGGACAAGAAACTTGGCGTGACGGCAAATGAGCTCCTCGTCTCGTTGGCCAACTTCATGCCGGAGGGCTCAAGCGAGCTGGACTTCTTCTCCAATCTCGCGGCAGCCACTGCAGACAAAGGCAACACGCGCGATGTCCGGAAGAAGCTTGCCGAAACCCTCAAGGGCTACTGGGAGAAGCGCATCAAGGGCGGCCTTCAGTTGGATTTCGAGGCGCTGGCCAAGGACGAGAATTTCGGCAAGGTCCTCAAGTGGGCCGGCCACGAGCTTGTGAAGGGCAAGTCGGGAGCTTGGAGCATCGAAGAACGCGATACGTTCATTACCTGGGTCCGCGACCTTTTCGACAAGATCCTCAAGGCTCTGCGCTTCAAGAAGAAGGATCCCGAGTTCAAGGAGCAAGGCGCCGGGATCTGAGCCTTAAGTCGTTGATTTTAAACGATAAATGTTTAATACAATAAGTTGACTTAATAAGTCGGAATTGATAGGTTGCGGGGGCTTATGTTCAAGGCCCTCGCCATGATCCTCGCTCTGGCTCTCGCTTCGCCGTATGCGCACGCGGGTGGCGGATTCGGTGCACGCTCGCGGGGCGGACGCGAGCGCTGGCAGATCGACATGCGTTTCGGGCAGTACGGCCAGTACGATCTGCGGCAAAAGAGGCGCGGGCACCTCAAGGATGCGGATACGAGCATGCTCTGCGGGCCGGTCAATCTGCTCAATAGCTTGGTGCGGATCCGCGAGGTCCTGGGATTGCGCTCGAGGTTCGAGTCGCTCGATCAGGAGCTCGCCCATCTCGTCGCTCTTGCCCCCGAGGACCTGATCCAGAATGGGATAAGCCCAAACAAGCTGGCCCGCCTGGCCTCGGATTACCTGAGAGAGCAGGGTATTGAAGCCAAAGTCGCGGTCGTGGATATCGTGCCCGGCTTTGACTTCGCTCGGCACCTCGACGAACATAGCGTCCTGATTCTGCTTCAGGGGCTCTACAGCGTGGAGGATCCCACCGCCAGCATTGTTTCGAGTGATGCGCGCAAGAGTGGCCACTTCATCACGCTGGATGGGATCCCCGACGAGGACCTGCCGAAGATCCACGTCCATGATCCGATCTCGGGAAGCCGGGTGATCCATCTCGGTGGCCGGGTTCGGTTTGATGACGGAAGCGAAGGAGTCTGGGCGCGCAGGCTTAAGGATTCGACGTTCGAGGACTCGTCCGTGCTCGAAAAGGGAATCGTCATTCACCTCATGTAGGCCGGATCGAAATGGACTTCAGTGCGTCCACCGTCGACACCGCCGGCGCGTAGCCGAAGTCGCGGCGAAACGCTGCGTCCGTGAGCACGGTTGGGTAGCGGAAGTAGTCGAGAAGGTGGACCGGAAAGTTGGAGCCGAGCTTCGAGGCCAAGCCCGCGAAGGGATAGCCCAGGAAGGTGGGCACCGGGACGGGCGTCGCGCCGACGAGCTTGATCGCGCGCGTGAAGGGGATCACGCCTTCGCCCGAGACGTTGTACACTCCTCCGCGGTCGCTCTCGAGCGCGAGCTCCATGGCTTGCGCCATGTCCTCCTCGTGGATGAACTGCTGGAGCGGGTCGTAGCCCATGAGCACGGGGCAATAGCGATTGGCCAGGATCTTGGTGATCGTGTTGTTGATCTTGGGTCCGATGACGTTGGTCGGCCGCAGGACGACGGTGCGGATGTCGCGATGCTTGAGCATGAAAAGCGTCGAGACGTTGTCGAGCTCGACGGCGTCCGAGAGCTCCGGAAAAGTCTGGCTCGCGCGAAGCGGGTCGTCCTCGTTGATGTAAAGGTGGTTGTGGTGGTGCGCCCCGTAGACGTGAAAGGTGCTGACGACCACGACGTTCTTGACCGCGTAGCGCGCGGCCAGGTCAAGCAGGTTTCGCGTGCCGAGGACGTTGAGGTGGTAGCGCGCGCTCTTTCGGACGTCGGCCGTGACCGGCACGCGGCCCACGTGCAGGAGCGCGTGGAAGCTGTGGTTGCGGAAGACGTCGGCCATCCTCCTCTGTCGATAATCGATCTGGTAAAAGACGCCCGGAAACTCCTGCTCCACGCGCAGCGGGCGCGGGTCGACGCCGACGAGATCGAAGCGGCGTGCGAGGCGCGAGACCACCGTCTCGGCCAAACCGCCGCGCGCGCCGGTGATGAGGATCTTCTGCCTCATACTCCCGAGCCTCGAAAGATCCGGCCGCCGCGCTTCTTGAGGCCCTCGTGGATCAGTCCCTGGAGCGTCTCGCGCACTTGCTCGACGAGCTTCTCGACCTCGGCATCGGTCGCGTCCGGGTCGGCGTCGAGGCGGATCGGGTCGCCGTAACGGATGGAGATCTTGGTCGGCAGCGGGATCGCGCCGAGCGGCCCGAGCAACGGAAAGAACGGGGTGATAGGGAAGTAAGGCGCCTTGATCAGCTTGGCGAAGAGCTTGGCGTTGTGGAACGAGGGGAAGGTCTCCTCGTTGCCGATCACCGCGACCGGGACGATCGGCGTACGCGTCTCGAGCGCGAGCCGGACGAAGCCCGTGCCGAAGTCCTGGAGCTGGTAGGCCTTGTCGATGGTCTTGCCGCTGCCTTCGGCCCCTTCGGGAAAAACCATCACGCACTCCTCGTGTTCGAGCAGGTCGCGGCAATTGCGATGGTCGCCCACGAGCTGGCCCGAGCGTCCGAAGAAGGTGCTGACGAAAGGAAGCGTCGGCGCCCAGCGCTCCACCATGCCGCGCACCAGCCGCGGAGGCTGCGCTTCGAGGAGCATCGAAAGCCCCACCATGATGCCATCCAGCGGAAGCTGGCCTCCGTGATTGGCGATGAGGAGGCAGCGGCCCTGCGGGACCTTGTCGATGCCCGAAGTCTCGACGCGGAAGTACTTGCGGTACATCCAGTTGAGCGCGTTCACCGAGCGCGCGATCGTCTTGGGGTCAGCGCCCCAGGGGTCGATGCCCGCGGAGTTCAGGTGCTTGAGCGCGCGTTCGACGCGCTTCTTCTCGTCGCGCGTCAGAGCGAGCTCGCCCAACGCGGTGGCTCCGGCCAGGAGCGCGGCCTGGCGCGCGACTTCGAGATAGTGTTTGAGGTTCTTCTTTTCAGGCATTTGTTGTGCAGCTATCCTATCGGAAAATGCGCATCGCTTTATTAACGGGGGGCGGCGACGCCCCAGGGTTGAATGGAATCATCGAATCAGCTTCGCGCTGCCTCCTGAAGGCGGGTTGCGAGCTTGTCGGCATCATGGACGGATTCGAAGGCGTTTTCAATGGTTGCACCAAGCCGATCACCGCCAGGGATATCGAAGGCATTCATTACAACGCCGGAACCTACCTGGGAACTTCCAATCGCTCCAATATCGCCGGGCGCGAAAAAGAGTTCTTCGAGAAGTTTCAGGCTCTTCGAGTCGAAGGACTGATCGCCGCCGGGGGCGACGGCACGTTCGCGGCGCTCTCGCGGATCGGCGAGGGATTGCCCCTATTGGGTGTCCCCAAGACCATCGACAATGATTTGGCGGGAACCGAGATCACCTTCGGCTACGATACGGCTTGTTCCGTGGTGGCCGAGGCGGTCGACGCGCTTCGCGCAACCGCCGACGCCCATCGTCGCGTGATGGTGGTCGAGACGATGGGGCGCACCGCGGGATGGATCGCGCTCGGCGGAGGCCTGGCATCCTACGCGGATGTCATCCTGATCCCTGAGCGGCCGTTCTCGCGCCCGGCTCTCTTACAGTATATCCGCAAGAAGCAAGCCGAAGGAAGACGCGGGCTCCTGGTTTGCGTCGCCGAGGGCGCGACGGCCGAAGGCGAGAAGCCGTCGGTCGCGTTCACCGTCAAGGAGAGCGCGCAGCAGGAGCGCTTCGGCGGAATCGGCGAGCGCCTCGCGCGCTGGATCGAGCAGGAGACTCAGTGGGAAAGCCGCCACGTCGTGCTCGGGCATCTGCAGCGGAGCGCGCATCCGACGACGACCGATCGATTTCTCACGCTCGCCATGGGCGTGGAGGTCGCGCGCCTGGCGCTGGAGAAGAAATGGGGCCAGGCCGTGGTCTATCGCAAAGGCCAGGTCGTCCACGCGCCGATCGGCGATCTCATGAAGCCGCCGCGTCTGGTGACGCATGATCATCGGTGGGTGCAGATGGCGCAGGCTGTGGGACTATTTATCTAGTTATCCACCTTCATCAGATCCTGGAGCTCGGTGAAGTTCCGGTCGATGCGGTGAAATTCGAGTGATATTTGATTGTAGCAACGGAGCTGAAAGGTCCAGGGCTCGACCATGCGGTAATCGCGCTGGAGCCAGGAGAATTCGTCCTTCGCTTCTTTTGAGTTGGGATTGTCGGTCGTATAAGTGAAGCGCCAGGCGTCGCTCGAGAACTGTTTCCAGTCATCGATGATCCGCTGATCGCTGGCATCGTTGCGATTGCAGTACTGCTGGGCATCGCTGACCAGATTGCGGGCATCCCAGTTGATATCGTCGGCAAGCCGCGCGATGCGATCGAAATCAGCCGGATCGGCATTGGCAAACGAGAGTAAGGCGACCACGCTCAGAAGTTTCATGGAGAGACCCTCTGTCTCTGGTCTATCAGAGGAGGGAGCGCGCCGACAATCAATACTGCATAGTTAAGGACGTGTCGTTGCGGTAGAAGATGTCTTTTTCGGGCATCGAGTGGTTGTACTGGCGAATCGTCTTGCCGGACCTGGTCCGGACCGTCTCGAGGGGCGAAGGACGGATCGCGATATCGACGCGCTGCTTGCCTCTGCCTTGGCTGATCACTTTGCCGGACTTGTCCTTCTTTTCGTTGAACGCGCCGCCGTTGTCGGTAACACGAAAAGGAATCTCCTTCAGACCCTTCGATGCGAGCTTTGCTTTGAAGCGCTCCTGGACTTCCGGAAAATTGACTGAGTCGCCGTACTTATGCGCCTTGCTGTCCATTGCGACTGAAACGTAGGGAACCGGCGAGTCGGCCCGCAGCTCAGGTTTCTTGTACTTTTTGGCGCACCTGGAGTTATAAAGTGCGATGTATTTGGCAGTCAGTTTTTGCTCGACGTAGTCGTCAACGGTGTAGACCGGATTGCCCATCTCATCGCAAGCGTCGCCTTCAATGGGATCGGGCGAAGACGGATCATAGAGCGTGAATTCGGTCTTAGTGGACTTGCTGAGGGACGTCTTTGGCGCCGGAGTGGGCGTTGGCGTCGGCGTCGGTTTGGGTGTGGGCTTGGGCACCGAGGCCGCGATAGCTGCGGAAAAAGTCGGCGCGGTCGAGGCCGTGCTGCGCTCGCCGACCTTGGCCGGGGGGCAAGCCGTGTTGAGCGTTTTCGGCGACTGCGCGACCTCATTGTTCATCGCGGTCAAAGTCACTTTGACCGACTCTTCGTCTTTTTTGTCCTGGGCCTTCACACGCTGCTCGGCGGAGGAATCGGAAGGAGACTTGGTTGTCGCGGGCTTAGATGTGGTGGCGGGCTTGGATGTGGTCGCGGGTTTGGAAGTGGTCGATTGCTTGGTGGTAGACTTGAGTTCCGTCTTGGGCTCGGGCTTCGCGTAAAGGTCGCCGATGACGTCGTCCAGGGGATCTTTCACCGAAGCCAGGGCGCGCGAAGGGGACTTGGAGCAGGCAAAGGGATTGGAAAGGTCGCAGAGGGACTTGCGCGCGCGAGTCGCGTCGCTTGTGAGCAGGCTCAAGCTCAAAGCGAATACGGCAGACCAGATGATATTAGAACGGAAAAACCTGAGCACTTTCCTGGCTCCTTTACTCTCGGGTCTATGTAAAGCAAGCTTCGGGCCGTGTGTCAGATCTGACAAACCCCTGAAAACACGCTATTTTGGCTGAGTTTTGCCAAATTGTGCGTGTCAGTGGCTTTGACAGGTGTCAGGGGTTCGGGAGGCCTTCGAGAGGCGCCGCGCGCTCAGTTGTAGACGCAGGGGACGTGGTCGCGGCTGAGATTGCGATTGAGCTCGTTGCGGAACTTGATGTAGCTCGGGTCCGGCTTGTCCAGAACGTAAAAGATCGTGGCGAGTCCGCGGCGCTCAGTCTTGTATTTTCGCGTGACCGACCAGTAATGGTAGACGGACTGCATGAGGGTCTCTTCGGGATGAAGCTTCATCTGGTTCTTCATGATCTGCATGCCGCAGCTCAGGTTGACGAAGGGATTGAGGATCGTGCGGTCGACAGCGCTCGAACGGATGTGGGGCGCGCGGCTCAGGGCCAGGTCCCAGTCTCGGTCCGAGCGGGTACCCTGGTTCATGGAGCGAACTTCGGCGGGGATCTTGTCCTTGTCGGCGTTCCAGTCGATGCCCGTGCAGCCGTTGTTTTTCGTGTCGCTGTAGGAGATCTGCAGAAGGCCTTCGCTCCAGTTGACGCCGCTCTCGATCGTGCTGCGGGACTGCGCTCTTTCGGGAAAGGCCTCGTTGATGCGATGGCCGGACTCGACCTTCGAGATAGCCTCGATGAAATCCGACCAGAAGGTCCTTTTCTGCTCCTCGTTGAAGCTCGGGTACTTGCTGCAGCTCCCGGTGTCCCGCATCTTGGCACCTGAGATATTGAGTAGCTCGGGTGGAAGCGTGGATTTGATGTGCTTGCGGAAGTCCTCGTGAAACTCACCGTTGCCGGTGCGGCTGTCCTTCATCACGTACTTGCGGTCGGCGATCGTGTAGAACTGAACGTTTCCGGACCTGCCGACGTTCGCGGCTTGGACCTTGGCCTGGCCGGTGACGGCCGGGCTCACGCAAGGCGCGGAGGTTGTCGGGGTCGTTCCCGTATTGGCTGCGTCCGAGCCTCTGAGGACGGCATCGACGGCTTGGCGGGTGAAGCTGTCCTCTTCGTCGTGGCGAGAAGGTGGGGCCGCCGTCCCGCTTGAGTAAATGTCGCTGGATCTGGGGCTGACGGATCCGCTTCCGCTCGTGCTCACGCAGCCGCTCAACGCGATCGCGCTCAGCGCACTGAGTGCGATGACGGCGAAGGCGGTTGATCTGAGTGCGCGAAGGCAGCAGCGAGGGAAACGCAAACTTGGAACTCCTGTAGGGTTTACAGGAGATAGAGCAAGGAGAGGGCCAAAGTTGACACGCCCTGAAGCGTGCGAAAGGACAGGCGAAGTCAGACCGCGACTTGGGCAGCGCTGTCTAACGGTTGGACATGTGTGAAGGAGGACAGCCCTGGATGGAGGATGAGG
>FTBH01000015.1_pt1 | contig 17093 bp, 11 predicted proteins | sample 1639321 | NCBI WGS metagenome assembly FTBH01 (sample SAMEA3914864, study PRJEB12502) | metagenome | biome: forest; material: soil | place: USA | collected 2012-03-12 | depth 0.3 m
AGGCGTCGCAGTGGGTGCGGGCGTAGGAGTAGGCGTCGCAGTGGGTGCGGGCGTAGGAGTAGGCGTCGCAGTGGGTGCGGGAGTAGGAGTAGGCGTCGCAGTGGGTGCGGGCGTAGGAGTAGGCGTCGCAGTGGGTGCGGGCGTAGGAGTAGGCGTCGCGGTCGGAGAGGGAGTAGGAGTAGGAGTCGCGGTCGGAGAGGGAGTAGGCGACGGTGTCGCACTAGCGCTCGGGCTTGGGGTAGGGCTTGTGGCCGCGCTCGAACCAGTGAAGATACTCGCGGTTACGTCAGACGTGACCGCGCTGACTTGAGTACTCCAGCTTGCGATGCCACCACCGCCTACAAGGTCAGAACTCATCTGGCGCATGACGTCCAGGGAGTTCTCTCCGCCACCCGCGTCTGAGGCGATTTTTGATAGTGCCCCGAGCATGATTGCGTATTGGGCGGAGGCTGAACTGAGATCGAGTCCCTGCTCCGCGAGCGATTGAGTTGGGATAGCCGGAATCACAGTGCTTAGATCGGTGACGCCAGTGAGGCCCAGAGTCGTCGCGACTTCCTGATTGACGGCGGCCAGAATACTTGACGTGGAGTCCGTGTGCGCCGCTGAGAGTAGCGCTACGGCCCGATCGGCCACGACGTGAGTGAGCGGCGTGATGGCGAGCGAGGTTCTCGATCCAGATGTCAGGACCGCAGTCATTTCAGTGCTGCCTAGGCTCACTGTGCTGCCCGAAGATTCTTCTTGGTAAGTTCCCTCGGTCGCGACCGCTATCGCCGCGAAACTCGAATCCTGTGAAACCAGACGACGGCGAGTCGCAGGAAGCTCGCAGTTTCCGGAGGAGTCGGTGTGGGTGGACTCGATCAGATTGCCGCGCGTGCCGTCGCTCTTGAGCTCATAGACCCGAACGAGACTGTTTCGAACTGGACCCGCCTGGACTCGGCTGATCAGGCGCGTTGCGCCGTGATCATTTGCCGAGCAGCCGCCTAACGTGAGAGCGGTCAAGGCGATGGCCAGCATGGCGCGAGAAAATGATGTCGAAGGCGTGGCGTGATTATTCATGGTTCTTGGAACAAACGTTCAACGGGAGCAGTTATTCAATAGTCACACTTTAGAACTGAATGCGGAATGAGTCCTGCCTGACATGCGTGCGCGAGATGCAGTCCCGCAGAATTAAAACGAAAAAAGGCGCGAACCCAGCGGGTCCGCGCCTTCGAGAGTCGTCCGAGCGGATTCAGCTCAGGCGTAGATCTTTTCTTTGTGCTCTTGGCGCTCTTTGCAGGCGATGCACATGGTGGAAACGGGGCGCGCCTCGAGGCGGCGGGGCTCGATCGGCTCTTCGCAGTCTTCGCAGGTGCCGAAGACGCCTTCGTCCATGCGCGCGAGGGCTTCGTCGATCTTGGTGAGCAGCTGGCGCTCGCGATCGCGGAGTTTGAAGACCAGGTTTTGGTTGATTTCGCTGGCAGCGAGGTCGGTTTCGTCGGGGAGATCGTCGGTGGAGAGGCTGATTTCGTTCTTGAGCGCGTTCTTGGAGTTATTCAAGATTCGTTCTTTTTCTTCCAAAAGAAGCTTGCGGTAACGATTCAGAGTCTTTGCATCCATGAGTCTGAGTCCTCTCTCTTATTCACTTGTAAAGATCGGCCCGTCCCGCTCACGCGAAAAGGGTTCCAATTATTGTAACGCTAGTCCTTGCGTTGACAACGAGTTTTATAAGGAAATCTAAGGAGGGTCAACTAAAACAATTTCCCCACCTCAAAATAGTTGCGGTATGGGGTCCGTAGCCCCCGTACCGCGTCCTTTTCCATTGTCAATCTTATGTCAGGGCGGTCGCGTGCGCTGCTTCTCGGGAGTGAAATGCGCTGTCAGAGACAATCGGATTCGTGCGGCGGAACTTGAGCTACCCCGCGTTTTCCGGTAACCCGAATAGCTATGTCATCAACACGAGATTCGGGCGTCATTATTCTGGCGGCCGGCCAAGGCAAGCGAATGCTTTCGTCGCTTCCCAAGGTCCTTCATGAAATCGGCGGCCAACCCCTGCTTTTTCACATCCTCAATCGCGTGCTCGAGGTTTCGCCGCGATCTCCGGTCGCGGTCGTCGTCGGCCACGGCAGGGAGCGGGTCGAGGAAGCCGTGAGAACGAGTCCCAGGTATAAGGAGATGGACCTCACGTTTGTCCATCAGTCCGAGCAGAAGGGCACGGGACATGCCGCTCGCTGCGCGATGGATTCGGAATGGGGCAAAGCGCTCGTCGCGCGCAAAACTAATGTCCTAGTTCTCCCGGGAGATTTGCCCGTGCTCCCGAACGAGCTCATCGCCGAGATGATCGCGCCGCTCGGGCGCGCGGAGGCGCTCCGTCTCCTGACCTGCGAGCTTCCCAATCCCAAGGGCTACGGACGCATCGTCCGCCGCGGAAAGACCGGCCCTGTGCTTCGGATCGCCGAGGAGAAGGACGCGACCGTCCGCGAGAAGGAAATCAAGGAAGTCGGCGCTTCGATCTACACGTTTCAGGCCGCGTTTCTCGCTTACGGATTGCAGCGCCTCTCCAATAAGAACGCGCAGGGCGAATACTACCTCACCGATCTCATCGCGCAGGCCGCGCGCGCCAAGAAGAAGATCGAAGTCCTCCGTTGGTCCGAGCCGACCGACGTGCGCGGAGTCAACGATCCGTGGGAGCTCGCGCAGGCGCGCCGGATCCTCAACGACCGCTGCGTCCGCGACTGGGCGCTCAAGGGGGTCAAGTTCGTCGATCCGACGACGGCGTGGATCGACCTGACCGTCGAGCTGTCCAAGGACGTGATGGTCCATCCGGGAACGATCCTCCGCGGGCGCACGCGCGTGGCCGAAGGCGCGACCATCGGCTCGCGCACGGTGCTCGATAACGTCGAAGTCGGTGCCGGAGCGAACGTCAAGACGGGCACTGTCGCCGAGGACTCTGTCATCGGAGCAGGCGCCCAGATCGGGCCGTACGCTCATCTCAGGCCCGGGTCGGTCGTCGGGCCGTCCGCCAAGATCGGCAACTTCGTGGAGCTCAAGAACGCGAAGATCGGCGAGAAGACCAGCATTGCCCACCTTTCTTATGTCGGAGACGCCGAAGTAGGGAAGGGCGTGAACATCGGCTGCGGCTTCGTGACCTGCAACTTCGACGGGCGGGTGATCGACGGCAGCCGCAAGCACAGATCTTTGATCGAGGACGAAGCGTTCATTGGAAGCGACTGCCAGGTCGTGGCTCCGATCCGCATCGGCAAGGGCGCGTACATCGCCTCGGGTTCAACCGTAACCCAGGACGTCGAAGCGGACGCCCTGGCGATCGCAAGATCCAGGCAGGTAAACAAGCCCGGATATGCTAAGAAGCTCAAAGGAAATTAGGAACAACGGCCGCTCGAGCGGCCCCGCCGAGAGGAATTTCGGGCGAAGCCCGAAAGGGGATTCGGCGGTAGACCATTCGCGAAGCGAAAGGATGCTATAATGTGCGGTATCGTCGGATATGTCGGCAAGCGCCCGGCTGTAGATCTGCTGATCCAAGGCCTCAAGCGCCTGGAGTATCGCGGCTACGACTCTGCCGGTGTGGCGCTTCTGAAGGACGACAAGATCGCCGTCGAGCGTTCCGAAGGAAAGCTCGAGCGCGTCGAGAAGCTCCTGAACGGCCACGCCGATCGCTATACTGACGTCGTCTGCGGGATCGGGCACACGCGCTGGGCAACCCACGGCAAACCCACGACTCAAAACGCGCATCCGCACCGTACGGGGCACGTCGTCCTCGTGCACAACGGCATTATTGAGAATTATCAGGAGATCAAGCGCGAGCTGATCGCGCGCGGCCATGTTCCGCAGTCGCAAACCGATAGCGAGCTCTTTGGTTTCCTGGTGCTCGAGGAGATGGATCGCGGGCTCAGCCTCGTCGAAGCGGTCCGCAAGAGTTTCCTGCGTCTTCACGGGCAATGCAGCGTCGTCGTCATGTCCGAGCGCGAGCCCGGCGTGATCGTCGGCGTCCGCAACGGATCGCCCATGGTCGTGACCGAGGACCCCAAAGGCGGGATGTTCCTGGCGAGCGACGCACAGCCGCTTCTGGCGCTGAGCCGAGACGTGGTTTTTCTCGAGCATGGCGATGTCGTCGTCAGCGACGGCAAGAGCATTCGATACGTTGAGCTCCAGAGCGGCAAGCCGGTGGCGCGCAAGACGACCCGGCTCGACTGGTCGGTGGAGCGTCTCGACAAGCAGGGTTACGCGCACTACATGCTCAAGGAGATTTTCGAGCAGCCCACGGCGCTGATCGACACGCTCAACAGCATGCTCGAGCGCGCCAAGACCGAGCCGTTTCCGCTCGCGGCTCAGCCGGGTGTCGCGCTTCTCGATAAGGCGCGCGAGATCACGCTCGTCGCCTGCGGCACCTCCTGGCATGCGGCGCTCGTCGGCAAGTACTGGCTCGAGAAGATCGGCGGCGTGCGCGCCACCGTCGAGCTCGCCAGCGAGTTTCGTTACGCGAGCCCGGTGCTCGGTCCTGACTCGCTCGTGATCACGATCTCGCAGTCCGGCGAGACGGCCGACATCCTGGCCGTGGTCAACCAGCTCAAGGCGAGGGGAGTTCCCTCGCTCGGCATCACCAACGTCCGCAACAGCACCCTGTCGCGCGAGGCGGACGCGGTTTTCTACACGTCGGCCGGCCCCGAGATCGGAGTGGCGGCGACCAAGACTTTTTCTGCGCAGCTCATGACTTTGATCCTGATGAGCGGCTATCTTGGCCGCAAGCGCGGCGAGAAGCCTGCGCAAGGCGCGTCCGTGCAGGCGCTCTTCGACAGCTTGCTCCAGATCCCTTCGCTCTTCTCCGATTACGTGCAAGCTGACAGCGCGCTCGCCAAAACCATCCGGGAGACGGCTCGGTCGGTCAAGGACATGAAGGGCTTCTTCTTCATCGGGCGCGGTACGTCGTTTCCGCTCGCGCTGGAAGGTGCCCTCAAGCTCAAGGAAATCGCTTACGTCCACGCCGAGGGTTATGCGGCCGGCGAGCTCAAGCACGGACCCATCGCGATGATCGAAAAGGAAATGGCGGTCGTCGTGATCGCGCCGCGCGACCTCTGGCGCGACAAGACGGTCTCGAACCTCGAAGAAGTGAAGGCGCGCGGCGGCCGCATCATCGCCGTCGGCGACCCGCTCGACGGTGAGCTCAAGGCGCTGGCCGACCATTGGCTGCCGCTTCCGGCTTGCGTAAAGGATCTCGACGAGAACCTGCTGCCGTTCCTGATCACGCCCGTGCTCCAGCTTCTGTCCTACGAGCTGGCCGTGCTCCACGGCACGGACGTCGATCAGCCGCGCAACCTCGCCAAAAGCGTGACGGTCGAATAGCCAAAAGTTGGGGGCCACCTTTTGCCGATACGAAGTCAGGATGCGTCCATTCTGGCTTACCCTCATCTCCGGCCTGATTCTGCTGAGCGCCTGCTCGGGCCGCGAGCCCGCGCGCTCGCCGGCCATGGGCAAGGGGATGTTCAGGCGTCCGCACTCGGCCGAACATCCCAAGACCGAAATCTGGCACGGCGACCGTTATCCTTGGGAGTTCAAGGAAGGCGAGAGCGGCCTCCGCGTCTCGGAGCGTCGCTGGAACCGCATGCTCCGGAGCGCACGCGGCGGCAGCAAAAGCTTGGAGCCCAAGGCTCCACACTTCAGTAAGATCTTCGATCGGCCCATCCATGGTTTCATCCTCCTGGATCCCTACGGCGAGAACAGCAACTGGGAGCCCGCCGGCAACGAGAACTTCGCGGGCATCGTCGTCGGCCATACGCTCGAGAACCAGGGGGCGGTTTACATCGAGTCCCATGAGCCCGAAGGCGCGGAAAAGAAGAAGCGGTACGAGAAGGAAAGGGATCAGATCGAGATCGATTCGACCCATATGGATATCTACTTCAAGGGCGAGCCCTGGACGTTCAACGGTAAGCGTTATCGTCTCGTCAATATCGGCGGTCGCACCAAGAGCGTCGATCAGCCTTTGATCGACTCGGCTTATGCCAGTCGCGGCCGAAAACCGGGTCAGGTCATCGTCATCCGGCCGACCGGATTTAAAGATTACATGGTCGCGGCGCTGCGTTCTTTGCGGAGCAAGGTGACGGACATGCTCATCCACGTCTATGCCGAGAGAAACAAAGGCAAGGAGATCGAGATCCTCCCCATCGAGTCGGACGATGAGCGCTCGGATGCGACGGACTACCTGCTTCTGATCGAGGACGGCGATTACGACCTCGCCGAGATCGATGTGCGCGAGCTGGTCAAGCGATCCGTCGCGACGATCCAGCTTCATCGCGACAAACCTGAGAACTACGATTTCCCGACCGTGATCAAGGAGCAGAAGGGGGTGATGTACCCCGCGCTTGATCCTTTGGCCTTCGAGCGTCGGCTCGACCTCAAGGACGAGAAGTACAATGTCCCTACCATGAAGGAATACCGCGAGAAGAAGGGTGACCGAAACGTCGCCGAAGTCACGCGCTACGCTGCTTTCACCCGGTTTCCGAAAAGGCTGCGGGACGCGCTCTGGTGCAAGATCTTTGATCTCGCGCTCGAGGGGCCCAATCCGGTCGGCATGCTGGTCTTCACGGTCGGGCCGGAGGTCGAGAAGGCGCTCGCCGACCTCGAGTTCGATAAGTTAGGTCTGATCAAGGCGAGCCTCGACGAGCCCGAGACCCTCAAGTACCTCTACACCGACTCCGACGCTTTCAGGCGAGTGCACGCGCGGCTGCGCAAGAGCGCTGCCGGGATCCTTCCTGAAAACGGACCGGGCCAAAAAAAACCGGACTGACCTCCATGGTCAGTCCGGTCGCTTGCGGGGCTTTTTCACGCGCGAGCCATCAATGGCTCATTATTCTTGGGATCCCGGGGAGCAGAGGATGAATCCGGTCGGGGCTTCCGAACCGTTTTCATTGCGTCCGAGGACATATTCCTTCCATTCGCGCTTGAGTCCTTCGTAGACCGGGCCGCTTCCCTTGCCGAGGGCGAGGTAAATCCGTTTACCGTTTTCGTCGCCGTCCTTGGCGATCAAGCTGACCTTCGATGGCCCACCCTGGCCGTCGAAGCTCCACTTGTATTCCTTCGTGGCAAGTTCTTGTTCGCTGATGGCGAAATTCTCGGCACCATAAGTGGCCAAAAGCGTATGAACGTCCTTGGTGTAGATACCTGGGCCGGAGCGATCGCGGGTGGCTTCGCGTTCGTTGAGCTCGTAACCTACGACGCCTTCGGCGGTGACTTTGACAAGCTGGAATTCGGCGAACTTGCCGATACGGCAGCTGTAGACGACCTGCTGGTTTTCGCAAGCGAGCGCGGAAGAGGCGGAAACGAGGGCGAGGAGGGTGATCAGGGACTTCATAAACTTCGTATCCTTTCGGGTTCGCGCCGGGGGGTTCCGTCGCGATGGAGTGGGTTATACAGCGCCTGTTGCATGGCGTCAATAATTTTCTTACAGGCTGTAGGCGTTTCCCTATAGGCTGTAAGCTGCAAATCCGATAAGAAATGAGGCATGGGCAAAGGCCTTGAAACCAAAGCGAAAATCATCGAAGCCGCTCTGGAGCTCTTTTACCAGAAGGGATTCCACAAGGTCAGCCTGCCCGAAATCGGTAAGGCGGTGGGGATCTCCCATGCCGCGATCTACGAGTATTTCGAGGACAAGGACCACCTCCTGGCCGAATGCACTTTTGCCTCGGTGCACGCCGCGCGCGCGAGAATCGACGAGACCATCGGTCCCAATGACCCGGCCGAGAAGAAGCTCAAGGCCTACATCCTGGCCAATATTCATACGGGCTACAATAATCCCAGCGCGGCGAACCAGCTTCTTTCGCTCTATTTCTATGCGATGTACAACCCGCGGATCCGCGAAGTGCAGCACCAGATCAACGTCGCGAGCACCGCGCGCATCGAAGGCCATCTGATCCAGGGCAATCGCGAGGGCGCGTGGTCAGTGAACGACCCGGCAGCTCGTGCGCGCATGGTCCATGACCTGCTCCTGGGTGAGGTCTTCAAGCTCCATCTGCACAAGGAAGACATGGAGATGAAGAAGCGCGCCGAGCTCGTATGGAGGAACGTGCGGCGGCTCCTGAGTTAGGGGTCTCCGTACTGATCGTCTCTCGTCATGGTTCAATATTCCCGGATGAGGCCTATGACCTATAACGAGAAGTCAGCACGCACGCGCAGGACGAAACCCCAGAGGCGCGACTGCGGCGAGGCGACGTCCACGTCGACCACCGCGCTCGTGAGCTTGGCGTTGATCGTGCGGTAGAGCGCTTCGACGCCGAAGGTCCCGAACGAGTAACCGGCGCCGATCTGCATGCCGAGGGTGCCTGTGCGGTTGACCAGATCATTTTCCTGGTCCGGCGAGTTGATCGAGATAAAAGAAAGGTTCGGGCCGATGAGGCCATAAATCCCGTTGTATTCGGCGACGGCGTTGGCCTCGAAGTACGAGAGCTTGAATGAGTATCCCGTGAGATCGCTCACGCTGCCGTCCTCGGTCTTGACCTGATTGAGCGTTCGCGAGAATTCGTAGTTGAAGGCCGCCATCCCGCCGAAGTGCAGCTCCTTGGTGGGCTTGGAGTACCGCTTGATGTAGGTGTAGCGCGCGCCGAGCCCGGGAGCGCCTGAGGAGAGATAGGAGTTGCTGACGTTGGATACGAGCTGGCCTGAGGTGGAGTACTTCTCCTCGACGGTGGTAGCTGTCGAGTAGTAGGCCTGCACGCCAACGTGATGGTACTTGGCTTCGCCGGAGTCGCGGGGCGCTTCTTCGGCGTGCTCGGGCCTCTTCTCGGAGTCGCGGTCCTTGCTGACGGGCTCCTCGGAAGCGGGCGGTTCGGGGCGCTCTTCAGAAGGAGCGATCGAGATCTCCTGGCCGACGTGGAAGTCTTTGGCCGCGGGACATTCTTTATAAGTCGCTCCGGCGAGACCGCCCTTGGCGTAATAGATCTTGAGCTTACAAGGCTGGCCGCCTTGGGGGGCGTCGAGAACCGTGCCTTGCGTGAGGCTGTCGTTGCCGCTTGTTTTCAGAACGACGTAGTTCTGTTCCGGCTTGAGCTGGTGAACAACGATCGACGCTTGTCCGTTGGAAGCCATGGCGAGTGTCGCCGCTAAAACGGCAAATGTGCTGCGAGAGAGGGGTGTCATTCTTATAATTTTGCCCTGTTTCTGCGAGATTTCACGCAGATTTACCGTCGCTGGAGCGGGGGGATTTTGACGCTCAGTCTGATTTCCGGACCATGAGAAAACAGGGTGGAGGCGCCCCTTGCTTTTGGCCGTGCCCTGGCGGTAGGTTGACGGTCCTCAATGATCGACTTCGAATCCGCACCTTCATCCTCCGGCTCAGGCGCGAGCGGCCCGCCCCGCGCGAAGCCTTTGGCTCGCCAATGGGACGCTGAGACCGTCGAGGCTTTCCTGAAGGGCCTCAATGCGAAGCAGAGGGAAGCCGCCGAGGCGACGGACGGGCCGCTCATCGTGCTGGCCGGCGCAGGCTCGGGCAAGACCAAGATGCTCACCTCGCGCATCGCCTATCTGATTTCGGGCAAGAACGTGCCGGCGCATCAGATCCTGGCCGTGACCTTCACCAATAAGGCCGCCGCCGAGATGCGCGAGCGCGTGGAGAAGTCGCTCAACATCGCGGCCGGCTCTTTTCAGGCGCCGCCGGTATGGCATGGCGGCCCCTGGATCGGAGCGCCCGAGATCGGCACCTTCCACTCCGTCTGTATGCGCCTCATCCGCCGCGAGATGGATCGGACGGGGTTTACCAAGCCTTTCGTCATCTATGACGATGCCGATCAGCTGAGCCTGATCAAGGGAAGCTTCGAGAAGATCAGCCTCGACGACAAAGCCGTCAATCCCAAGTCCATCCAGGGCGCGATCAATCGCCTCAAATGCGACGCCGTCGAGCCGCAGGACCTCGAGCCTTCAAGCCACAATCTCTTCGAGAAGCACCTCAAGCGGGTCTACGAGCAGTATCAGAAGGATCTATTCGCCAACAACGCGCTCGACTTCGGAGAGATCATCACGCTCGCGTACCGCATCCTGCGCGACCACGAGGACGTGCGCGAGAAGTACCAGAAGCGCTGGCAGTACCTGCACGTGGACGAATACCAGGACACCAACCGCGCCCAGTATCTGCTGCTCTCGCAGCTGGCGGGCAAGCGCACGGGCGGGCACCAGAACATCTGCGTCGTCGGCGACGAGGACCAGTCCATCTACAAGTGGCGCGGCGCGGACATCCGCAACATCCTCGACTTCGAGCAGGACTATCCGGGCGCCCGCGTCGTCAAGCTCGAGCAGAATTACCGCTCCACGCAGACGATCATCAAGGCGGCCTCGCACGTCATCGCCAACAACCAGCAGCGCAAGGACAAGACGCTTTGGACGGATAACGAGGAAGGCGCCAAGCTCGTCCGCGCGCAGCTCGCCGACGAGCGCGCCGAGGCCGAAATGGTCGTGGGGGAGATCAAGCGAATCGCCTCCGAGGACGAGCGCGCGTTCAAAGAGTTCTCGATCTTTTACCGGACTAACGCCCAGAGCCGGCAGTTCGAAGACGTCCTCCGCCGCGAGAAGATCCCGTATCAGATCGTCGGCGGACTGCGGTTCTACGATCGCAAGGAAATCAAAGACGTCCTGGCCTATCTCAAGGTCATCCTCAATCCCACCGACAGCATCAACCTCAAGCGGATCATCAATGTCCCGGCCCGCGGGATCGGCAAGACGACGCTCGACAAGCTCGAGACGCTTCACCATTCCGAAAGCGACTCGCTCCTAGGTTCGAGCTACTGGGATGTGCTCAAGAGCGTGGCGCACGATACTTCCGGAAAGACGGTTTCGGCCGGCACCTCCAAGAAGCTCCTGGGATTCGTTCAGCTGATCGAGCGTCTTGTTGTCGAGCAACCCAAGTTGATGCTCTCCGAGCTTTATCACCTGATCCTCGACGAGACCGGGTACGCGCGCGAGCTTCGGATCGAGGGCACCGAAGAGGCGCTTGCCCGCATCGAGAACTTGGAAGAATTCGATAACCTCCTCAAGGAATTCGAAGAAGACCAGTTCGTGAGCGGTGCTTCCTGGTCTGAAGAAGAGCGCGCGGCGCGGAAGGCCGCGCTTCTGCCGGTCTTCATCGAGCAGTCTTCGCTCGTCTCCGAAGGCGACAAGGCCGACCCGCACGCGAGCACGGTCAAGCTCATGACCTTGCATTCGTCCAAGGGCCTCGAGTTTCCGGTCGTTTTCCTGGTCGGGATGGAAGAGGGGCTCTTTCCCTCCGTGCGTCCTTGGGAAGAGACTCCGGACGAGGACATCGAAGAAGAGCGCCGCCTCTGCTACGTCGGCATCACGCGCGCGCGAGAGAAGCTCGTCATGAGCCATGTGGTGCTCCGGCGCTTCTGGGGCAATACGACCTATCAAGATCCTTCGCGTTTCTTCGCGGAGATTCCCGACGAGCTCATCGAGTTCCGCGACTATTCGACCAGCTCGCGAAGCCCGCAGTTCCGCGCGAACGTCGCGCGCGACTACGGCTTTGGCGCCGCGAATGCGCCGGGCGTCCCCAAGCCCAGCGGCGTGCACCTCGATCATTCGTTCAGCCAGGAGTCGAGTTCCGGCATCTTTGGCGGCGGCGCGAGCGTCGTCGGTCGCAAGATCCGCCATCCCGAGTACGGCCGCGGCACGGTCATCGCGACCGACGGCAGTGGCGATCAGCAAAAGATCACCATCGACTTCAAGGGCTCCTTCGGGCAGCGCAAGTTCCTGCTGAGGTACGTGGCGAGCTTCTTCGAGTAGAAGGTGGCCCCCTACTTTTGGTTAAGGTCCGCGTCATTTTCGCCCCTCTTCCCTTTCATTTCCTCCATGTTTTGCTAAGCTCGGCGCCATGTCCCATAGCGCCCCGGCCACCGGTTTGGTGGTCGACGAGAAACTCACCCGCAAGATCGCTGCGCTCGCTCGCCTCGAGCTGACCGACCAAGAAGTCTCGACTTTCACCGGCCAGCTCGGCGACATCCTCAAGTACGTCGACCAACTGCAGAAGGCCGACGTCACGGGAGTCGAGCCAATGTACCAGGCGCTCGGCCCGCAGTCGGAGCTTCAACCATTCCGAGAGGACATCGTACGACCCTCGCCGACAGATGCTCACGGCGAACCCAAAGTCCTCGAGCATGCCCCCGAAGTCGAAGGCGGCGGATACAAGGTCCCGCCCATCCTATGAAATTCTCCCAGATCTCCGAGATTCATGACGCCTTCGACGCCAAGAAGCTCTCAGCCGTCGAGCTCACGCAAGGCTACCTCGATAAGGCTCACGCGAGCACTCACAACGCCTACCTCACGTTCTGCGACGAGCGGGCGCTCGAACAGGCGCGGGCGGCCGACGCGCAGATCGCGCGCAACGGCGGCAGAGTCCCACGCGACTCGCATCCGCTTCTCGGCATCCCGCTCGGCATCAAGGACGTCCTCGTGATGGACGGAGTCCGCACGACCTGCGGCTCCAAGATGCTCGACCGGTACATCCCGCCGTACACCGCGACCGTCGTCGAGCGGCTCGAGCGCGCGGGTGCCGTGAGCCTGGGCAAGCTCAACATGGACGAGTTCGCCATGGGCGGCTCCAACGAAAACTCCGCCTACGGCCCCGTCCGGCACCCGACGCACCCGGATCGCGTGCCCGGCGGCTCGAGCGGCGGCTCGGCGGCCGCGGTCGGCGCCGATCTCTGCGTGGCCGCGCTCGGCACCGATACGGGCGGCTCGATCCGCACGCCTTCGGCCTACTGCGGGATCGTCGGCATCAAGCCGACCTACGGCCGCGTCTCGCGCTACGGGATGATCGCCTTCGGCTCATCGCTTGATCAGATCGGGCCGATGGCCAAGTCGGTGGAGGACGCAGCCCGGCTTCTCGACGTGATGGCGGGCCATGATCCGATGGACTCGACCTCCGCCGGGCGCGCCAAGGGCCGCTACGTGCAGGCCGCCAGCGACCCGCAGGCCTTGCAGAGCCTCAAAGGCCTGCGCATCGGCGTGCCGCAGGAGTACTTCGTCGACGGCGTCACGCCGGAGGTCCAAAAGATCACGCGCGAGGCCCTTGACTGGTACGCCTCGCAAGGCGCCGAGCTCGTGCCGCTCTCGCTGCCGCACACGCCGTATTCGGTGGCCGTCTATTACATGGTCGCCGTCAGCGAGGCGTCGAGCAATCTCGCGCGCTTCGACGGCATTCGCTTCGGCTCGCGCCCGCCCGCCGCCGATCAGGCGCAATCGCTTGTCGAGTATTACAATCGCGTGCGCGCGAACTTCGGCCCCGAGGTCAAGCGCCGGATCATCCTGGGGACCTTCGCGCTCTCGGCCGGCTACTCGGACGCCTACTTCAAGCGCGCCTGCCAGGTCCGCCGCCTGATCGCGCAGGACTTCGAAGCTGCGTTCACGAAGTGCGATCTCATCATGGGGCCCGTCACGACCGAGACCGCCTTCAAGCTCGGCGAGAAGATCGAGAACCCGCTTCGCCTCTACCTCAAGGACATCTTCACGATTCCGGCCAACCTCGCGGGGCTCCCTGCGATGAGCTTGCCTTGCGGCAAAGACGCAAGCGGTCTGCCCGTCGGGCTCCATCTGATCGCGCCGCAGTTCGAAGAGGAGCGGATCTTCCGCGTTGCCCGCGCCTATGAGAGGGCCCACGCATGAGCGCGCAGTCGTCAAACGGCTGGGAAATCGTCATCGGCCTCGAAGTCCACTGCCAGCTCGCCACCGAGACCAAGCTCTTCTGCGGCTGCCCCGCGCGCCCGCCCGAAGGCAAGTCGGTCGCCAACCTCGCCCCCAACGCCAATACCTGCCCCGTCTGCACCGGGCACCCAGGCACGCTTCCCGTTCTCAATAAAAAGGTCGTCGAATACGCCGTCAAAGCAGGTCTTGCGACCAACTGCCGGATCAATCGCAAGAACATCTTCGCGCGCAAGAACTACTTCTACCCCGATCTCCCCAAGGGCTATCAGATCAGCCAGTACGAGTTGCCGATCTGCGAAGGCGGCTGGCTCGAGATCGACAGCGCCGAGCAAGGCGGACGTAAGAAGGTCAATATCCAGCGCATCCACATGGAAGAGGACGCCGGCAAGAGCGTTCATGAGGGCGCCTACTCGCTCGTCAACCTCAACCGCGCCTGCGTTCCGCTCGTTGAGATCGTAAGCGGCCCCGATCTGCGTTCGGCGCAGGAAGCGGGCGCTTATCTCCGCTCGCTCTACGCGATCGTCACCGCGATCGGCGTCTGTGACGGAAACCTGCAGGAAGGCAACTTCCGCTGCGATGCCAACGTCTCAGTGCGGCCCATCGGCGCCGGCAAGCTTGGCACGCGCACGGAGCTCAAGAACATCAATTCGTTCAAGTTCGTCGAGAAGGCGATCGAGTTCGAGGCCGCGCGCCAGATCCAGGTGATCACCTCGGGCGGCAAGGTCATCCAGGAGACGCGTCTCTACGACTCCGACAAGAACATCACTGTCTCGATGCGCTCCAAGGAAGAAGCTGAGGACTATCGGTACTTCCCGGATCCCGATCTGATCGCGCTCGATCTGCCGGAAGCTTTTGTGGAGAAGATCCGCGCGGAGCTCCCTGAGTTGCCGGAGCAACTCAAGGCACGCTTCGTCGCCGAGCTGGGCGTCTCCGAAGGCGATGCGGCCACGATCACCGGCTCAAAGGCGCTCGTGAGTTTCTTTGAAGCCGCGGTCGCGAAAGCCGGGCCCGCGAGCGGCAAGTCGCTCGCTAATCTGATCACCGGCGAAGTCTCGCGCCTTCTCAACGAGACTGGCGCGGAGATCGCGCAGACCCAGCTCAAGCCCGAGCATCTTGCCGAGATCGTCAAGCTCACGCAGTCCAAGGAGATCTCGAGCACGGCCGCCAAACAGATCATTGGAATCGTCTGGAACTCGGGCGAGGCCGTTTCGGTCGTCGTCGATCGTGAAGGGCTGCGTCAGGTCAGCGACACGAGCGCGCTCGAGCCCATCATCGACAAAGTGCTCGCGGCCAATCCCTCGCAGGTCGCCGATTTCAAGGCTGGTAAGGAAAAGCTCTTGGGCTTCTTTGTCGGCCAGGTCATGAAAGAATCCGGAGGAAAAGCCAATCCGGGCTTGCTCCAGGAGATGATTAAGAAGAAACTCAGCTCCTAATTAAAAGACGCCTCACGTCATCAACCCCTAGACACGGGGAGGTATCATGAAGAAATTATTGATCGCATTCGGTGCCCTGATCGCCCTTCTGCTTGTCGCCATCGTCGTCATCCCGCTGGTCGTGGATGTCGACAAGTACCGGCCGCAGATCGTCCAGGCCGCCAATGAAAACATCAACGGCAAGGTGGAGCTCGGCAAGCTCTCGCTTTCGCTCTGGGGCCAGGTTCGTGTGCAGATCGCCGGACTCTCGGTGACCGATTCCTTCGGTAACAAAGTCCTCGGCGTCGACGACGCGTACATTCACATTCCTTTCACCTCGCTTCTTTCGGGCGCTCCGCTTCTGACCTTCAAGATGCAGAAGCCCACGGTCAATGTCATCAAGGGCAAAGACGGCAAGATGAACGTCATGACGCTCGTCAAGTCCAAGCCCGAAGCCGGAGCTCCGCAGCCGACCGCGCCGCAGCCGCAGGCCAAAGCGCCTTCGGAGGGCGAGACGAAGACTCTCCCGGGCATCGCGACTCGCGCTCGCCTGGGCGTCGAGCTTCGCGACGCGCAGATCCTCTACAAGGATCTGATGACCGGTCTCGACACCAAGATCACGGATTTCAACATCGTCCTCAAGGACCTCTCGCTCTCGCGCGAGACCGAGCTCGAGATCTGGGCGGACCTCAACACTAAGATGGGCAAGACGCTGATGGTCCAGGGCCCGATGAAGATTACGGGTCACGCAAAACCCGAGGTTTCAGGCGGAAAGCTCGAGCACATCGCCGTCGACATGAAAGCCAACTTCGACGACCTCGATATCGCGTCAGGTGACATGTTCCACAAGAGCAAGGGCATGGCCGCCAATGCCGACTTCGCGATCGTCGGCTCCGAGAAGGAAGCCAAGATCGACCACTTCGATCTCAAATTCTTCAACGCCGAGATCAAGACGGCCGGCACGATCTCCAATCTTGCCGCCCAGGGCGGACAGCCTGCGGACCCGACGGTGAACGTCACGGTGACCTCCAACGACATCGACCTCAAATCGTGGGAACAGCTCGTGCCGATGCTCAAGCAGTATGAGCTCGCGGGCAAAGCCAAGCTCGATGCCGCCGCGAATGGTCCCTCGTCCAAGCTCGCTTATAAAGCCAAGTTCGCGATCAACGGACTTTCGGCCAAGGCGCCCAATCTCAAGGCGCAGCCGCACTTCGACGCCCTTATCAGCGTCATCACCGATCAGGTCGACAACCTCAGCCTGACGATGAAGGCTCCTGGCAATGACCTGCGCATCACGGGCAAAGTCATTGGTTTTGCCAAGCCCAAGGCCGAGTTCAACGTACTTTCGAACGGCATGGACCTCGATCAGCTGATCGACTTCCCCAAAGCTCCTGCCAAGGAAGAGGCCAAGGCCGCTCCCGAGGAAGCCAAGAAGGAAGAAGGCAAGGGCGGTAAAGCCAAGGCTCCGGTCGATATGGACGCGGCCCTCGATCCGCTTCGCGAGAATCCCTCGGTCGCCGGCGCGGACGCCACGATCAACGTCAATATGAAGAGCATCAAGGCCAAGGGCGCCGTCATTTCGGATATTCTTTCGAAGATGTCGTTCCGGGACCTCACGGGCAAGATCGAGAACTTCAGCCTCAAGGCATTCTCGGGCACGATGAAGTCCTCGATGGCCGTCGCGCTCAAGCCCAAGCAGCCGACGTACCAGATGTCGGTGAACGTCGACAGCCTCGACCTGGCTCAGGCCGTCGCTTCGCAGATGGACATGTTCAAGAATACCGTCATCGGCAAGGCGAGCTTCTCGATGAACGGAAATGGCGCCAGCTTCAATCCCGATCCGGCCAAAGCCAATCTCAAGGCCAAGGGAAGCATGAAGGTCGTCAACGCCAAGTTCGCGTCGATCGACGTGGGCAAGATGGTCGGCGAGGCGCTCAACAAGTCGATCGACAAGATCGGCGAGAAGATCCCCGCCATCAAAGGCAAGAATCCGATCAAGACTCTGCCAAGTGG
>FTBH01000184.1_pt1 | contig 16771 bp, 17 predicted proteins | sample 1639321 | NCBI WGS metagenome assembly FTBH01 (sample SAMEA3914864, study PRJEB12502) | metagenome | biome: forest; material: soil | place: USA | collected 2012-03-12 | depth 0.3 m
GCTCATCGCCGCGGCAAGCCCATGGGACATCGGGACGCGGCGAGCACTGGCAGCGGCGAATAGTCCGTCAACGATCTGCCGTTCATAGCCGATTGGCTGAGCAATTGAACTTGTAGCCAGCGGCTTGAGCGCTACAATTGAGGGATGAAGAAACTCTTCGCTCTCTCGGTTGGATTAGCTTGCTCGTTGGCCGCCGCGGCGCCCGCTCCGCACGCCTATCATCTGGACTTCGAAGTGCTGACGGGGCGCGACGAGCCCGTGCATGCGCAGGTGGTGGTCAGACCCGGGAGTCCGGCTACGCTCACCCGCGGTGACCTCGAGATTTTCGTCACGGCCAAGCCGGGCGCTCTGGCAGCGGACGGCGCGGAGACTGCTGATCTCGCCTTCCGGCTGAAGCGCGGCGATCACGCGGTCGCGAGCTCGCGTATCATTCTCAAGCTCGGGCAAGAGGGGAAGATGAGCGAATCCGATCATAACGGGCAGAACCTGCTCACGTTGACCGTTACGCCGACAGCGAGCGACTCGGCACTGAAAGAATAGCTCTGACCGATTGACCGGCTGATCACGCAGCGGCTTTCGACGCTGGCCGTCCCTTTGCAGCGTCTGGCCCATATGCGCTGGGGCTTTTGGATTCTTCTCGTCATCCTGCTTTTGCCATGGCTGACGTCGAGCTTCTTCGGAGTGGGCGGCTCGGGTGGACCGGGCGGAGCTCGCGATCGTCGCGAGATTCCGTACAGCGAGTTCATCCAGGATGTAGATCAGGGCAAGGTTTCCGAGGTCTGGATCGCGCAGGATTCGGTCCGCGGCACGTTCAAGGACCAGGTCGGTGCCCAGGCGAGCGGCGCTGCCCTGCCGGGACCGGTGAAAGAGAAACCGCAAGCCGCGAAAGACGAGGAAAAAGAAGCAAAGAGCCGATTCATCACCGCGCGTATCGAAGACCCGCAGCTGGCCGAGCGTCTCGAGAAAGCGGGCGTCAAATTCACTGGCCTGCGTGAGAGCGGTGGAGTGGCAGGGGCGCTTTCTTGGCTGCTTCCTTTCCTGCTTCTGATGGCATTCTGGTCGTTCATCTTCAGGCGAATGAGCGGCGGAGCGGGTGGGGCGCCCGGCGGCGGATTTCTCTCGCTCGGCAAGAACAAGGCGAAGATCTACGTCGAGCGCGATCTCAAGACGCGTTTCGATGACGTCGCGGGCGTGGACGAAGCCAAGGAAGAGCTTCAGGAGATCGTCAACTTCCTGAAGAAGCCGGAGTCCTACTCGCAGCTTGGCGGACGGATGCCGAAGGGTGTTCTGCTCGTCGGCGCGCCGGGGACCGGCAAGACCCTTCTCGCGCGCGCGGTGGCGGGCGAAGCGGGCGTGCCGTTCTTTTCGATCAACGGCTCGGAGTTCGTCGAGCTCTTCGTGGGCCTGGGGGCGGCGCGGGTACGCGACCTCTTCGAGCAGGCGCGGGCCCAGGCTCCTTGCATCCTCTTCATCGACGAGCTCGACGCCCTCGGAAAAGCGCGCGGCATCGCCGCCATCACGGGCTCCTCCAATGACGAGAAGGAGCAGACGCTCAACCAGCTCCTGGCCGAAATGGACGGCTTTGACTCTTCCAAGGGCATCATTCTACTCGGCGCGACCAACCGACCCGAGGTGCTCGATCCCGCCCTGCTTCGCGCCGGGCGCTTCGACCGAACCGTGGTCGTCGAGAAGCCCGACCGCGCCGGGCGCGAAAAGATCCTCAGTATCCACACCCGTAAGCTCAAGCTCGCGCCGAGCGTCGACCTCCCGGTGATCGCCTCGCTCACGGCCGGATTCTCGGGCGCGGATCTCGCGAACCTCGCCAACGAGGCCGCGCTCATCGCCACGCGGCGCGGGGCTAAGGCCGTGGAGCCCCCGGATTTCACCGCGGCCATCGAGCGCACCATCGCGGGCCTCGAGCGCCGCACTAAGGTGCTCGCGCCCGAGGAGAAGCGTCGCGTGGCCTTCCACGAGATGGGGCACGCGATCGTGTCGCTATCGCTCGGCCACGACGAGCAGATCCACAAGGTGAGCGTGATCCCGCGGAGCATCGGCTCGCTCGGCTACACGATCCGGCGCCCGACCGAGGACCGGTACCTCATGATGCGGGACGAGCTCGAGGCCAAGATCGCCATCGCGCTCGGCGGGCGCGCGGCCGAGATGATCTACTTCGACGACGTGTCCACGGGCGCGGGCGACGATCTCGACAAGGCGACTGAGATCGCGCGGGCCATGGTCACGCGCTACGGAATGGGAGCCGCTACCGGCCTCGCCGTCCTCGAGCGCGACTCGGCGCCGTTTCTCCAGGGTAACCTGCCTCCGATGAGGAGCTTCGAGTACAGCGAGGCGACGGCTCGCCGGATCGACGCGGCCATCCAGGATCTGCTCGCGAACAATCTCGCGCGCGCCAAGGACGCGATCCTCCAGTATGACGATGTCGTGCGCGACGCCGTCGAGATCTTGCTGACGCAGGAGACGCTCGACGAGGCCGAGCTCAAGGCGCTCTGGGATAAGCACGTCGAGCGCAAGGTGGCCTGAGCATTCGCTTAAGATCGCATTCCGTGTACCGACGTCCTCGTGATGTCGAGGATCGCGAAGCGCTGACCTCGATAACCGGCGGGAAGAGGTTCGAGGATGAGGGTGTGATACTCGTGGCCGCCGACTACGGATTGGAGCTTGTCTTCAGTGACCTTGGCTTTGAAGATCTGTGCCGAAAAGTTGGGATCTTTGAAGTCCACATACCAGATGCCCTCTTCCTGATAGGGTGCGCGGACCTGGACGACGGCATGGGCTTCTTTGTTGGGGATGATGACGCCTGTTGGGTCCACGGGCGTCCAGCCTAGAATGCTTAGCTGGCGCTCTTCGAGCTCGAGGTCCTTCATCGAAAGACTTTCGCTCTTGGCGAAACCCAGTTTAGGGTGAGTGAAACGACTGTCGCTGTCGTTGAGCACTTTCAATTCGATCGTCAGATCGACATCGTAGTGGTCGCGCATCCGCTTGAGAAGCAGCATTGCTCCTTTGTCGGCCGCGATCCCAGTCAGGTCAGAACTCGATTCCATTTCTGTTGCGATTGCCGCAAGAGAGTCCGCCTCCCGGGTTGGATCCTTGATGAGTGGGCGTCCCACGCTCAGGAGCGCCGATTGCTCGACGAAGTAAATGCAGGTGAGCGCGCAGCCGCCGTCGGCTTGTTTCATCATTTCCCTTTGGGAAGGGAAAGGGGCTGAGCCGCGCGACTCTGGGCTCCAATTGCGGGTGCGCTCATGGAGATGGATGAACGCGCCTTGGAGCGTCTTTTTCGAAGGAGCGCGCCCGGGAGCGAGGTGCGTGGCGGACGCGAGCGATCGATTGTGTAGCTGGAGCGCCGGCGCCCAGGTGCCGCGCCAGAGGTTGTGCGCGAAGAGAGCCGCTAACACGCAAATGAGCTGTACATGAATCGCTCTACCGTAAAACAACTTCGCACCTCGAAGGACTCGGGCGCCGACCTGGCGCACTTGCCCGAACGAAGGAGGAGTTAGCAAGCGGGGGGCCAACGGCATTATTAGTATTCTTATGATAGTTCTTATTTAAAATAAGTTTAATAATATGTTGTCGCAGCGTATTAACACCTCAGAAATGAGGATTTGAAAATGACTAAGCCAATTCTGATGATTCTGTCTCTCTCTATCTCCGTCTCCGCTCTCGCCGCTCCCAAGGCCAAGGATGCCGCCTTCGCCAACTCTGTCACGTTCTCGGTGGGCAACCCGGACTCGGATACCCTCGAAAAGATCTCGCCCAAGAAGGTTCCGATGCAGAACCTGCTCGGTGACGAGGCCCGCTCGATCCTGGCCGACCCCAAGCTCAAAGCTCAAGTCAAAGATGCCGTCGCCCGCGCCCGCAAGGCTTGGGATCAGAGCGCCGAGAAGCTCAACCTTCCGGCTCGCGGTCACTCTTTTGAAAGCCTGATGGATTGGTCGCGCGTCAGCGTGGAGCAAGGCAATACGGGCGTAGCCGTCACGATCACGGTGCCTGCCGAGTTCAACTCGGGTGCGCAGCCGACGCTTGAGACCGTGATTTCGGGTTATACCGACGACCAGTTCGTCAACATCAGCGAACCTGAAACCCGTAAGACCAGCTACTCGCTCTAAGATATGCTAGGGTCGAACTCGTGAGCGAAGACGCCCCTGATTCCAAGGCCCGCTTTTCTGATCGCGTCCAAGACTACATCAAATACCGGCCGGGTTATCCCTCGGAGCTCTTTGCCTTCTTGAAGGCCGAGCTTGGGATTCCGGCCGGTTCTATTTTTGCCGACATGGGTTCCGGAACCGGGATCTTCACCCGCGGGCTGCTCGAAGCCGGATACCGTGTCGAGGCGGTCGAGCCCAATGCCGAAATGCGCGCGGCCGCGGAGAGGGATCTTGCGGGGTTCGCGGGCTTTCGAAGCATCGCAGCGCCTGCGGAAAAGACCGGCCTGCCCGATCACTCGATCGACGCGGTGGCGGCGGCGCAGGCGTTTCATTGGTTTGATCCCGTGCGGGCGCGTGCCGAATGGCAGCGGATCCTGCGCCGGCCTGACTTGCCGGTGATCTTGGTCTGGAACGAGCGCGAGGAGGACACGACGCCATTTCTGCGCGAGTACGAAGAGATCCTCGTTCGATACGGGACGGACTACCTTCAGGTCAGGCATCGCAGCAAGCGCGGGCCCGAGGATATGGCCCACTTCTTCGCGCCGCGGGGTTATTCGGTGCGCGAATGGCCGACCGAGCAGAGGTTCGATCTCGAGGGGCTGTTTGGGCGCGCGTTTTCGTCTTCGTATGTTCCGAAGAAGGGGCAGCCCGGGCACGAAGCGATTCTCAATGCTCTCCGCGAATGCTTTGCGCGACATCAGGTCGGCGGGCAGGTGGAGTTCCGGTACATGACGCGGGCGTACTTCTAAAAGGTGCCGGGTGGTTTTTGGTAGCGCAGATGCGTCATTTGCCGCGCCCCTGCTACCAAAAACCACCCGGCACCCTAGAACAACAGTGGAATACATCCGATCTCATTGACAGGGGCCGGCAGCGAGACATCTTGGGCGTCTGACTCCTGTTTCGATTTCGGGTCCGGTTGACCGGATTTTCGTCGGTCCATTTCAGTTTCCTCGAAGCGCTTTCGCTGTTTCGTCCAGCCAGTCGAGGTGGGTCAGGGCGTTCGTGTAAATCGCGGTCTTGGAGCAGTTCCAGTCACCGCGGCTCGTGATCCCGAAGAAATACAGCGTACCCTGTTGCTCGACAAATGCGGGGCCTCCTGAGTCGCCCATGCATGCGCCTTTGCCGTGACTGATGTCCATGCGGATCTCCGTACCCGTGGTGCGGGCTTCCTGAATCGCGACTTTCACTTTTCGCAGGGTGCCCACTCCTGAGCCAGAAGGGTCGACGCTAGGAGTTTGATCAAGGCCGTATCCGGCGAGCACGACTTCCTGTCCGTCTAATAGAACCTCCGGATCGCGAAGCACTTCGACTGGGCGATATCCGCTCGGTAGGCCACCCGCGAAGTGGACGAGCGCGATGTCGAACATGTTCTCCGCCAGGCTTGCGTCGCCGAGGTATTGGGCTGGACGAAGCGCTCCGGTCACGTGCCTCGTCGTTTTGGCGTGTTCGACTCCGATATCGAAGACTAACGTCAGATCGGCTTTGCCATCCTCGCCCAGGCAATGCCCGGCGGTCACCGCCAGATCCTCCGCGAGTACCGAGGCGGAGCAGAGGAACTCGGATCTTCCGGACCGCCCGATGATCGCCACGGTGGTGGACGCGATCGGATCCGAGGCCGTAACCAGTTCTCCGCCGATGATTGCGGGCGAAGCCAGGCTTGCTTCGGTTTGAGTCAGTGCGGCCGCGCAGATAACACTCGAGATCAGGACGAAAAACTGACTACGCTCTCTCATACGATAACCCTCCCTGGGTATTTTGGCGCGAGTCAGTGGCGGAGCAAGATACACGTATCTCGTCCGGGCTGGTCGCCCGTTGTTTGAACCGAGAATTCAGGTCGGTCCGAAATCGATTAAATGTCGAAGTACGCCTCGAGGTACTGCTTGCGCTCGCCGATCATGCGAGCCGTCTCCCGAAGCTCCGACTTGAACGCGTCGGAGTCAGGGGCGATGGCCTTCTGGACGCAGACACCGTTGAGCAGATTAATCGCTTTTCGAACGGTGGCGGAAACCCGTGACGACTCGGTCGTGTCGAAAAGGCTGAGCTGACCGTGGGGTCCCCAATAGCGAACGTCGACGAGCTCGCGTAAGGATCGCGAAACCTCTGCCCAGAAAACGCAGAACTTCGGCAAGTCGGTGCCGGATTTCGATTCCTCAAGAAGCTGTTGAGCATAGGCATCGGCGAGCTGAATGACGGAGATCGAGCCGTCGATCAACTGTTCAACCTCCGAATCAGACGTGTCGAATAAGCGTTCGATCGCTCTGGTTTGGAGCGTTTCGGCTTCAGTCTCGTCGGTTCCGGCGAGATGCGAGAACTCATGGGCGATTAAGGCCAGGGTTTGTGACCGGAAGTTGTCGGTCCGCAGCTTCTCCGAAATTCGCTTGATGCTGATGCAAATCGAGTCGGCGGAGCTTCCAGGCGCGCTTCCGTCCACCTCTGAGCCATCTGGAGCGATGCAAGGTCCATCAAAACTGAGCTCGATCTTCGCCTCTCGAATGACCTGCAGAATCGGACGAGGACCATAGAAGATCTTTTCAAAGACTGGGTCGCGGAGGTCCGGCTCGCCGCTCTGTTTTCCAACGTCTTTCCAGATCTGGTAATCATACTCCATGCCGTTGAACAAGAGGGCGAGGGTTCGCTTGGCTACCGTGCTCTCCCAGCGAATATCGCTCGGCGCCGCGAGAGGAGCCACGATAGCTCCGCCACCGCCGCCGCCACTGACCCCGCCCGCGAGGGCGGTTTGAGTCAGGAGCGTCATCCAGGTCAGGGTCGAGAGAAACAGGGCTTTTGGCTTCATGCGGATTTCCTCTTGAGTAAGGTTCTATCGTCCGCCGGTCAGCCCGGACAATTTAAATGTGCTAAATTATCAACAACCGTGTTTAGTAACACTATATGATCGCCGACACGCATCCGATCGTTTTTGAATATCGAGATTATAAGAAGTACCTGAATCGCCTGATCGAGACCTATCCAAACTCAGGGAGAGGGCAGAGGCGGCTACTTGCCGAGGCGATTCGTTGCCAGGTCGCCTACGTTTCTCATGTGCTTTCGGGCGCCTACCACTTCAGCCCCGAACAGGCGGAAGCCGCGTCCCGCTTTTTCGGGCTCTCGCGCGAGGAGTCCGAGTATCTGGTGATGCTCGTCGCGCATAACCGGGCTGACACGCCGGAGCTCCGGGCCTTTTATGACCGGATCCTGATTGAACGGTCCAATCGGCGGCGTCAATTCAAGAGCAGGCTCAAGATCGACGAGACGCTCAGCAAAGAGGATCGTGCCAGATATTACAGTCATTGGTACTATGCCGCCATTCACATGCTGATGCTGATCCCACAGCCGTGGACACGGCAGGCGATCGCGGATCGGCTGCGTTTGCCCAAGAAGAGGGTGATCGAGGCGCTCGATTTCCTGCTCGAGAAGGGGATCATCGAGAAGAAGGAAGGGCGCTTTCGCACGTCCCAGAGTCTGCTTCATCTCGAGGTGGATTCGCCCCTGGTCGCCCAGCACCATCGCAACTGGCGGCTGCAGGCGATGCAGGCCTTTGAGCGCGACGAGGCGAACGCATTTCATTATTCGGGAGCCGTCGTCTGCGCCGAGAAGGATCTGGCCAAGATCCAGGACAAGCTGATGCGATGCCTGCAGGAGTGCATCGGGATGATCCGCGAGTCCAAGGACGAGAAGCTCGCGATCCTCTGCATGGACTGGTTCGAGGCTTAAAAGGTGCCGGGTGGTTTTTGGTAGCGCAGATGTGTCATTTGCCGCACCCCTGCTACCATAAACCACCCGGCACCTTTTAAATCAGATCCGCGAAGAAATCGCCGCCCTTGTCATCGACCACGATGAACGCGGGGAAGTCTTCGACCTCGATCTTCCACACGGCTTCCATGCCGAGCTCAGGGTATTCGAGCGTTTCGACCTTGCGGATGCAGTCCTTGGCGAGCCGCGCGGCGGGACCACCGATGGAGCCCAGGTAAAAGCCTCCGTGTTTTTTGCAGGCCTCGGTCACGGCTTTGGAGCGATTGCCCTTGGCGAGCATGACCATGCTTCCGCCCTGCGACTGGAAGAGATCCACGTACGAATCCATTCGCCCCGCGGTCGTGGGACCAAAGGAACCGGAAGCGTAACCTTGCGGCGTCTTGGCGGGGCCGGCGTAGTAGACCATGAAGTCCTTCATGTACTGCGGCATGCCCTGGCCCGCATCGAGGCGTTCCTTGATCTTGGCATGCGCGATGTCGCGCGCGACGATCATGGGGCCACTCAAAGAGAGCCGCGTGCGGATCGGGTACTTGGAGAGCGTCTGACGGATCTCGCTCATGGGTTTGTTGAGATCGATTTTCACGACGTCGCCTGAGAGCTTTCCTTCTTCGAATGCCGGCATGTATTGCGCTGGGTTGGTCTCGAGCTGTTCGAGAAAGATCCCGTCGCGCGTGATCTTGCCCAAGGCCTGGCGGTCGGCCGAGCAGGAGACGGCGATCGCGACGGGGCAGGAGGCACCATGGCGCGGAAGGCGGATCACGCGCACGTCGTGGCAGAAGTACTTGCCGCCGAACTGCGCGCCGATGCCGGTGCGCTGAGTGAGCTTGTGGACTTCCTTTTCGAGCTCGACGTCGCGGAAGCCGTGTCCCGACGGGGAGCCTCGCGTAGGAAGCGAATCGAGGTAGCGCGCACTCGCGAGCTTGGCGGTCTTGAGCGCGTGCTCGGCGCTGGTTCCGCCGACGACCACAGCGAGGTGGTAGGGCGGGCAGGCGCTCGTTCCCAGGGTCTTGAGCTTGGCCTCGAGGAACTTGAGAAGCGACGTGGGATTGAGCAGCGCTTTGGTTTCCTGATAGAGGTAGCTCTTGTTGGCCGAACCCCCGCCTTTGGCCATGAAGAGAAACTTGTACTCGTTGCCTTCGGTCGCATAGAGCTCGATCTGCGCGGGCAGATTGGTGCCGGTATTCACTTCCTTGTACATGTCGATCGGCGCGAGCTGCGAGTAGCGAAGGTGCGAGGTCTGGTAGGTTTCCTGCACGCCTTTCGCGATCGCCTCCTCGTCGTCGAAGCCGGTGAGCACGAACTGGCCCTTCTTGCCCATGACGATCGCCGTGCCCGTGTCTTGGCAGGAGGGGAGCACGAAGCCCGAGGCGATGTTGGCGTTCTTGAGGAGCTCGATGGCGACGAAGCGGTCGTTGGGCGAAGCTTCTTTGTCGTCGAGGATCGAGCGGAGCTGCTGGAGGTGGCCGGGGCGAAGGAGGTGGGCGATGTCGCGCATCGCTTCGCGCGTGAGCAGGGTTAGTGCCGAAGGCTCGACCTTGAGGAAGGTGTGGCCGCCGGCTTTGATCTCCGAGACGCCCTCTTTGGAGAGCAGGCGATAGGTAGTCGAATCGTCGTGACTGAGCGGAAGAAGCGGGGTGAAGGACATAGGCCTATCTTAATGGGATGCGCGCGCGATGGACAGGCTTGAATGCGGCCAAAGGCGGTCCTCGAGCTGAACTCTCCGGGCTGCTTCGATCTCGTCGACGATGGCGACATGGTCGACTTCGTCGCTCTCGCTGATATTGAGCACCCCTTTGGAGTCGATCAGGAAGAAGTCGGGCCCGACGCCAGCCACGTCCCGGGTCTGGGTCCGCTCGAAGAGCGAGGTGCCAAGAAAGGGCGACTTGCTGTTCGGCACGCCCAGGTAATGCAGAAGCGTGGGCGCGAAATGCAGCGACGTCGAATAATGCGCGTCGAAGGTCGGCGGAAGCTCGCGTCGCGGATCGTGGATGATAAGCGGGATGCGATCGACGAAATAGCCGGGGTAATCCGCCATCCGCGCCTGCGTGACTGCCGCGATGAACGAGTCGGTGTGGAAATGGGCGTGATCGGTGGTGAAGATGACGAGCGTGTCCTTGTAGACGGGCAGCTTCTTGAACTTCTCCCAGAACGCGCCGAACTGCGCATCCAGGTCATGGATGGTATTGAGCGCGTCGTTCTTGCCGTCGCCGTATTTGATTCCGCCTTCGGGGGTATCGACCCAGGCATGGGTCTGGAAAGGGTAGGTGGCGACGAAGAACGGATGGGGCTTCTGAGCCTGAACCTTGAGAAAGGCATACAGCCCATCAAAGAGATCATGATTGCTCAGGACTTCGTTGGCCGAGGGGTCGGGCTTGCGGCCGACGTAGGGTCGGATGCCCTCGGCGGTGAGCACGCGGTCGAAGCCCAGCTTCGCGAGCATGTCGTTGAGATAATCGCCTTCTTCCGGGTGGGGATCGAGAAAAGTCGCTTCGTAACCGTTCTGGCGCATGACGTTGGGCAGGCAATAATAGTTCGACTGTTTCGACTCGCGCCACATGATGCCGTAGAGCGGGCTCGAATGGATCGAGCAGAGCTGCCCGAGCAGGCCTTGGAAGGTCGCCGCCGTGTGGTTGAAGTAGTTCAGCACCGCCATGGACGCTTCATCGCGCGCGAAGCGGTCGATATTGGGCGTGAGGCCTTGGATCTTGTCGTTGTAATAATTGACCGTGCGGGCCGATAGCCCTTCGGCGAAAATCACCAGGACATTCTGCTTGCGGCGTTCGGCATGCGCCGGCTTGAACGGAGGCGCGGACGTATAGAAGCGGTCTCGAATGAAGGGGTACGGCGCCTTGCGGTCGAACGGCTGCGAAACCAGCTTCTCCTGGACGACCTTCTCGAGCGACTCCTGCTTGGCCGTGATCACCCGCGTGGCGCCAGTCAGGGCCACGACAAGCGATCGGACCGGGGGGGTCGTGTCGCGCAGCTTGAGGTGGAAGGTGTCCTGCTGGTACTTCCTCTCGCCTGTGGGCATGCGCTTGACGCCCGAATCGAGGGCCAGCAAGGCTAAGGCGACCAGAGCGAATCTGCCCGCGTGCTTGAGGCTTCCTTCGGAGCGGGCTCGGAGCAGGCCGAAGAGCATCGCGATGCAGGTGAGCGCGCTGCAGATCGAGATGTCGCGCGAACGGCGGTTGATGACCAGTTTGACGTTTTCGGCGTTCTCGAAGGCCATCCGCGGGATCCACGCGAAGGTCATGTCGTAGGAGATGAGCTGCGCGATGATGACAACGAAGTAGGCGACAAACCAGGCGACGAAAGCCGCGCGGGCCTTCTTGCCCGGCAGCCCGTGCAGGGCCGCTCCGATCAGACCCGCTGCGAGCGTCTCGAGCGCATAGCGAGTGACGAGGACCCAGTTTGCGTCGGGAGATCCCCGTTTCAGGGTGACCCAGCCGAGCAGGACCAGTTGAGGAAAGGCGAATGCCGCGAGAACTCCCCAGTGAGATTTGCGCATAGGAATACGGCCATCCTAACGAGGTCTGATCCCTTTGTGTAGAGGGTTACTTTATTTGACGCGTACCATTGCTTCGACCGTTGACCAGAGGTTCTCCAGGCGCTCGGTCCGGGTCTGCTCGCGGGGGCGGTGAAAGATCTTGATCAGTTCGCCGACGATGAGGCTGTGGATCATGGCGGCCGTCGCGCGGGGTGCGGCGACCTTCCAGGCGCGCTCGCGATTGCCTTGGATCAGATGCGTTTCGATGCGCGAGATCGTATCCTCGTCCACGCGCGCATGGAGCTTGCGGAGTCCATCGTCGCAGGCGGCGTAGTAGTACATCGAGAGAAGGGCATTCGCGTAAGCGCGATGGCTGCCGACCCAGCCTAGGCTCGCGGCCAGGTAATCGCGCAGGCGATCGGCGGCGGGGGCGTTGGGATCGATGGCTTCGTCCACGAGCTCGCGGATCCGGCGGATCGAGGCGTCGCAACAAGCCGAGAGCAGGTCCGTTTTGTCGTCGAAGTGCGCGTAGAGGGCCGCGTGGGTGATCCCGAGCTTGGAGCCGAGGCGCGCCAGGGTGACCTTGTGGAAGCCCTCTTCCAGAAAGAGCTCCAAGCCGGCTTCTATTAGTCTTTCGCGGGTTTCGGTGCGCATTTACAAAGTGTAATTTCAGGCTAACATTTTGTAAAATAAAAATTGACTTAACGCGTCAATCCAGGTAGATTAGGTCTTGGGGATAGGGCAGGCCAAGGAGCCGCTTCATGAAATCGAAGAAACGCGAAAAACTGGTCCAGATCCTGTCGGTCGTGCTGATGGCATTGCCCGCGGCTGCGATCGGGCTGCTGATCCAGTGCTTGTAGGCCGGTAATCGCTCTGGGATAATCGGGGCGTGCCCCAGGCTAAATCCAAGTCCAAGTCCAAGTCCAAGCGCCGGCCCCAGCAAGTCCGGCAAACTACCTTTCCCGCCCGATTCTCGCTTCTCACCGAGTTGCGAGGAGTACCGCTTCGGCCCGACCAGGAGATTTTGATCCGGTCGGAGACTGAGCATGCGCTGTTTCTGCAGTGCTCTGAGTTGTTTCGGATCATCGACCTATTGGCCCGCAACTACGAGAACATGGTCGAGACCTACTCGAAGTACCGCACGCGCGATCCCTTTCGAGATTCGTTGATCCTGCGGTTTTTCGGCGTCGACGAGGCCGCCCTTGCCCGGGTGCATCCGGAGGTCGAGACGCAGGTGCTAGGCGCTTTTAATCGCATCCACGAGCTCAGGCTCAGGCTCTCGCACGTGGATGCGCTTCCGTTCACGGTCAAAGAGGACCTCAAGACCGAGGTCGCGCATCTGACACAGGCTTGGGATCAGCTGCGCTCCGCGCTCGAGAAGCATCTCGGGTGGGGTCTTGCTGCAGTTCCTTAGAGCGGCGGAATTGCCATGATCCCCGAGCGATAGAGCCCGCGAGGGCCGCCGCCGTCGGCGATCGGGCTGAACTCGGAGCTCTCGAGCGTCTGCGGGTCGGTGATCGAGCGCGTGCTATGGCCTTCGACCACGCGGCCGTACATTCCGGGAAACACGTGGTAACCCGAATGCGCGGTGCCGACGAAGAACGGGATCTGCCTGAAGCGCTCGGGCGCCCGCTCGCCGAAGTTCACCAAGAGCGAGATATCGTCGACTTTGTTGAGGTAGTACTTGCGAGACGCATTGACGGTCTTCCAGTAATACGCGTGCTCGCCCCAGAAGTGATCCGAGTTGGTGGGGTTCTTGGCGCGCTCGGCGGCATCCCACTCGGCGTTGCGGGAGGTGTCGGGGTTCCAGTAGGCGATCGTCCAGCCGAGCTTCTGCAAGCCGTCTTGGAGCGAGGTGCCGTCGAGATCATTGGCTTTGGCGTAGGCCTTGAGCTTGGACCAGATCGCGCCTTCGTCGGCCTTGAGAAATCCGCGCTCGAGACACTTCATCGCCAGTCCGATGCAGCTCGTGGGCGCCATCTGCGAGAGCAAGTCGGGGTTCTTGCCGAGCTTGCGGATGAATTCGCGCTTTGCGGCCGTGCTGAGTGCCGCGAAGCTCGAACGATCGCCGTAAAACGCCGAGATGCCGTTGCGCTCGAAGAACTTCTGGTGCTTCTCGAGATCGTCCTCGAGGCACTGCGAGGCTTCGCGCACGATCAGCCCGACGCCGGCGGCGTGGATGCGGCGCTCTTCGTCCGAGAACGAAACGGATCCTTTGAAAGCGGCAAAGGAAGAAGAAGCAAGGATGACGGAGAGGGTGGCGATGAGAAGAGAGGAGACGGCGGATTTCATTTTCGACCTCGTTTCCCCACAAGGTCGGATCAGACAGAGCTCACCGATACTTCAGTTTTTAATGCGATGCAATGTAATAATTCTGGGTTAGGCTGAGGCCATGACCCGGATCCTGGGATTCGCCTTGCTTGTCGCCCTGACCTGTCAAAGTGTCGACGCTGCGCCCGCTTGCGAGGCCAGCAAAGCGAAGCTGAGCCGGTTTCTGGGCTCGTTGCCGCACGGCTGCGCCAAGAACTCGGATTGCACAGGACGTTACGCTCGCGGCGAAGGGTGCTTTCCCGCCGTGGTCGCAAACAAGAAGGCCTGGACCTCGAAGACTTCGGAGCGCATCGCCGAGCTTCAATCCAAGATCTCCGAATCTTGCCCGCCCAGGCACGAGCGCGGGCCCTGTGCGCCGATTCCCTTCGAGGCTGCTTGCGTGAGCGGGCTCTGCCTGGACACGAAGCTCAGCGCCCCTTAACAACGCGAGCTTTTCGAGTCGCCACTCTCGCTCTCTGTGCGTAGACTATTCGTTAGATCAATAACGCATATGTCTCCTATGAATTGTACTCTGATCAACCTGACGGCTAGATTGCGTCGCAAAGAGGATCACTAGAATGAAATCGCAAATCGTGTTTTTGATTACCGTTTTGAGCCTGGCTTCGGCCAGCGCTTCGGCGTTCGAGCTGAAGAGCAATCTGAAGAAGAATCAGCCCATTCCGGCGGATTATTACGGAAACCAGTTCGGCTGCACGGCCAAAGGCGTCTCGCCGGCGCTGGAGTGGACGGACGTTCCTCCTGGTACCAAGTCCTTCGCCGTCACCTTATATGACAAGTCCGCGCCGACGGGTTCGGGCTTCTGGCATTACGTGCTCTTCGACATTCCGGCCAACGTCACCAAGATCGAAATGGGCGACCTGGCTGCGGGCAAGATCCCGGAAGGCTCGGTCGAGTCGATGACCGATGCCGGCAAGCCCGGCTACTTCGGTCCTTGCCCTCCGTCTCCGCGCAAGCACACCTATGTCTGGACGGTTCACGCGCTCAAGGTCGAGAAACTCGGAGTGCCTCCGACGACCTCGACGCCCGGTTTCGTGGGCTTCAATATCTGGTCGAACGAGCTCGGCAAGGCTTCGTTCAAGGTCACCGCGGGCCCCAGGTAATCATCAGGAACGGCGGCAGCTCTGGGTCCGCTGGGCTCAGAGCGCCGTCTCCGTTCGGATTTCGCGATCGAGAAAGAAGTTGAGCGCCGTCCGGAGCACGACGATCGCAGCGAGCTGGCCGATGTCATTCCAGGTCGGCGCGACAGCGGTGCGTAGAATGTCCGCCGCGAGGAGAAGTTCAAGCGCCACGGACATGCCTCGGCCGAGCCTGAGTCGGATCGCAGTGGCGGTGACCCTCCGAGGCGGCCGCTGGAAAGTTCCTGCGGCAAGTGCGAGAGCCGACGCAATGGAGTAGGCGACCACCAATGCCGCGATGCCTTCGCCCGTCAGAGCGACCAGCGCGGCCAGTTTTGTCACGACCTCTTGCATGAGGCCGAAAGAGTAGCAAAGCGGGTGCCGCCGCGGCCTGTCTCATTCCATTAGTTTAGAGTCGATAGCCGACTTCAAATACAGCCGAATACGCTGTCTCCAGATCGAGAAGCGCGCGGTACTGCAGTTCCGCGCCCAAGAACGCGCCGCGCGTTTCAGAAGCCCGCAGCGGCCGAAATCCCTGCAGGGGCTGCGTGGCCGCGAGCGCGAGATCGGCGCCGCGCGCGCCGAGGACCCCGAGTCCCAAGCTCGCGCTCCAGTGAAAGCGGGTGGGAAGATGAGGATGCGGGGCGAGCGAGACGAATCCTCCGGCGACGAGCTTGGACTCGCTTGAATAAGCGGTGCCCAGTGTTTGGATCCTGCTGCTCGTCGTGACATAGGGGCCCGCCGCCGCGAGGAGGGAGCCCCAGCGCGCGCCATAGCCGCCCCAGGCCTGAAGAATCGGCGTGCCGAGTTTTTTCTGCTCGCCATAGGACTGCTCCGGCAGGGCGGTTTCAAAGAGGTAGCTTCCACCGGCGATCCATGCGCTTGCGTCGTCATTGATCTTCTCGAGCTCCGCGCGCAGGCGGCTCGGAACAAATCCGGAGCCCGCAGCGGTCTTGGGCGCGGTATCGTTCTTGAGTTCGCGCTTCTGCGCCTGCGCGCCTATGGCGACCTCTGCGTGAACGGAGGCCGGTCGCCCGTCGGCGAAGGATCTCGCGACAGGGGCTGGTGCGGGGCGCGGAGGCGGTGCTTGGACCTGAGGCGCTGGCGGCGGAGCAGGAGGCGGCGGAGTCTTGGCTTCGGTTTTCTTGGGCGGCGCCGGAGCGGGGGCAGGTGGCGGAGCGGGTGGCGGCGGTGGAGGAGGAGGAAGCGCCGTCGGAGCAGGAGCTGGCGCTTGCGCGATAGGCTTGGGTTCAGGCCGGATATCTACGCTCTGCGGAGAGCTGAAGTCGCCCTTCTCGCCCTTGGCCGTCACGGCTGCGACCCTAAAATAAAATCGCAGAGGCTCCTCGGGCGGCGGCAGCCGGTAGGGAAACCGCGTGTCGTTCACCGCCTGCTCGGCCACGATCTTCTCGAACCGCGGGTCGCTCGAGACTTGGATGACGTAGCTCTTGGCTTCGGGCACGGACTCCCATTCGAACTCGATCTCGACGGTCTTGGCCGAGGGCGCGTTCTCCGCGCGGGCTGAGGGAAGAAGTGAATCGAAGAGCCTTTCGAGCCGGCTGCTGGGGGGCGCGATCTCTTTGATTTCGACTTTGGGCTTCTTGAGGCGAGGCGGCGGCAGAGTGACTTTTCCTTCGGGCGTCACGCCCGCGCTCTTGCCGGCGCCGAGCGCGCTCGAGCGATTGACCCGGATCGTCCCGCCTTCGACGATGATTTCGAGCCCCTGGCCGTGGTGGACGATGCGAAAGATCGCGTCGCCCCGCTCGTCGTCGAGCTGCACGGGGGCCGCATCGGGCGCGCTCGAGGTCTTGAGCAGGACCGTACCGGACGAGCCATTGGACATTCGCTTGACCGAGCCCTTCACGAGGCGCGCGACGATCCGGCCGGGTACGGGCGCCGGCTGGCCTGGGGCTGAGGTCTTGGCC
>FTBH01000023.1_pt1 | contig 16627 bp, 15 predicted proteins | sample 1639321 | NCBI WGS metagenome assembly FTBH01 (sample SAMEA3914864, study PRJEB12502) | metagenome | biome: forest; material: soil | place: USA | collected 2012-03-12 | depth 0.3 m
CCCCGAAGCCACGCCGTCATGCTGGAGCGGCATAAGATGCCCGCCGTAGACGCGCTCCCCAAGGGACTTGGCCTCGATGCGGGTCGCGGTCAGCTCCGCCAGCTTCGAAAGTCGCGTGAACTCAGGCAGAAAAACCTGGATCTTGGGCCAGGACAGAAGCTCGCTTCCAATGATCTGCGCGCTCTCGACGCCCAGCCAGCGGGCGGCCAACGGATTGCATTGGGTGATGCGGCCTGAGAGGTCCGCGACGATCAGCACCGACTCGATGCTCTTGAGGATGTTCTCGTTGAGCGCGCCGATCTCGCGCAGGAGCTTGTTCTGCTCTTCCACGCGATGCTTCTGAAGCTCCACGGTCTTCTCGCGCTCGAGCAGCGCGGTGGCCATCCCATGGAACTCGCGCGCGAGCGCGCTCACTTCGTCGCCGCGCGAGAGAATGAGATGCGGCAGGATCGCCTTGTCCTCGCGCCTAAGCCCGCGGCGCGTGATCTCGCGCGCGAGCCGGGTCAGCTCGCCCAGCGGCCGAAGCGCGCGCTCGCCCAGCCAGAGCAGCAGGAACGAGAGGCAGATCACCACGACCAGAATCAACTCAAGGCCGGTCCGAAGCTCGGAGACGCGGTTCTGCGCGATATTGAAAGTCTGCCGAAGCGAGTGCTCGTACTCGGCCGCGCCCCACTGCAGCACGCGCATCCATTCGTCCAGGCGCGTGTTCCACTGCGAGTAGGCCCGATGCGCGGCATCCGACTCCCGCGCCGCCTCGGCACCCGATAGCGCCTCGTAAAGCGCGGCGCTATCGCCCTTGAGTTGCTCGAAGGTCTTGGACGTGCTCTGGGCCCATTCCTGCCAGCGCTTTCGCGCCTCAGGCGCCGCCCACTGGCTGTCGATGCCGACGAGCTCGCTCACGCGCGCATGCTCGTGCGTGATCACATCCTCGATCCAGCGCGGGCTCGGGCGCGGCTTCCAATGCAGATCCGACCAATGAGAGAACCCCATCGAGCGATCCAGCTCGCGCCTGAAAATCTCCGAGTCCGATTGCATCTGCGCGAGCATCCGACCGAGCGGCACGGAGACCCGATTGATCCCGTCGAGGACTCGATTGACCTCGGTGATGCGGTAGAGCGTGAGCACCGAGCCCGCAAGCGAGATCACGATCAACGCACAGACGAAGGTCAGGATGCGCTGACGAAGGATGGATTTGGGCTTGCTCGTGACAGACGACGTCGACACCCATCCATCTTAGCGGATTTCACCCAGAATGCGTCGCGTCAATCGACTCATGGCCTACACAGCCGCCAAATCTTTAAACAACAGGTGATACTCTACCTCTCCTAAAACGAGGCCCACCCTGAGCAAAGCTTGGCGCCCGGTTTGCTTTAGTTCCCCTTATGACCACCAGACCTATGCTCGTTCTCGCCCTCATCCTCGCTTCAATCGCTGCCGCCTCCGGAGAGCCGGCTCGGGCCGCGAGGCCCTTCACCAGGATCAAACGCCCCCAAGAACTCCGCTTACCTGCAATCCCCGAGCGAGTGGTGGCCCTCACGACAGCTACAGAGTCCCGTGACGCCCTGATGAAAGAGCTTCACCGCAAGGTAGAGGTAGCCAAAGACGACGCCGAAGCCGTTAGCTATAAAACGAGGATCTTCATGAATTTCTTCGATGCCCCCCCAGGAGTAGTTACGCCCGAGATGGAAATGAATGCGCTTGAGATCCTCAAGGCTCAGGAAAAGCTTTCGGCCGAAGCCCTGGCTTTTGTAACCACGGCCTATGCCAATTCCGGATACATGGAGGTTCGCGCCGAAGCCGAGTCGATCCTCCGGGGCAACCAGAAGTGACGCGATCAGCTCGGCGTTTCGTCCTTCGGTAACTCAAGCCATGTCAGCGGCCGTGACAGCCGTCTGATTTCTAAACAGTGAAGTCATTTCTCCCGCCCCTATAACTAGCCTCCACCAGGCCGGAGCACGGCGCACCTCTTGCTCTAGTCTTTCTCCCAGAGAAGGAAATTCGCCATGAACTTCAAGCCTGTATTTGCCCTCGCCCTGCTTCTCACCTCATCCGGATCCATCGCAGGAAACTTCACCCCGATCGAAAGACGCAACGTCATCATGCCCGGAGCGATAGGCTGGGCAAAAGACCTCGCGAAGAGCACAAAATCCGAGAAGAAGTTCATTAGGGCCCTTCACGAAAAGCTGGAATTCGCATCGGGCCCCGTCAAGGAAGCGAACTATCGGGCGAAGATCATCCAAACTTTCATCGAAAGCGCGGAGCCCGAGGCTCAAATGAAAGCACTCAGTTACATCAAGAATCAACCCGCACTATCGGACGAAGCGTTGATTCTGCTTTCCACGGCCTATCTGCACAGTAAATACGCTGAAATAAAGGAAGAGGCTGCCTCCATCATGCGTGGAGACAAAAAGTAAAAAAGCCCCGCTTTTATCTCAGGGCGTTTCGTCCTTCGGTAACTCAAGCCGCGGATAGGTCGGCTTGGGCTCGCCGGGCTGATAGCTCTGCTTGCCCCAAACGAGATTCTTGAGCGCGTTCTTCTCCGCCGGGACCTCGACAGCCAACTGCCGGAACACTTCGGGCATTCCAAACGGAAGCACCGGAAGAAGCGCGGTCGCCGTCCAGCGGATTCCTTCGAGAAGCGTGTAGAGGACCTCTTTGAGCTCGGTTTGCGCCGCGGCCGACTCAGGCGTACCCGCCAACGCCGCCTTGGAAAGTGCCCAGGGCTTGGTCTGGTCGATGTACAGGTTGAGCGCGCGCGAGCGAGCGCCGACTTCGGCGATATAGCCCGAGGGATCGATCGACTCGACGTAAGCTTCGAGCTGAGTCGGCAGCTTCTCGAAGAGCGCGCGGATCTCAGCCGAATGCGTGGCCTGGGCTGGCGCGGAAATCGCTTCGTTCGGAAAATACTTGCGAGTCATGCTGATCGAGCGATTGACGAGGTTGCCCCAGTTATTGGCGAGGTCCGCGTTGTTGCGCAGGATGAGATTCTCCCAGGCGAAGTTACCGTCCTGCGAGAACTGATTCTCGGCGAGCAGGTAATAGCGAAACGGATCCGGCCCCGAAAAAGCCATGACCTCGTCGGGACTGACGACATTGCCCGAGGACTTGGAAAGACGCTCGCCCTTGATCTGGATGAACCCATGCGCGAAAACGCGCTTGGGCAGCTCGATATCGAGCGACATGAGCATCGCTGGCCAATAAACACAGTGAAAGCGCGAGATATCCTTGCCGATGATATGGACCCAGGCCGGCCACTTGGCTTTGAAGCTCTCCGGGTCGAACTCGATGCCGCACGCGGTGATGTAGTTGATGAGCGCGTCGAACCACACGTACACGACATGCTTGGGATTGAACGGAAGCGGAATCCCGAACGTGAAGGTCGAGCGCGAGATCGAGAAGTCCTTGAGCCCGGCTTCGATGAAGTTGACGATCTCGGCCTTGCGGTAGTCCGGCTGCAAGAAGTCCGGATGATCCTTGAAGTGCTTGAGCAACCGATCCTGATACTTGGAGAGGCGGAAGAAGTAATTCTCCTCCGTGATCCACTTGGGCTTGGTGCCATGGGCGGGGCAGACGCCGTCTTTCAGGTCTTTTTCGGTGTAATAGGCCTCGCAGCCTTCGCAGTAATACCCTTCGTACTTGCCCTGATAGATGTCACCGCGATCGAAGGCGCGCTGAACGAGCGCCTGCACGACCTTCTCGTGGTCCGTGTCCGTCGTGCGGATGAAGCGGTCGTAGCTCATGCCCATCTGCTTGAGCACGCGCGTGATATCCTCGGCCATCTGGTCGCAGTAGGCCTTGGGTTCGAGCCCCTGCTCTTCCGCGCGGCGCTGGACCTTGACCGAATGCTCATCCATCCCGCTGACAAAGAAGACGTCGTGGCCAAGCGCGCGGCTTGCGCGAGCCAACCAGTCGGCGCCCAGGCATTCCCAGGCCCAGCCCACGTGGATTCGGGCGTTCGGATAGACGATGGCGGTGGTTATGGTGCGGATTTTCGGAGACGCGGTCATGCCTCTTGCTTAGCCCGAATGCGGCCGAAAATCCGCTGAAATGTGAACCATCCGCCTATCAGCCCTTACCGCACTCCAAGAACCGCGGAGGCGTCCTGGCCGCAGCTTCCGCTCTGATCGACAAGCCCATGCGGGTTAGTCACGTAAAGCGTCACGTCTACGCTTCCACCGGAAACCGTGATGGACGAGTTGAGCTTCTTGGCGTGCGCGGCGTCCTGGCCGTCGTTGCCGTCCGCACCGGCCGTGCTGATGTAGGCCGCGATCTTGTCTTTGGTGCCGCTGCTGCAGGTCGTGGAAGTTCCGTCCGGCAAGGTGAAGGTCCCCGACGCGCAGGTGTCCTGCGTGTAAGTCACCCCAGAATGGCAGTTGGTGTTCGCCTGGCCCGAGCCATCGCCCGTGATGGCCGGAATGATCGTGTAACGGTCATCCACGACCGCGATCAGGCAGGTGTAGGTGCCATCCGGCGGAAGCGTGGCCGAGCCGAAGTCCGTCGACTGAGCGATATCGACTTCCTTGCCGCTCGGGCCGTTATCGATGACTTTCACGGGATTGGAGCAGTTGGTCGCGTCGGTCGAGGCCCATAGCTGATAGGCCGTGAGCTTGAGCGTGGTCGCCGTGACCGTATTGGCGCTCGCGCTCGAAAGCGCGATGAGAGCGAAAGCGGGAATCGAAACCAGAATCGTCTTGAATGTCATCATGTCGGGCTCCTTTTCAATCAGCTCGAGCTCGTGCTGGTGTGCACGGTGAACCGGGGGGACGAGCTGCTGCCGCAGCCGTTCGCGAAAATGACCAATGAGACGATGACCAGAACCACAAGACATCCTATCCATTTGAGGCTTTTCACTTTGCAGATCTCCTTATCTGTTTTCGCATCTCCATCAGAGATTGTAGCGGAAGCCGCGCGCCACTCAAGACTTCATCCGGACCGTCAATAATCCGTCGCCCAAAAGTTGGGGACCGCCTTTTCCGATAAGCTAAACAGAGGTTTTGATTTCATGGCCACCTACCCTAAAGACAAGCTCGGCCCCCTGGCGTTCATCATGGACCCGCGACTCCCTCGCGAGAAGGCGGGGCTCCTCACCCGCAGCATCAACCTCATGCGCAGCTTCGCGCAGGTCGAGGTGTTTCGCGGCGATATCGAGGAGAAGGCGTTTCTCAAGCACCTCGAGAAGCACTCGTTCCAGCTGATCCTCGCGCCCTGGTACATGTACAAGCAGTGGAATCGCGTCGAAGCCCAGCTCGGCCGCCTGCGCACGAGCGGGTCGACGTTCGCGGGCTACTTCTGCGAGCCGCTCACGCCCGATGAGCTCGGTGAGTTTCCGGAAATGCTTCGAGCGATCCTGGTCGACTTCGCCCACCTCAACACGGGCGAGACCAACCGCCTCATCCGCTCGCTCCTCGTCGACAAGAGCCGCACCGGCATCCTCCCGCTCGTGAGCGCGAACACCAAGGTTTATCACGACAACTGGCATCGCGGCGGGAGCTTCGGCGCCTGGGTCGACGGTGTGTTCTCGATCCCCGAACTGACCGAGCGCGACTGGGTCGGCCGCCCCAACAATATCCGCACGATCCTCTGCGCGCTCTGGAGCCTGATCTACGACGATGGCACCGGCAAGAGGGAAATCAGCTCGGGCGCGCATCAGAAGACCCCAGTCGCCTTCACGCAGATCGCGGCCGACGAGATGGGCCTCTTCTTCCGCCTCTGTTATTCGGTCCCCCACTGGACACCCAAGAAGGCGCTCGAGACGTTTCTCCCCGACCCCTCGCGCCCGACGGCAGCGGCCCAGCTCCTGCTCAAGTACGCCGACTTTCTCCGCGTGCAGACGATCTCCGAGACGTCGGACGTGGAGCTGGTGGTCGGCCTCTTCAAGTCCTCTCCCGCCGACGAGGCGCCCAACAGCATGCACACCGTGTGGATCGACACGACCACGCGCGACCATGTGACCGAGATCCCGCAGGAAGATCCTGAGGCCTACGGTCCGCAGTACCGCCCGCTCACCAAGCCCCTCACCACCGGCCAAAAGCGCGCGAGCGTGGCCTACGACCCGGATCCCGATCCGATCGGCGTCGACGAGATGTACGTCCGCGAGGCCGCCAAGAAGATCGCCGCGCTCAAAGAGCTCCTCACCGAACGCGATCGCCTCATCGACGAGCTCAAGAGAGGCGGGATCGGCGACGCCGGAGCCAAGTCCAAGAAGGCGCTCGAATACGACGAGCTCGTCAACGCCTTTCAGGAGCGCTACTTCGAGACTCGCTTCCAGATCCGCCAGTTCGAGCTGAAGATCGGCGAGCTCGAGGCCGAAGCCATCAAGGGCCTGGGCGCCGAAAAGCTCACCGAGGCCGAACAGCTCCGGATGCAGATGGAGGCATTGATTCACCGCGAAGAGGACTGGATCCGCCGAATGAGCACGACGATCGAGGTCTTCGCCCGCGGAAAGAAGAAGGGGGCGTAGGTCCATCCCAGCGCTCACGGCTGCCCGTTGCCGGCTGCCCGATGCCTGATGGTGCCTGCGCCAGCATCCCGCGCCTTGTCTTTGGCGCGGCCCGGCGATAAAACAGAGGAACGATGGCCGTCAGACCCGTTCTCAAAATCGTCCCGCAGGCCAATCTCCCGCTGGGCGCCATTTCGATCGCGGTCGACGACGAACCTACCCATCGCCCGTGGTTCTGGATCATCGTCATCCTGCTCGCGCTCCTGATCCACGGGGCGGTCTCGCTCCTCAAGATCGGTAACGACGGGGGCAAGCGCTTTGAGGTCCAGACCGTGGATCCGGCCAAGCTCGCCGAGATCCGAAAGCAGATCCGCGAGCAGCAGCTCCTCATCAGCCGGGACAAGAGCAAGCCTGACAACACGACGGCTCCTGAGGACGCGCGCTTCATGTCCGATCGCAATCGCCAGGTGGAGCACGAGACGCGGGCGCGTTCCAAGGACACGAGCGTGCTCGCGCGCCCGGGCACCCCGAACGCGACTCAGCAGAAGGCCAAGCCCCAACAGCAGTCCAAGCCGCAGGCCCACCCGATTCCCAAGCTTTCGGACCTTCTCAGCGGCTCCAAGTTCAAGTTCTCGGATATCGCCAAGAACCAGCAGCGGGAGGCGCAAGCCTCCCAACAGGAAGGCGGGCAGCAGTACATCAACGACTCGCGCGTGGCCGAAGGCGACCAGAACATGCTCAACACGCAGGAGTCGGTCTACTACTCCTTCTATGCGCGGCTTTATGACCAGATCGGCCCGATCTGGCAGAGCAACGTCCGAAGCGTCATGTACCGGCAGCGGGTCCATCCGGGCAGTTACACGACCGTCGTCGACGTCGTGCTCGATACCGACGGCAACCTCAAGGACGTGCGCATCATGCAAGGCTCCGGCATCAAGGACCTCGATCAGGTCGTGCCTGAGTCATGGAACCGAATCGGAAACTTTCCGAACCCTCCCAAAGGCCTCATCGGCCCCGACGGCTACGTGCACACCGGCTGGACTTTTCAGGTCCAGGTCTCTGAAGGCTACGGCTTCCAGTTCGCGCCGCCCGAGCGCAATTATTAGCCCTGGTTCCAGTCTGGAATCACCTCGGATCCATTTCAGGTATAAATTCGCTTTGACGTCGCTACGCGCTATTGCAAAGCATCATTATTGAGTTACCGTCAAAAAACAGCCGAAATAGGCTCTGAATTTTCTAATTCGGTTTCATTTCCAAGCGATCGGCCCAGCTGGCACATCGCTTGCTCAATGGCGAACTCGTAAGGCTGCTTTTACCACCGAGTTGTTCTTTTTCTTTCGATTTGGAACGGCCCCCAGTAGCTGTTCCGACACCTCCTTCGAAGTTATCTTCAAAGGCCGGCGCAGAGAGAACATTCCCCTCCAAATAAAGAAAACTCATCCGAGGTGGTAAAAGCAGCCCCTCGTTTTTACCCGCCTCTAAATCAATCCCCTCAGCACCACGAACAAGATCGCCGCCACCGCCAGGCTCAACGCCAGGCGCACGTCCTTTCTTCGATCGAGGAAGAGATTGAGGTTCTCCCGAAGCGTGCGATCGGTCGGAAGCTTGGCGTAGGACTCAAGAAGCTCATTGGCCCGAAGCGCACGTCGGATCTCGCGCATCGACTCGGTCGTTTTCGTCTCTTCGAAGTTCGGCATGAGCTTGTCGACGCTCGCGATCAGGTCGCGCGCGCGGCTCAGAGCCCCGCGACACGAATCGCAGGCCATCAGGTGATTCTGGAAGAAGACGCGCTCCTTGCCGCCACCGATCTCCTCGTCGAGGAATCGCTGCGTCCACGGCCGGCGCGCGTTGTAGTCTGGGCAGTTGGGACCGGAGAGCACTCCCCCCGACGGATACCGCGAGCCCGAGAGCGCGATGCGTGCCCGCCAGGCCGACTCCTCGATCTCCTCGATGCTGCGCTCGAGGATACGGCTGAGGCGCGCGTAAGACCAGCGCCCCGCGTGAAGCGCCACGAGCAAGAAGCGACTTTCGGGGTCGAGCTTGTAAAACGGAAGTTCCGAGGCTCCGGCATTCTTGAGCACCGAGATCGTGTTGGCCGCGCGACCCGCGCGACGGGTACGCTCGAGGAGCGCCTTCGCCGCGCGCTCGAGGCGGGCCTCCGGGTCAAGCTGCAGAAGCCCGACCGCATTCATCGTCTCGACCGCCATCCGGGCCGAATCGTCCGGATCCGCCCAGAGCGCTTTGCCTAAAGCCAAATAGGTTTCGAGTTCCATCCGAGACCCCCTGCTGTACTAACGGTAACACAGGACTCGGCAAGCTTTCACCTGCGCGCCAGTTTCTTGACGATCGATCGACGGGTGAGCAAAGCGTAGACGGCTCACGCGGATCTCTCCGCGCAATTCGGCAATCATTCCGGCAATGACTCCCCTGTGTCACGCTGGCAGCAGCCTTGCAAACTCCCCTTCAATGCCCAAGAACTCGATCATCGCCCTAGCGCTTTTCGCTTCCATGCTTTCGGCATGCGGAGTGCCGAGCCACGGCCAATCCAAGAGCAAGTCCAGCGGATACGAGATCATCAACGTCGGCGGCGATGGCTCGACCACCGGTACGACCACCGACGCGGACGCCGCGAACGGCGGGGACACCGGGACTTCGCATCTTCCCATCTATTCTTACCGAGTGAGCGGGACGGGATACGTCTCCTCGAGCGTTTCCGTGCAAGCCGGTCAGATCCTGCGCATCCGATTCACGCCGGGACAATCGAGCTCGAACGCGCCCTACACGCATCTCGGCGTCTACTTCACGGTCAACGGACAATCCCAGCCCAGCGAGATGCTCGGCAACGGCAGCTACGGCGCCGCCCTCGAGCATAGCCGGATCATCGACTTCTCGCAGGCACTCCAGGGATGCACCGGAAATCCCACCTGCCGCCAGAGCGTCTCGATCACGGTCAGCAAGCCTAACTACGACTACTTCTGCATCACCACGGGCCAATACTGCCCTTGGACCCGCGTTCAGGACGGCCATGCGTGGAACGGCCGCATCGAGGTCCAGACCGACGATACGGAGATTCTGCTGTGATTGACCAAAGATTAGACAGCCGTAGCGCGCGGAAAGACATTCGGATGTGTCCCAAGCGACGCTCAAATCAGGAAAAACGCCGAAATGACCGCGGATTCGCGGAGTTGAAAAAATCGGGGCGAATTGGCCCCAGCGTTGCAACAAAGACACTCGGGAGAGTTGGTTTATGACTAGACGTACATTCAAAAGCATCACGATGGTGCTTCTCAGTTTGAGCCTGGGTCTGCTCGTCGGATGCGGCGGCGAATCCAAGCGCGAATACGTCAACAACAATGGCAACGTCAACGGCGGCCTGAACAGCGGCAACAACGGCACCTGCACCGGCCTCAACTGCAACGGCGTCATCAACTTTCCGACTCCCGCGCCCACCACTACCGGAAGCGGCAGCCTGCCTCCTCTGACCTATACCTTCAGCCTCACCGGCCCGGGCGGCAATCACGAGACTTACACGACTCCTTCGATCACCACCGACAGCATCCTCAATGTTCGCGTCACTGCGGGACCCGCAGGCCAGCTCTCGGCGGCCGGCGTGAGCTACTCCAACTTCTCGTCGACCTACAACTGCATCAGCTACACGGTCGGAGCCATCGGCATGACCGCCGATACCGGCGCCCTCAACGTGGGCTACCAGTACTCGGCGCTTTGCCCGAACGCGCAGAACAGCGCGACCATGGACTTCTCCGGGCGCCTCACGCCGGGTCATAACTCGGTCCAGGTCCAGGTCAGCTCGGCCCGCTACGACTTCTACTGCAACCTGCTGATGCAGGGCTGGATCTACGGCACTTACCAGATGTTCTGCCCGCTCCACACCGTTTACAAGAACCACACGATCACGGGCTCGCTCTCGATCCAGGTCAACGGCACCTCGGGGCCTTGATTACACATAGTTAGTTTAATCAGGATTGACATGCAGCGACCGCCTTGGTAAACCGCGCGCATGCAAATGCTCCGCGCCGGTTCCGGATTCCTAGTCCTGGCTTCGCTTTCGGTCACGGCCTCCGGCTGCTGGCTGAAGAACTCCGACCGGACCACGCCGGCAATTCACCCTTCCAAGCAGAAAGACGGCGGCCCCGAAGGCGCCAAGCTTACGCCCGAGGAGCAAGATTTCCTGAAGGGCTCGTTGCTCCCTAAGCCTGAATTCGCGTTCCTGGACGGACAATGGAAGCTCGCGTCCAAGCCGTCCTATCTCCTCTCGCTCAATCGGGCGAAGCAGGCATTTGTCCAGGAGGAGCAGGTTCCCGCGCCCAACCAGGGGCGCGAGGATGCCGAGGCCGTTCAGTGCGGGATCCGCGACCAGGGGCTCTATTCAGTCACCCCCACTACGCCTGAGCGCAAGAAGTGGTACAAGGATCAAGGCAAAAAGGTTCCCGAGATTACTGTCAACCTCTGGGTTCAACAGCAGACGCTCCTCTCCGAGTCCGAAAAAGAGCCTCGCTGCCAGGCTCTCCTGCCTCAAACGTCGCAAGCGACTCAGGATAAGCCGCAAAGACTCACCTACAGTTTCGAGATCAACAAGAAAGGCCTGACCGGGATGGCCGACGCCCTGTCGGACGAGCCGTTCATCCGCCAGACGGATCCGACCAACCCCACCCAGGGCACCTCCCAGGCTTGCTCCGGGTACCAATGCACGCTGGTTTTCTACGATTCCGATGAAATCACCTATCATGAGCTCGAGAGCGTGCCCTTCGACCAGCCGGCTCCCAAAGTGGGCCAGGCTCACGAATGGTCAAGCGGATGCATCATCAGGAGCAATCGCGTCTCGTACGAAATCTTCAAATATAAAGACCGCGAATATAAACTCAAATACACGATTACTGCCGGCTCGGAGTCGACTTTCAGCTATTGGCTACTCTCCCGTGAAAAGCAGGGTGATCGCCGGATTCTCAAGTCCAAGCCGCTCACCCCAGACGCTTCGACTTCAGTGGATGCGGCCGATGAAAGTTTTTGGGTCCGCGCGAGCTGCACGGCTCCCCCCGCACCTGCTGACAAAAACAAGTAAGCCCCCCCGCTCGGCCTAGGCAAATCTTGGCCGATTGAAATCACTCAGGCGCGTTTTATACTGTCTTGATGAGACTCCGAATCGCCGCCTCGTTGACGCTGGCCGTAGTAGCTTTCTCATCCATTTCCCTCGCGGACTCCCAGGCGGGCACCTCCTCCGCCTCCGGCTCCCCGGTCGCCGCCTCAGCGGCGAGCGTGCTCTCGCGGATCGAAGGTCAGATCTCGGCGCGACTGGACCCGTTCAGCCCGCTGACTCGCCGCTGGTTCCTGGTGATCTACGCCTATCAAAACGAGGCGAACGACCCTGCGAAGTCGCATGTCTTCGCAAGCTTCATCGAGGCCGATGGCCCGAGCGTCTGGCAGCAGAAATGGACATCGATCAGCTGGATCCCGGCCACCTTCTACATCGATCACAAGCTCTGCTTCTATCATTCGACTCCGGAAAAATGCACGCCGGTCGACGGAACCAACTACTCGACCTATGACACGCTCGACTTCGCCGAGGACGATCGCAGGCAGCTCGCCGTCTGGGGCCCCTACGAAATCACTGAAGATCTTTTCAATCTAGGCGTCCAGCGCCGCGCCGAGCTCGATGACGATCTCTACAAGTATATTGTCGTGGATTACGGCTACCGGGAGCGCGGCGAGGCGTTTAACTGCATGCACGCCGTCAGCGACATCGGCGGCATCCTCGAGACTTACGGCGGACCCGGCGACTCCGGACTAGGCGTCTGGGGCTTCACCGGTGGCGAGCGCGTTGTGAGGCACTATAAGGACAAATGGAAGAAATTCATCCTCGATCCGCTCGATCCGGCCAAGTTCTGGTTCGCCCAGATGAAGTGAGCGAGACGGCGCCTCGCCTTAACAACCGCTTTGGATCAGGCCGTCGATGACCGACTTGAGGTCGGACTGCTGGGGATGCTCGAAACTTTCGGGCTTGAGCTTGAGCACGGATCCGACGAAGCCGCGCCAGTCACCCTTGCATGCCTTGTACAGACGCTCGAAGTCGGCTCCGCCGTCGTTGTAGGTCTTGAACTGGACGAGCGTCGCGTTGTTGATCTCGCGCGGATACTTCAGGTCGGCGCGGAGCTGCGTGAGAAGCTTCTCTTTCTCGACGAGCTTGGCTTCGGTGGGCCGATCTGACGAATAGAGAAGCGCGAGCTCGCCATAAGCCTGATGGAACCTCTCGGTTCGGACCTTGCTCAGCTCCTCCGACGTGAGGTAGGCCTTGAGCTGCTTTTCAGCCTCTGCCCCGCGCGCTTTGAGGTAATCCGCCGTGAGTCGATCGGCGATGAAGCTCGCGACGCTCTCGTTGAAGAACGCCTGGCCCGAGACGTAGACGGTCGCGTGCACCGACTCGTGCAGGATCACGTTGACGAGCTCACCCAACGCTTCGTCGCCGGGCGGTATCATGGTCGAAAGAACGGCGTCGCGGAACCAGCCTAACGTCGAATAGGCGGCCGCGCCGCGCACGTCGACATCCCAGCCTTCTTTCTTCAAGTCCTTTCCGAACTCAACCGCGTTGTCGCGATCGAACCAGCCGAGATACGGGAAACTCCCCACGATCGGGAACTTCCACTCTTTGGACTTGAACTGAAGCGGCTCGCAGGCGCTCACGACCCAGACAGCGGCGTAGCGGTCGAGATGGACGTAATCCTGGTAATTGCTCGTAGCCTTGAGCCCCTGGCTCTCGCCGTACTTCTTGATGCCGTCGATACTTGAGAGCAGGTCCTTGACCCGCGTCGGCGTGCGCGGATCAGCGACGACCTCGGGGATCGGGCGCGCGCGGTTGGCGAGCTCGAGCTGGCCCTTGCCCGCCTGAAAAAGATAACGGATCGTGCTGCAGCCTGAGCAGAACATCACAAGAAGGAAACTAAGTGCAAATAGAGCTCTTCGGATTCCTCCCTCTCCTCTTGGCCTCAGACAATCCTCGCTCCCTACGGTCGCTGCGGAACTCGGCAGAGGATAGGGAGGAATCCGAAGAGCTCTGTCTGAACGAGCGTCCTTCTTGTGCTGTTGCACTTGACGTTCTGATTGAGGTGTTGAAGAAAATGAGTCTGATATTGCGCCTGTTTCCCGCCGAGTTCCGCAGCTCGCCCGGGAGGAATTCGCGCGCAGCGCGAAGGGGCTCCGGGCGCAGACCTCGCGAAGCGAGGAGACTATAAAGCCTGTCTGAGGCCAGGGAAAGAGGCGCAATATCGGACTCATTTTCTTCAACCGGTCATTAGAACATCCATGAGACGCCGAACTGAAGCGCGTAGTTGTCCTTCCAGGTGCCGAGCGCACCGCCGGTAAGGTAGGTCGTCGCTTCCGAGCGAATGGCGAAGTTGCGAGTAAGATAGAGGCGAAGGCCTGCGCCCACGATCCCCGTAAGCGAGTTGACCTCTGAGGGGGGCGTAGCGCCGATGGCGTACCAGCCGCTGGCTTTGCGGTTGAGCTGTCCGACCCCGCCCTTGAGGTAGGGCTGAAGGAAGGATTCTTTTCCGGTGAGCGACTGAACCCAGTTGGCGCTGTAGATCTGGTCATGGAAGGTGGTGTCCTCGTAGCCCTGCAGATAGGTTCTATCGATCACGTCCTGGAAGGCAATCTCGATCTCAGAAAGCTCGGTAAGATGGTATCCCAGGGAGAAACCCAGCCGTCGGGTCCAGGCATAGCTGGTCGACGTGTAGTTGCTCCGGTTAAACGAGCCGCCCAGCGAGAGCTCGATCGCTCCGGAGCGGGCCGTGGAGGGCGCGAGCCAAAGCGCCGCCGCGGCGATGGTAAGAAAGACCCTACTTTTGAAGTCCATTTCGGCTACCTCTATTCTTCCCTGATTTTGGACAGCTCATCGATGAGCCGCCGTTTCTCGGTCTCCTCTTCCTTACGGAGACGAAGCTCGGAGGCATCCACGCCCCCGGTCACTCTTTCAATCATGTGTTGGCGAAGCTGCGGGTCCTCGGCGCGCTTCTGGTGGCTGGCGTAGCGCGAGGAAACCGAAGCGGTCTTGCGCTGGGCTTTAGCGCCCTTGCGGGGCGCGGGCACCTTTTCGGCCGCCGCCGGCTCGGCGCGGGGCTCGCCCTGCGCCGGCTTGGCGTCGAGCGCTTCGATTGCCGAGGCGATCTTGCGATCGTGTCTTTGCTGCGTCTGCCTGACGGCCTCGGCGCTGGCGCGCTCGGGCACCCGGAGGCTCGCGAGCTTCTCGCGCAGCGAAGCGATGGCCACGGCGCGCGGGCTTGCGGGCACGACACGCTGGAGGTCAAGACTCAACGAGCTGGCCTCGCCCGCGTTGACCGCAACGCGCGCGGAGCCCTGAAAACGGTTTTCGATCGCAGCCGCGCCTTCGAGGGCCACGACCTGCGTCTCCTGGCTCTCGCGGTTGTAGAGGACCGTCATGGCGCCGCGACGGATGCGCACGCGGCCATTGGCCGTGAGCACGCGAAGCTCGCCGCTTCCGGCTTCGGCCTTGGCATAGATCTCGCCGCGGTAGAGCACGGCCTGGTCGCCGCTGTTCTTGCCGTCGGTGTTGCTCTCGGTCAGTTCGATGAAGGAGTTAGCGCCCAGGTGAAGCGTGAAACCGTCGCGAAGCTTGATCCTCGCCCATCCTCCCGCCGACGTGATCCACGAACCGCAGGCGAGCGGAGCCTTCTTCTCGGCTTCACGGATCGAGGTCCGCGAGGCGTCAAGAAGCTGCACGGTGCCACGGACTTCTTCGAGGAGGCCGCAAGGAACGGCGCTCGTGTCGCTCGAGATCAGCTGAGAGCCAAACGCAAGTCGCAGCGAGGCCACGAAGGCCAGGCCGATGAAGAGCGGAAGTCTAATCCTCGGAGTGAACCGAAGCGGTGTCACGCTTGATGCCCTCCTTGGAATTGTTGACCCAGGACGCCTCGACGGACTGAGGATGGTGATCCAGGAGTTCCCGGAGCCATTTCTGCGAAACCGCCTGCTTACCCTCGTGTTTGGCCACCAGGCCGCGCCAGAGTCGCGCGTGGGCCTGGGACTTGAGGTTCTGGCCGCCGGCCGGAAGCTCGAGCGCCCGCCCGAAGTAGAGATCGGCCATCTCGAGGTTGTCGACGCGGTACCAGGCGACGCCGGTCATCACGAGGTTCTGGGCGGTCTTGAACTTGTCGGTCTGCTCGAGATTGGTGAGGTAGGTCAGGATGACAGCGGCTTTTTCGTCGTCATGAGACTTAAAGTAAGAAACCGCGAGCGTATACAGCTGATCCGGAAATAGGTTGGTCGGCGGCTTGTAAGCGATTGTCGCCAGGGTCCGGCCGATCTTGGTGCCGGTGTCTTTGGTCAGCGTGCTCTCGATGTTCTTGGTCTTGCGCTCGGCGAACTCGGCGTGGCAGCCGAGCTGGAGCGTCTCCACGCGGAGGCGAAGATTGGCGTTCTCGAGCTCGAGGCGATGAGCGGTTTCGTCGGCGCGCTTGAGCTCATCGACTTTCTCCTGAAAGCTCACGACGGCGCCGCCGTAGCGATGGAACCAATAGCTTGGCGAGAAGTAGCTCGCGTGCGCTTCGGTCTTCGGAGCCGGGTGCTCGCCGTTCTCTTCTGGCTCACTTCCCTCTTCCTGCTCACCGTGTTCGGCCTTCGCGTGTTCTTCGTGCTTCGCTTTGCCGTGCGAAAAGAAGTACCCCGCTCCCGCTGCGCTTGCCGCGAAGAGAACAGTGCTGAGGATCAGGGCTTTCTTCTTCTTTTTGTGGTCCATCTCAGCAGACTGATCGGCCGCACCCTGAGAGTTCTTAAGCAAAGCACGGTAATTTCTCGGGAATTCGAAACGACCCGTCAAATGACGCAACGCGTTTACCTCCGCCCCGTCTAGAAAGCCACTGATTTTGCTCGCTTTGTTGTCCATCAAGAATTTGCTACCTTCCGTTCTTACAAAATGGACAGATTCGCGAAGCTCGCCGCTCAGGCATTGAACCAGGTACTCGACTCCCCCATCACCGCCCAGGATCTGGAAACGCCTCCGGATCCCAAGATGGGCGATCTGGGCTTTCCCTGCTTCAAGCTGGCCAAACAGTTTCGCAAGGGACCGCCCCAGGTCGCAGCCCAGCTCGCGGCCGATCTCCAAGCCAAGGGCGCCGTGCCCGCCGGCATGAAGGTCGCGCCCGTCGGACCGTACGTGAA
>FTBH01000073.1_pt1 | contig 16597 bp, 18 predicted proteins | sample 1639321 | NCBI WGS metagenome assembly FTBH01 (sample SAMEA3914864, study PRJEB12502) | metagenome | biome: forest; material: soil | place: USA | collected 2012-03-12 | depth 0.3 m
AGCAAGTTCGGTGCCCGCTCGCTTGCCTCTGAAGTGGACTTTCAGGCGGGGCTAAATGAAACTGGTGTCATGTCGTCCTCGCCCGAAGCGCTGATCAACTCATTTCTGGTCGTGATGCTGAGCGAGATGGGGGACAAGACCCAGCTCCTCGCGTTCTCGCTTGCCGCGCGATTCAAGCGTCCCTGGGCGGTCATGTCGGGGATTTTCGTCGCGACCGTTTTCAACCACGCGCTCGCCGCATCGCTTGGAAGCTGGATCTCGCTCCATGTCCCTGAGCGGTGGATGGCTGCGATCCTCGCCGTAACCTTCATCGGCTTCGGGTTCTGGACGCTCGTGCCGGATACGCATGAGGGCGAGGAAGAGCATCCGAGCCGCAGCGCGTTTCTCACGACGGTGGTCCTCTTTTTTCTGGCCGAAATGGGCGACAAGACTCAGCTGGCGACCATCGCACTCGCGGCCAAGTACCAGTTGGTCGGCTGGGTCACCGTCGGAACGACTTTGGGGATGTTGGTTTCAGACGGGCTTGCCGTCTTTGTCGGGGAGAAGCTAGGCGAAAGAGTCTCCATGAAGAAGATTCGCTGGGTGGCGGCGTCACTATTCTTTGTGCTGGGTGGATTGGCGCTCGCCGCGTTCTTCGGGGTTCAGATCGGGTAAGGGCGGTCCAAGCCAAGAGGTAGAGTCAAGGAAGCCCAGAGTCTTTGAATAGACGTGGCAGAAATCGCCGATCGGCCCGATGACTGCACCGAGAATGAAAAAGCGCATAGCCTCTGGCTATTTTACCATAGTCGCGAAGTCACCTTAGGTCGCGGAGGAAACGGATTCACCTTATTATCTGTAGATTTCTGGATCCTGGAGAGCTTTCTCTCTATTCCACATATCAATTTGAGTTGCTGCGAAAGACCTTTCAAATGTGTAGTCGACTTCATCCCGAAGGACTGGCAAAGAACCGAGCGTTTTCTCCAAACTCAAGATACGACACCCGCGCGTGATGGCCACGACAGAGGTAGCGGAGGTTTTTTAGCTCGGTTTTTCCGCCTAATGCCCATGCGTGCCGGTGGTCGATCTCAAGGGCGAAGGTCGAAGTGCATCTCTGGCCCGTTGTGGGATCGACGTATGAGCAGACGTAACCATCCCTGAGTGTCAATTCATGCTTCATTAGAGCAGATGCAAACCTCAGTTCTTGTACCCGCGGCGCCGCGGGTGATCTGATTGCTTCTGTGGTCTTCGCGGCCGGCGGCGTTTGACTCTTTCGCTCCGCTCTTTCCCTCGCGCGTCTCGCCTTGGCCTCTGGGTGGTGTCTTTCTAAATACTCGGCAGACAGGATCTCCATCAGCTCTGCCATGGAAAGCCGTGGGTGCGAATGAGCTAGGAGCCCTCGGATTTCCTCGAGCTGATCCAGGAGCTCTTGATGAGCGACGAACCGGACCTCGGAGAGCTCTCCGGTTAATGGGGTGATCCGATCCGAGGGGATCTCGTCTGAAGGATACGTACTTGCGAGTTCGCGTTTGGCTGCTCTTATGCTCAGCCCTGAGATCCTCGTGAAGAGGTCGCGAAACTCGGACTCCTCGAGCTTCTCGCGAGCAGCGTAGCCCATGGCAAGTTCGAGCAAGGATATGTTCAACTTTCCTGACTCAAGTCCATCCTTGATATCAGGAAAACGACTGAGCAGTTTCGTCGCCCGGATCTTTCGATCGGCTGTCGGCTCATCAAGCCCATGCTCGTGAATGAGACAAGCCCATAAAGAGGAATAACCCGAGAAGAGCTTCCGCCGCTCCATCTCCACGAGGTGTTCAAGCTCTCTGACCAAAGCGAGCCTGTCGTTGACAACGCAGTCTTTAAACGAAGCAATCAATTCTGAATCCGACAATTTCATGAGCGACATGAAACGCGTGTACCATGACATTAAAATCGCTCATTCAGGCCTCAAAGAGGCCTCAGGAGCTGGCGTCGCAGGTGAGATCACGAAGCCGGGTAATTACGAATCGCAAGCTCATCTGCGAGCCCCTGCGCGCTTCCCAGGAGCCTTTACGGATGAATTTCGATTTATAGATTTCGAATTCGTTTCTTCCAAAAACCAACGTCAAGCAAATAAAATCTGTGTAACTCGAATTTATTCCCTCTCCTTGCTGCAGAAAGATCCGCGCCTGAAAAGCAAGCGCAAGCGCCCGATCAACGAACTCATCTGCACAATCGACGCGAGAACACTTCACCCGCCCCGCGCTCTGCACTGCCCGCCGCAAGAGCAAGCCGGCACTCGCCGCAGAAGCGCATCAGCGCCCCTCAAGCCGCGCGACGGCCCGGCGACTCGGTCTCCGTTCCCGGCTCGCGCGGGACCTCGCGCGCCGGCGCGGCCTCGCCCGGCGCAGTTTCAGACGGCGCCACGCTCTCGATCCGCGCCATCCGCCGCTCCCAGCGCCACTGGATGAACGACGGCATCACCAGGACCGCGGTCAGAAGACAGGTGATCTCGCCCAGGATCGCGAGCCTCCCGAAGCTCACGAAGCCCTGGTTGCCCGCGACCAGGAGCGAGCCATAGCCGATGATGGTCGTGAGGCTCGCAAGCGAGACGGCGCCGCCGGTCGAGCGCAGGATTTCGGGCACGTGGCTGAGGCCGTACTTTTCGCGGTGGATGCGAGTCAGGACGTTGACCGCGTAGTCGACCCCGATTCCGAAGGTGATCGGAAAGGCGATGAAGTTGAGGAAGTTCACGCGCAGATTGAGCGCGAGCGCGGCGCAAGCCATCCAGCCCACGCCGAGCAGCAGCGCCGCCTGCGCCTGGAGGATCATCGCCGCGTTTCTGAAAAGAAATAACGTAAGAAGAAAGACCGAGCCGAACGCGAAGAGCGTGGCCTTGGGGCCGTCGACCTGGATAGACGCGATCATGTCGACCAGAAGCGAGAGCTGTCCGACCACGGGCGCGCCCGGGTCGACGGCGTCGGCGATCCCACGGACCTCGTCGATCAGCATCTTCTGGTTCTCGAACTTGTGCATGACCTCCTCATTGAGGATCGGCTCGACGAGGACGAGCTTTCCTTCGGATCCGTCGGCTTCGCGGAAGCGCGCGCGGACGAGTGGGGGGAGATCGCTCACTCCGAAGGGCTTGAAGGCCTCGGGCTTGAGAAAGTCGTTGGCGAGCTTGGCGTCCTTGCCCGTGAGCGCGGCTCGGACTCCCGGCGAGAGGATGCGGTTGATGTCGCTGAGGATGGCGATCTTCTCGCGTTGATTGGACGGGACGAAGTCGTCCATGGAGTAGACGTTGGCGATGAGCGAGTCGGAGCCTTGCGAGTCGCGGAGCCTTTTTATGCGCTGGCTGATCTCGCGGGCGCCCTCAGTCGTTTTGGGCAGGATGACCAGCGGACTCATGGAGCGCCCGAACATCTCGTCGAGGAAGCGTGAGAGGTAGCCCGAGCCCTCCTCCAAGCTTCGTCGATCGCGCAAACGAGAGGTATCTGTCTCGAGAATCGGACCCCGATGGCCGAGAGCTAAGGTCGCGAGGATCGCCGTGGCAACCGCGCCGCAGGCCAGGGTCGTACGCGGGCGGCGGCCCACGATGCTGGCTGCGAGCTGCGCGAAGCCGTGGCGCTCGTGCGCGGCGGGCCGGCGGCGCGGATGGCCATGCTCTCTCCAGCGCTCGAAGACGATCAGCAGCGCTGGGAGCAGAGTGAATGCCGAGATCCAGCAAAGGGCCATGCCGATGAGGCCGATGATCCCGAACTGTCTAAAACCCCTGAAGCTGGTGAGGCCGAGGGAGCCGTAGGAGAGCGCCGCGGCCAATGCCGCCGTCAGAGTGCCTGGAAGCGCGCCGCGCATCGCAAGCGGCAAGGCCTCGCGATAGGACAGGCGCGCCCGCTCCTCGAGGTAACGGGCGAGGAGCAGGATGCCGAAGTTGATGCCGTTGCCGAGCACGATCGCCCCGAGAAACGCCGAGTTGGCGTTGAGATAGCCCGTTACGAAGTAGGCGATGCCGAACGTCCAGAGCGTTCCGGCGAAGAGGCTCGCGATCAGGGCGGTCGTTCCGAGCGCGCTTCGGTAGTAAACAGCCAGCGAGAGCATGACTAGCACGGCGACGATCGCGGTCGATTTCTCCAAGTCCGCGATCAGTGAGTCGCGCTCCTCGATCAGGTTCTGCACGTCGCCGGTGAACTTGAGCTCGATGTCGGGCGCGTAGCGGCCCGGATCCAGCCGCTCGACGATTCGATCCACGCCCGTTCGAAGCCTCAGCGCCTCGCTCACTCCGAGCGCCTTCCCGCCGACATGCACCAAGATCGCGCGAATACGGCCACCGTCCATTTCGTAGTAGCCGTCCTTGAACTTCATGTATTGGGCGACCTTCCCGCTGTATTTGCTTTCGAGCGCCTTCTTGTCGAGCGACGGCGGATTGAGAGTGATGCCGCTGAAGATGTTCAGGGGGTTGCGGATATCCTGCTCGTATTTGAGGCGGTCCTTGACGTAGCGGTGGATCTTCTGCAAATCGCCCAGGTCCATCATGAGCGCACGTCTATGATCAAAGAAGCGGATCTCCCGATCGATCCGGTACTCGACGTGTGAAGTGACGTCGCCCAGCTCGCGCTCGATTCTTTGGGCCAGATCGGTCACGAAGCGTTTGCTTCGTTCCGGCTCGCCCGAGAACACGAGGATCGCCAGAATGCCGCTTGACGCCAGGCGACTTCGCACGCGATCGAGATCCTGGACGCTTCGAGCTTGGGTCGGCAGCAACTCTTCGAGCTCGGTTCTCAAATTGCGATACAGGCGAACCGCGTAAACGGTCGAAGCGGCCGTCAACGCCAGGAGGACTGCCACGAGCCAGGGCGCCCAGCGCAAGAGCCAGGCGACGGGTCCGCGCTTGCGTTGATCCATAGCATTAGCAAAGTGCAAGCTAGTCCTGCAGCCGGAGGGCTGTATGCGGGCATTGGAATTGCTCACCTCAGCCGGATGGCCGGTATGGAAGGATGTCCGTTTCAGAAGACGCCCGCTCCCGTCAGCCTCCTGCGGCTGCTGGCGGAACTGATCCGCGAGCGTTTTCATTTCATCCGGACGATCCAGCGTATCTTCGCGAGCGCGCGCAGCGACACATTCCGTGTGAAGGCGTTCAAGACTGATTTTTATGTAAGCGCCGATCCCAAGCTCTGCCACGAGATCGTCGCCGACCGCTCCGCGGAGTTCGGCAAGACGCGCTGGGAGCACCGAGTTCTCGAGGCTGCCATGGACGACGGGCTGATCATCCTCGAAGGAGAGGATTGGAAGGAGCGTCGCAAGGCGTCCGCTTCATGCTTCGGCGCGCGATCCATGGAGAGGCTTGCCGAGATTCTGCGCGATTCGCTTGCGGCTCGTACCGCGCGCTGGAAGGGCGAGATCAATCTCGATCACGAGAGCGTCTGCGTGGTCAACGACGCGATGATGCGATTTTTTCTGGACGATCTCAAGGTGCAGGAGGCGTTTCCGGGCGGGAGCGACGAGTTCTCGCGTGCCTTCACGCGGATCGAGCGCGGCCTCGAATCGCGCGTCTTCGATTTCCTCTTTCTGAAAGAACGGTTTCGCGCGCTTGTCACCCCGGCCAAGAGCTTCGCCGCTTCGCTGAAAGGCATCAGCGGCACGATCGATCAGCGCGTCCGCTGCCCATACGCCCAGGCGGCGGCTCCGGAGGACTCGCCGATGCGCGCGCTTTCGAGCCGCATCGAGAAGCGCGAGTCCGTCGTCAACGAGATCCGGACGATGCTGGCTGCCGGCGCGACGACGGCGCATCTGGTTTCCTGGATGGGCTACCTGCTGGCGCGCGATCCGGATCGGCAGGAGCGCCTTCGCCGTGAGATCGGCTCGGCCCGTAGCTTGACGGAGGTCGAGCGGCTCCCGTATCTCACCGCCGTCATCAATGAGGGGCTCAGGCTCTATCCTCCCGCCCCGTACCTGATCCGCGAGCGTCAGGGCTCATCCCCGGGCGAGCGCTCTTCGATCTTCATGTTCTCGGTCTGGGCGATGCACCGAAACCCCAAGCTCTGGAGCGAGCCGGACGAGTTCAGGCCGGAGCGATGGCTCGAGAGCGCGGAGCGGATCCCGGAGGGAGCGTTCATCCCGTTCGGGCTCGGGCCGCGCGTCTGCATCGGCAAGCGCTTCGCGATGACCGAGGCGCGGATCCTCATGATGGAGATGGTCCGAAACTTCAGGCTCGCGCTCCCGGATCGCGCCAGGGTGCCTTCGGCCGTGTTCACCGTGCTCACGCGCCCGGATCGGCCGGTGCGCCTGGCGGTCACGCCGATCGCCGCGGAGTCGGCGGGTTGGGTCCCGGGCTTGGCGGCTTAGGCTCTGAACGAAACAGGCCGAAGCTTCCGGAGGAAGCCTCGGCCCGTGTTTCACTCAGGGTTGATCTGGATTAATCGATAGGCCTCACTTGTCCTTCTTGAACTTGAACTCGCAGGTGCCGCTCAGGCGCGCAGCATCTCCCTTGGAGTCACCCAGGAGAAGATCGGCGTACTTGACCTTGCCGTGGTCATGGTCGTGCTCATTGTCGCGGTCATTGTCCTTGAGGAATCTCTCGACGCGAAGGGTGGCGATGCGCTCGCCGCGGTCGGCGTTGATGAAGAGCCTGCCGTCGTCGATTGATTGCGCTGTCTCTTCGGAACGAAGCTCGAAGCCGCTGTTGCATTTGACTTTGAATGCCTCCCTTTCGTGCCCGTCGGGTTTCTTGGTCACGTCCTTTTGGTCAAGCTCGCCGGTTCCCTCCACCCAGCATTCCAGGCCCGACTTGCCGCCCTTCTGCGTGGCGAAGTTACCGTTGAATTTGCAGAAGAACTCGAACTCGTCTTTAGGTTGGCCGGTGACTTTCACCGGTTCATCCGCGAAAGCGAAGGAACTAAAGAGTGCAACTGCGATAACGAAGATCCATTTCTGTTTGAGCATTTTCATTGCCTCCGGGTTGCGAACTAACTTCAGATTGAATTTCAAATCGAGCGAGAATTGATGGCGCTGGGCGTGCGCGCGACGCGCAGGCACATCACGGCAAGAGCCGGCCGAAGGGCCGGAGAAATCGGCTTGCTTTCGCCCGAGACTCGCGACGGGAGCGAAGCTCGGGGCAGGCGAGAAACCGTGTCGATCCGCGAAAAAATAGAGCCAAATTGCCGCCCGTTAAAGATTTGTTTCCGGCGAGCGAATGGGCGTTATCGCGGTGCCGCGCGCGGCACTTCCGTTGCTAGATTCATATGGCTAAAGTCATCGGAGTCGATCATCTCTCCATTACCGTCAGCGATTTCGGCAAATCCAAGGCGTTCTACGAGCGGGTCTTGAAGTTCTTGGGCTTCAAGGTGCTCGACGAATACGAAGATGCGATCGGCTGGACGAACGGCAAGACCCGCCTCTGGATCAGCGCGGCCGAAAAGAAGGGCCGAAAGCATCCTTACCACTTCGGAGACATCGGCTTTCATCACTACGCGTTTCGCCTGGGAAGCAGGAAAGACGTGGATGATCTCCAAAAGCATCTCAAGAAGATCGGCGCGAAGATCGTCGATCCGGCGGGCGAGTATTATGACGACTACTACGGGGTTTATTTCGAAGATCCCGACGGACTTGAGCTCGAAGGTATGTGGTACGGAAAGGCCGCTTAAGCGGCTGAAGATTGATAAGTTTCTTCAATCATTCAGTGCGTTATTGTCTGGAAAATCGACTGCGCCTAATGTGGCTTCATGTTGTTACTCGTCGAAGATGAGCCCGGGATCGCCGAGGGACTTCAGTACGTCCTGAGCGTAGACGGGATTGCTTCACAAGTGGCCTCGAACGGGGCCGAAGCGCTGGAGCTGCTCACGGCACGGCAGTTCGATGCCGTGCTTACGGATATCAGCATGCCGGTGATGGATGGCCTCGAGCTGCTGGCTCGGGTTCGATGCCAGCAGATGGACGTGCCCTTCGTCTTCCTCACCGGGTTCGGGGACCGGGAGATGTTGACGGAGGCCCTCCGGTTGGGCGCGACCGATTTTCTGGAAAAACCTTTCAGTCGACCGGTTCTCGTCAATGTTCTCTCCAAGGCGATCAAGCTTGGGCGCGCGCTTCGCGCCTGCGATGCCGACCTGCGCATCGAGAACAAAATGGAGCTTTGGCAATCGAGGCGGGCTCTGATGCTGATGGGCCGGCATTCCAAGCTCGAGCAGCAGCTACAAGAGCAGCAGCTCGGCTAGGTCCCGCTTGCGGCGGAGGCCGGGAGCGCGCTAAACTTGAAGCTGCCTGGTAGCATCTTCATGAAGCGGGTCATGGTCATTCAGCACGAGTCTTACGAGGCTTTGGGGACGTGGGAGTCGATCCTGCGCCAAGAAGGCCTCCGGATTCGATTCGTCAACTTCGAGCGCGCGCCGGACGCTTGTCCGACTCTCGACCGCTACGATGGCGTCATCCTGCTCGGCGGCTACATGGGGGTTTACGAAGCCGAGAGCTACGGCCATCTCAAGGTCGAGCTCAAATTGATCGAGGAGGCGCTCAAGCGCGAGCTCCCGATCCTGGGAATCTGCCTGGGTTCGCAGATCCTGGCGTCGGTTTTGGGAGCCAGCGTCCGGAAGCACACGGATCGGGAGATGGGCTGGTACGACGTCCGGCTGACACCGGCGGGTGCCGCCGATCCGGTCATCGGGCATTTCGGCGCGAGCGAGAAGGTCTTTCAGTCCCACGGCGATATCTTCGAGGTCCCGAGCGGCGCGGAGCATCTGGCTTCGTCCGATCTTTGCGCGGGACAGGCGTTTCGTTACGGAAAGAACGCCTACGGTCTCCAGTTCCACCTCGAGGTCAATCGCCCCATCGTCGACGACTGGCTCGAGATGCCCGAGAACCGGGAGATCTTCGAGTCGTCCGGCGGCAAGTTCTGCCCCGAAAGGATCCGAGAGGATACCGATCGGCACCTCGAGCATTCGATGCGGCTCAGCGCGGAGACCTTCCGCCGGTTTCTCCGGATTTCAGGCGCCAAAGGGCGGCCGATGCGGCTTGGTTCGCACGGCCACGATCACCGGGGCTGAAGCCGGAGCCCTAATTCGACGAGAAGCGCACGTTTTTGGAGCAGTGACGCCCGGGCCTGCGCGATATCGACGGGATTGAGCGGGCTTGAGTTTTCGCAGGCCTGGGTCAAAGTATCGGTCGAACCGAACGTAAGCGCGCGGGCCGGAAGGCGCTCCTCTAGAGGTAGGTCACGGTCGATGTCGATCAGGTCGGCCTGCGGGAGGTACAAGTTCATCGAAGAAAGCTGCAACGCCTCGATCTTGCCTCGGAGCCAGCAGAGGGTCGGGATTTTGTCTCTGGCATTCGGGGCGTCGATCCGATTGAGAAGAAGATCGATGTAATTGATCGCGAGCATGGCTCCGAAGTTCAAGGAGGTCGACGTCGTGAGGACCGGGATCTGGCTGGACCGCTTGAAGTCGAAGTCGGCGATCCCGGCGATGCCGAAGTACTCATGAGAGACGAGGCGAACCTTCGCCTCGAGCCCGCTGAGGAGGAGCCAGGATCTGCGATTCACGCGAATCAGCTTTTCATCCGAGTAATTGATGGCGGTCTTTTCCGCTCCGTCGATCTGAAGTACGTCGTCGGTCGACTCGACTCGCGCGGATTCGACCGCGGCTTTGAAGCGACTGAGTTCGTCCTGAGTGAGGTCGAACAGCGTGCCGGCGGTGAAGGTGACCAGAGATACGGCGATACTCTTGAACTCGATCGCGGTTCCGTCTCCGCCCGTGCCCTTTTCCACGTTTTCTGTTTGGGCGGTCGCGACGCCCCCTTGCAGGACAAGCAGGGCAAGCAGAAAGAGTCCTGTTTTCTTCATTTGCAATTACCTTTCTTGGTCGTGACCTGGGTCCAGGGAAAGAGATGGATCGCGAGCTGGTAGACTTCGGTGCGCTCGCCTTTTTCGGCCAACGCGATGAATTCGCGCCGGTAGCGGCGGCTCAGCGCTTTCAGCATGGGCAGTTTCTTCGGGTCGAGGGCGATCGTGATGGAGCTGTTGTCGCGAAACTTGATGGGAACCGAGTCCATTTTCAGCGCTGCGTGCTGGAGCGTCTCGGCATGGGACCTTCGGAGCGCGTCCGAGGAGACGTTGTCGGTTGTCCGATAGGCGGGCGATGATTTCAGCAGGCGCCCGTTCGGCTGGCGGATCAGGAATCCCGTGGCGATCAGCGCTTCGAGGCACTCTTGGCTCCGCCGCGCGGTGATCCCCAGGCGGGCGCCGACCCATGTCGGGTCGGGCTTGAACTCCGGCACGTCCAAGAGCGAGAGGATCGCGGCGTATTCCCACTCGGCTATGATGCTCGCGTGCCGGCTCTCCTCGAGCAGCGTCGCCTGGCGCGCCCGAGTGATCTCGAGTCGTCCTCTGTACTTGAGCGTGGAGACGATGCTCTCCAGGAACTTCGCCTTCTCCGAAGCAGAGAGCCCTAGTCGAAGCGCGGCCTGGTTGACGAGGTCAAGCGGGAAGGGACGTCTCCCTTTCATGACTGCCTGAAGGCTCCCGTGATGGATCCCGAGCTGGCGGCTGAAGGCGCGATGAGAATACGCCGGGTTCGCTTCCTTTCGGCGCGCGAAAGCTTCCTGCAGAAACAGGCGATAGGCCGGAGTCGCGGCATTTTTCATGGCTGGGAGCGTAGTAGACGATGCCCTCTGCGTCTGCAAGCTGAAATGATGCACTGGTTCGATCGCGTCCTGGGGACCAGGCGGACTATAGGATTGCTCTAAACGTGCGCAGGAGTGCGTCCATCTTGAAGGGCTTGTTCAAGACAGCGCGCACGGATTCGTGCCCCGAAACGCTCGAGGGATCCGCCGTCATCACGACCACGGGGATTTCGGAAAGGGCTCCATGGCTCTCCAGCTCATCCAGGAAGTCCAAGCCATTCATCTCCGGCATCCACAAATCCAGTAGAATCATGGACGGAGCTTCCTTCGACGATCGGATCCGAGCCAGGGCTTCTCGCCCGTTCGCGGCTTCGAGGATCGAATGTCCGTTCGATTCGGCAATGAGCTTGATCGACTCACGGATATCCGGACTGTCGTCCACGATGAGGATCGGCTTGGGGTTATTGGACATAAGTGCGGCGACCCTACCGCAAAGCGAATCGATTGGCAGGGGCACCGGGAGATTTTCCGGCTCAATTCCAGGATTTGCGCCTGGGCGTCGCTTCCCTGCGACGCCCAGGCGCGGGCATCAGATCCTCACCTAGTTCTAATTCACCGACAGAGTACCCGTCATGTTCGGGTGGATCTTGCAGAAGTAGGCGAAGGAGCCGGGATCAGGGAACTGCCGCGACCATGCGCAACCCGGCGCGATGTTGCCGGAGTCGAACGTCGCTCCGTCCGGAGTCGAAGTGACGGTATGGGCGGTGGAGTCCTGGTTGATCCAGACGACCGTGTTTCCGGCCGGGACATTGGCGGGATTGGCGCCGAACGCGTCCGCGCCGCGGCTCGAAGCGCCCGGAACGATCTGGATGATCGTCTTCTGAGGCGTGCTCGCGTTCACGAGAGCGCTGAACGCAGGGTCGCTCGGGCAGACCACGGCCGCCGCCGCGCCCGCGATTCCGCCGCCAGTCGGCGTCGGGATTGGCGCACGGCTTGGAGACGGGGACGGCGAGGGGGATGGCGACGGCGAAGGCGACGGCGATGGAGACGGGCTAGGCGACGGCGATGCGGACGGAGACGGATTGCCGGATGGGTTGCTGGATGGATTGCCCGAGGGGGCGCTGCCTGACGGCGATCCGCTGGGGCCGCCGCCGGGATTCACCACGACTACCGAAGGAGCCGGGTTGGGGAAATCCGGTGGCACGACGATGGATGGGAACGTGGGAATATTCGGGAAGGGAAGTACGGCCTGGTCTTCCGGCGAGTTGGCTCGCGCCAGCGCTCCGATTCCGGCGGCCGCCGCGATAGCGAAGCCACCGAGGATGGTCTTTGAGCTCGGTCGTTTCATGGAATCTCCTTGCGATGATTTTGCGAAGGAGTTGTGCAGGTTCTTTGCCGGGCGCGCGGCGCCCGCTTGGCGTCAGATGGAAAGCGATTCGGCGGGCCGCGGAAGCGGCTTTCGCGCATGCTTGAGGGGGAGCCGGATGACGAAGCAGGTATTCTCCCTCGCTTCGTCGAGCGAGAGGGTGCCTTCGTGGAATTTCACGATCCCGAGCGAGATGCTCAGGCCCAGGCCTGTGCCTTTTCCAGGTTGCTTGGTCGTGAAGAAGGGCTGCATGACCCGCTCCCTGATGGCGGCTGGGACCCCCCCGCCGCTGTCCGTGATCCGAATCTCCGCGAAGGAGCCGTCGCTCCTGGTTTCGATGCGCACCCAGGGCGCCGGAAGATTTTGGACCGCGTCGTGGGCGTTATTCAGGAGATTGAGGAGGACTTGCGAGATCTGCACCGGGTTGCACTCGAGCGGCAGGTCTGCGAACCGCGCAGGGTCGTAGTCGAGCCGGATCCCGTGATTCTTGAAGCGGGACCGGCAGAGAGACAAGGTGTCTTCGACGATGGTTCGGAGCTTCACGGTCTCGAACCGGGTGCGTTCGCCATCCCGCGCGAAAGCCTGCAGTCCGCGGATGATCTTGGAGATGCGTTCGACGGTTTCCTCGATCGCATCGAAGTGGGGCGCGATCGACTGCTTGCTCCAATCGCCGCGCTCGATCTGTTCCTGGATCTGCCGGCTCCGGATCGAGATGACGGTGAGCGGATTATTGATCTCGTGCGCGATTCCGGCTGACATCTCGCCCAGACTCGACATCTTTGCGCCGTGAAGGAGCTTGATCTCGGCCTCGCGCTGCTCGGTCAGGTCCTGCGCGACTCCGAGCACGAAGTCGACCTCCCCGGACTCGTCGCGGACGGGGACGAGCTTGACGCCCAAGAATGTCGTTTTTTCGCCTCGCACGACCTGGATGTCCTTGGCTAGGCCAGGCAGTTCGCCCGAGAGAATCCGGGGCGCGACGGGATTGTCCTCGAGGGGGAGGCGCGTCCTCAGCATCTCGTAGGTGATCTCGTCGTCGCTCCCGACGCCGAGAAGCTCGCGCACTTTCGAGTTCGTGACCAGGACGTCGCGTTCCCGGGAGATCATGACGATCCCGAAAGGCGCGTGATCGACGAGGCTGCGGAGCTGCCGGTGCTTCTCGACTAGCTCCTTGCGGAGCTCCCGTTCAGGACCCCGGAAGGCGAGAAAAAGATAGGAAAGAGCGACGGCGGTCCCGAGCAGGCAGCCGAACGGGCTGTCCAGCTTGGCGGCCATCGCTGCCAGTGCCAGGACATTGAGAATCGCTATCAGAAGAACGCTTCGCTTTCGGCTCACGTTCGAATGATAGCGATCTCATCTGGTAATTGCTAGCGTGCCGCCGCGATCTCGTCGGAGTGGGCCTGGACGTTCGCGAGGTAGTCGCGCATCAGGCGGGTGAGCTGCTCGCCTTCGCCGCTCGACATGCTCTCGGGCGCCTCATTGGAGTTGAGGTACTCGAGCACTCCTTGAATGACGTCGCCGTCTTCGCGGCCGCCGACCAGCTTGAGCAGCTGCTTGGCTTCCTTGGAGTCTTCCTCGACTTGCGCGATCAGCTTCTGGAGCGCGAGCCGGTCGCGGCGGGTGTTGCCGATGCCGCTTCCGCTCTGTCCCTGGGCCCACCAGTTCTTGATGCTGCCTTTGGAGAACTCGCCGTTCTGGAAGATCAGGCCCGATTCGACGTCGAAGATCGAGACGAAGGTCGCGGCGGCCAGGTCGATTTCCCACGGATGCTGGCGGACGTTGAGGTTGACCATCAGGTGACGATCCAGCTCGGCGGTGTAAATTGCCAGGAAATCGGTCGCGACGCTCTGGCCGTCTTCGGAGAGCTTGGCCCAGCCCGAAGGATCGCAGTCGGTGATGACCTTCATCAGCGCTTCGACGAAATCGCCGGCCGCCTGGGGTTCGGCCTTGAGGTAGCTCTCGAGCTCGCGCAGGTAGGCGACGTCGCTCGGGTCGGACTGCGTGCCGCTAGGGCCGACGCCGTAGCTGCGGCCGCTCTTGACGTCGTTCTTGGGGTCAGAGCCGTCGAGATAGCCGATGTTGAAGATGTAGTTGTTCGCGTCGATTCGGAGCGCGACGCCCGCGCCCTTCTCGATGAGGTTGAGCTGCAGCTGGCGGTAGTTATGCGCGCGCGAGGCGGGGTCCTTCTCGATAGTCTTCTGGTAGGCATCGAGGCCCGGCTTCACTTCCTTCTGCATGAAGGAGAGGTAGGTCTGGCCCGGCTCGAGAGCGAGCTGGGTCTTGATGTCTTCATAGGGCGTGGTGACGTCCTGGCTGGCGGAGAATGCGGGTTGGGCGATGGAAACGACTGCGCTGAGCGCGAAAACGAAACGAAGAAGCATGGCTTCCTCCTTACGGCAGCTGTGATGCCTATTAAGGTTAGACGGCGCTCGAAAAGTCGCGGCTCACCGGCCGTGGTAAAAGTAGCGCCTCTTTTTAGGAAGCCAAGATGTCTTGGTGGTACCGATATTTAATGCGGCGGACCGCGAACGTCAATCGGATTTTGCCGCGGAGCGATAATTATTATTTATAGATGATATAACTCTCCTGAGGTGCGGCGAGGCCCTTGCGCTGACCGTTTTTCCGGTCTATATTTAACTTAGTGGTTAATTAACCGATAGGTGAAATAACAGGTAGATTCGAATGCAAGACCGCCTCAGTGCAACCTTCGCAGCGCTGTCAGACCCGACCCGTCGGGCGATGCTCGCGCGACTGTCGGCGGGGGAGGCGAGCGTCACCGATCTCGCCAAGCCGTTCCTGAAGGACATGAGCCTTCCGGCGGTCACCAAGCATCTCAAGGTTCTCGAGAAGGCGGGCCTGGTCACCAAGTCGCGGGACGCCCAGTGGCGGCCCTGCAAGCTCAATACGGAACCGATCAGGGACGCTGTCGACTGGATGGAACAATATCGCGCGTTCTGGGAAGAGAGCCTCGATCGGCTCGGCGAATATCTGATGAAGACGAAAGGGAAGAAGCATGGCCGAAAAAAGTAAGTCCAATGAGATCAAGATCGTCCGCGTTTACGATGCTCCTGTGAAGGCAGTCTGGGATGCCTGGACGGACCCCAAAAAGGTCGTTCAATGGTGGGGACCTCGCGGCTTCACGCTCACCACGCATAGCAAGGACCTTAAGCCGGGCGGGCACTGGGACTACACGATGCATGGTCCGGATGGGACCGACTACCCGAACACGACGATCTATCACGAGGTCGAGAAGTACTCGCGCCTGGTTTACGATCACGGCGGGCACGCCGATCGGCCGCCGCTCTTTCGCGTGACAGCGCTCTTCATCGACCTCAAGGGAAAGACCCGGCTCGAAATGACCATGACGCTTCCGACTCCCGAAGCCGCGGAGCAGACGCGCAAGTTCATCAAATCCGCCGGCGGTGACGGAACCTGGGACCGGCTCGCCGAGTTCCTGGAGACGGAGTCCACTGGCAAGGAGAAGTTCGTCATCAATCGGAGCTTCGATGTCCCGCTCAAGACGATGTTCGATCACTGGAGCAAGCCCGAGCTTTTCTCCAAGTGGCTCCCGCCCACCGGCATGGAGATGAAGTTCATCCATTCGGAGATCAAGGCGGGCGGGCACGCGTTTTACCTCATGTCCGGAGGCGGCCTCAAGATGTACGGACGTGCAGATTATCGCGAGATCCAGGCTCCGGATCGGCTCGTCTACACCCAGCAGTTCTGCGACGAGAACGGACGGGTCACCCGCCATCCCATGGCCCCAACCTGGCCTGAGACGATGCTGACCACGGTCACGTTGACCGAAGAAGGGCCTGAGCGCACGCGGGTGACCGTGACCTGGGAGCCGGTCGGCGATGTCACGGCCGAAGAGCTCGCGGCCTTCGTGAAGCAGCGGGCCGGCATGACCATGGGATGGACAGGGTCCTTCGACAAGCTCGAAGCGCTTCTCACCTGACGGCTGGCGCCAGGTTCCTCACTTGCACCTAAGCGCTGAAAAGGGAGACCCGCTATGCCGTTAGTGCAGATCAAGGTGATTGAAGGCGTGATGACTGACGAACAGAAGCAGAAGATGCTCGGTAAGGTGACGGATGCGGTCCTCTCCGTTGAAGGCGAGAATCTGCGTCCTTATACGCTCGTGACGATCGACGAAGTGAAAAGCGGAGATTGGGCCGTCGGCGGCAAGCCGCTCGGAGTCGAAGAAGTCAAAGCCGTCATTGCGGGAAAAGGCAAGGCGGCTTGAGGCCTGACGGTCTCAGGTCAGCTCGCAGATCCTTTCGGCCTCGCTGAGCGCGGCGCTGAGTTTCCGGTCGAAGTCCTCGAGGGTTTTGATCAGCTGCTCGGACGAGGCGCATCGGCTTTGGGAGATCGTGAGCTCCAGGTGTTTGGCGATCTTCGATAGATTCGCGGCGCCGAGAGTTCCCGCGACCGAGATCAGGCCGTGGGCGATCGCAGCGGCGCGCGCTCGATCGCCCTTAGCCAGCTCCTCCCGGATCTGCGCCGTGGAGGCGGAGCTGGTCGCGACGAAAGTCCGCAACGCGTTCTCGTAGAGGCTCTTTCTGCCCGCGCAATACCTCAGTCCTTCGCTGATGGAAATCTCGCTCGACGGGTGGGGCGGGTCGACATAGCGTGAGATGACCTCGAAGAGCTCGCGCGGCACGAACGGCTTGATCA
>FTBH01000026.1_pt1 | contig 16386 bp, 13 predicted proteins | sample 1639321 | NCBI WGS metagenome assembly FTBH01 (sample SAMEA3914864, study PRJEB12502) | metagenome | biome: forest; material: soil | place: USA | collected 2012-03-12 | depth 0.3 m
CTGCGCAAGACCCTCGGTTCCAAGGGCGGATCCTTCGCCCCGCTTCTCGCCCAGTGGGAAACCCGCTACGGCACGACCGCCGTCCCCGGCCTGATCCAGATCGCCCGAGACTCCGCGACCCCCGATTCGGATCGTTTCGTCGCTCTCATGGGGACCACTCGGCTCGGAGGCAGCGAGACCGCGCCTCTTCTTCTCCCTTTTCTCAAGGATCGCTCCTGGATGCTTCGCTCAGGCGCGCTTCGGGCGCTCGGAGCCTTGCAGGGATCTCCGGACTCACGGGCGGCCGATGCCGTCCTGCCGCTCCTCAGTGACCCTGCGCTGGTCGTGCGCTCCGAGGCCATCGATGCCGTCGTAGCGCTCAAGCCGCGAGGCGCCGGCGGAGCACTGCTGCGGATGCTCGAGAATCGCGGCAACTATCTCTCCAGCGGCAAACCCCTCTGGGTCCCTGCCAAGGCCCTGGCCGCGCTCCGCGACCTTCGAGCCAAGGACGCGCTTCCCGGCCTCAAGACCTGGACGAGAACCAAAGCCCGCGCCGAGCTGATGGAAGCCGCGCAAGAGACGATCCGCGCGCTCGAAAAATAGGGTTCGATAAGCAGCGCTAGAGCTTCAGCAGCTTTCGCGCGAGCTCCGTGGGAGCAAGAAACACCAAACCCCCGCCGAGCTCCTCTCGAACGAGCCCAACCTCTTTCAAAAGCACCAGGTGCTGCGACACCCCCTGCTTCGAAACTCGCAGATGCTTCAGCATCTCCGAAGCGAGCCGCGGCCTGTTCTCAAGCAGCTGCAGAATCTTCCAGCGAGTCGAATTGCCAAGCGCCCAAAAGACACGGACGATCGCTTCTTCGCTCGGCTTCTCCCAGATCTCTTTAAAGACCTCTCTCCAGAAGACCTCCACCACAGTCACGACTCCCCCGCGTTGACCACCGTTCGCAAAGAGCTCAGACTCCGATCGTTCCAGGTACCTGAGCACCTGCTCGATCGTTTCAAGACTCGGCGGAACTAGCGCAGCGACGCCGCTCCAGTCGAGAGCACCGAGATCAGCTGCCTCGATGACGACGCGGATCCTCGGCGGCAGCGGCGAGCCCTCCCCATTTCGGATCTGTGAAATCAAAGCGGAAAACAGCTCGGTAGGGAGTGACCTCATTTCTGAGGCGGTCAAGCAAACGCTTGACCAGTCAAGCGTCTGCTTGACCGATCCGCGGAACGACACTCCAACCCCACGACCGGAATCCGGACTCTCAAAATTCAGGCACACAGACAACTGTCCAATCTTTCGACACCCGGTATTCGCGTGCTCGGCCAAGACGGCTCTGAGTCCATCTTCACCCGGCATCTTCCTTGCTCCTGGAATACATATCCATGTTTCGATACGCGCTTCCCTTCCTTTTCGCCCTGGCGACGATCCCTCGGCATGCAGTCGCTGCCGAGCTCGGCTCTTGCTCGGCTCCCGAATACGAAGCGATGAAGATCGCCGACTCAGGATCGTTCGATCCCAGCCAAGTCAAGGGCGCCTATGTGCTCGTCATGGGAAAGGGCAAGGGCGCGGAGAGCCGCTGGGGCCACGCGGCGCTCATGCTCTCCACGACGGATAAGCTGCCGACGCCCGAAAATATCCTCGCCGACCAGGGCAAGAACTTCCATGTCTTCGATCCCGGCGCCAAGTACGACACCAATGATTCGCTCCTGACCTACTTCATCCGAGGTATCGGGGTCTTCCCCTACCCCCTGCGCGTGACCCATGCCCAACTCAAGGACTACGCAAAGCTCTACCTCGACAAAGACCGAGACGTCCGCCCCATGCGCCTCAAGATCTCATCCGACAAGCCCAAGCTCCTGGAGCTCGCCCAGCGAATGAAGAAAAATCTCGACTCGGGTGGCGTCACCGATCGGAACTTCTACTACGCCTGGTTCAACTGCGCGGCCTGGTCCTCGCGCGAAACCAAGAAGGCCAGCGGCGCGCGCTACCATTCGCCGTACGGATCGATCCCGATCAAGCTGCCAGGGGTCCTCGACGACAACAAGCTCATCGACTGGACCACGCTGATCCAGCCCGGAGCGCTGTCAGTCCCCGCCCGTTAGCAAAAACGCCCCGGAGAGAGACTCTCCGAGGCGTCCTGAAGATTCGTCAGAAGATGATTGAGAGCGCGTCTTACTTCTTGGAGCTCTCGAGGGCGTCGTCGATCACTTCGGAGAAGTTCTCGAACGGAACGGCGCCAGCGATGATCTCGCCGTTGATGAAGAACGTCGGGGTGGACTTCACGCCGACTTTCTCGCCGTACTCCATTTCCTTCTGAACGAAGGAAGCGTACTTCTTGGCGGTCACGCACTCCTTGACCTTGGCAGGATCGGCGCCGGCTTCCTTGGCGTATTTCTCGAGTTCGGCCGCGCCGAGCTTGTCCTGGTTCTTGAACGCGATGTCGTGGAACTTCCAGAACTTGTCGGTGCCCTGCTCGTTCACGCACATCGAGACTTCGGCCGCCGGACGGGCATCCTTGTGCATCGGGAGCGGGAAGTGGCGGAAGGCGATCTTGACCTTGCCGGCGTACTTCTTCTTGATCTCGTTGACCGTCTCAGCGGCGCGCGAGCAGAAGGGGCACTGGAAGTCGGAGAACTCGACGATCGTGACCGGAGCGTCAGCCTTGCCCCAGATCGGAGCATCGCCCGTTTCAACCGCGACCGACATCTTGGGCTTCTCGAAGTAGACTTCGACCGGGTTACCCTTGGTCAGCTTGGCGACGTAAGCCTGGATCGCGTCCTGGCGCTTCACGTTCTGGAGATAGCTCGTGATGCGTTCCTTGATCTGCGGGTTGATCTGGCTTTCAGGAATGTGCTTTTCGGCGATGAACTTCTTGAGGTCCTTGTCGGTGATCTTGATCTCGCCGCCGACGACCTTCTTGTTGATGAACTCTTCAAGAGGCATGTTGGCCTTCTTGGCTTCGGCGCCGATCAGCTTGTCGACGACGAGGCGGTTGAGGCGCTCCATCTTGAGCTCATATTCACGCTTCTTGAGATCGAAGAAATCCATCTTGTCGTCACCGACCAGGGCTTCTTCGGTGATTTCCTCGCCGCCGATCTTGGCGACGACGCCGGCCTTCGGGGCTGGCTTGGTAATGAAATTCGGTTTCGCCTTGGCCTGCTGGTCAGTGCAAGCAACCACGATGGCGAAGAGTCCCACGACAAGGGACGAGGTGAGAAGAATTTTATTCTGTGCGCGCACGTGCATCTCCGTTTCTTTATGTAGACTGCGTAGTTATGGTACGGCCTCGCCGCAGCGTATGCAACGTAAAACTCGGTGGCGTGTCCGCAGTCTAAACCGAATCAAAACAAATCCGAGTCCGACCTGAAACACGCTCCAGCCCCAAACGAGCCCGGGGATCGCTCGCGCTCTCTCGATGAATACAAGAAAGAGCACGAAGCTCGTAGCGAACGCGACCTGTGTCTTAACAGGATACGGAAACTGCTTTCGCCATGCGGTAGGTCCGCCGCACTTCGTGCAAGGGGGACAAGGCTGCGTCAAACCCATCTGCACATCTTGTCAGCCGAGAACCGCTTTGACAACGCCGACTCGCCTTCATAGACTGCGCGAAAACGAAGTATCCCCATTGGAGGGGGCCGCCTTCTCATGAAAAATCTTACAAGGATCGTTTCAAAGGTCGTTGTTCTCGCACTTGCCGTCACGGCATTGACGGCGTTCACCGCTAGCGCCGCCGAAACTCTGGGCTTCTCGGTCTCGTCCGAGAGCAGCTCTTCCACCGAAATGTCCGTCACCGTCGTCGACGAAGCCAATCTCCAGCCCGTCGAAGGCGCCAAGGTCAGCGTCTTCGACTCGGCTCCGACGGCTATGGATCAGATCACGGACGCCACGGGCGTTCTCACCTTCGGCAACCTGACTTCCGGCTTCAAGTCCGTCACCGTCAGCAAGGACGGATTCTCCTCGATCACCGTCGCGGGCCTGAATGGCGCGAACATCACGATCTATCTCAAGGCGCTTCCGAGCCAGGCCGCGCAGCCCATCGTGAGCGGAAACACCTCCGGCTGGGAACCGATCAAGAACTCCAACTTGGTCTACGCGGGCGTCGCCTTCCGCAATCTGAGCGTCTATGATCTGGCGGGCTTCCGCCCGGAAGGCTTGATCTCGCCGCTCAAGGATCACATCGACGTGATGGGCGATCGCGAGATTCCCTCGAACCTCGCGCTGCCTCAGCAGGATGTCAACGTCTCGATCTTCACGATTCATCTCGACAAGCCTCAGTTCCGCCTTCCTCTTCCCAAGGGCAAAGAATCGCGCCTCGTCCTGCTCCAGGGCAATATCCCGGCGCGCGAGCTCATGAACGCCGCGCAGAACGGTCAAGCCGGCTACCTCGACGTCATCAATAAGCTCAAGATGAGCCGAGTCGGCATCAGCAGCGCGTTCACGCCGAACGCGGACATGAGCCAGAACGTCGCGACCTCGGTCACTGTGGGCGCCACGCACCAGGTTACGCCCTCGGCGCCGCCGTTCAGTGCCAACGTCTTCGCCGCTGCCGTCACCGACACGGCCGGCGATCGCACGATCCTCGTTCCGACGGACGTCAAGATCTCGGCTAAAGCCGGCGAAGGCATCAAGGCCGTGAGCCTGGCCGCCCCGACCTCGGCCTTCGGCAAGACTCAGAATGTTCTGACCGTCGCACAGGACTCCAATACCAACCGCATCAGCGGCATCGTAACCGCGAGCGCGGGCAAGACGGTACAGCCGGGCGCCTTCCTGGACGTTGCCCAGTTGCAGGCTTTGACGTCTGTTCCCAAGAACTTCATGGTCGGCAATAGCGACTCGAAGCTCATGGGCCTCGTCTTCAACTCGCCTTCCGCTACAGACGGCGCTCCCAGCACGCCGGTCTGGTACGTCTATTCGCTGCCGGGCACGCCTCCCCTTCGGGTTGCGGCGGACCCGCTCGACGGAAAGAAGCTCAGCGACTACTCGAGCGTCCAGTTCGAGTTCGGCTCGAACCAGATCGACATGATGAGCCTCAAGCGCTTCACGCGCGCAACGGCCGCGATCACCGTCGCGCAGGAGCCTGCGTTCATGCCGATGGCTGACTTCGGCCCCGCCGGCTTCTTCAAAGCGCTGACAGGCCTCTTCGCAAGGTAAGCCCTTGGCAGAGACGATCTATCAGAGGCTCTCCGCGTACTTCTCGCGCCCCGTGGCCGAAAAAGGCGCGAAGAGCCTCAGCTCCAAAGCTCAGATCGAGATCCGGGTGACCGGCGCCGAACCGACGGCCGTCACGCTCGCGCGCCAAGACAAGCGCAACGTGATTATCGAAGGACCGGCGCGGGACCCGGATCTCATCTTCACTCTCTCCGAGCGCGCGCTCGCACAGGTTCTGGCCGATCCAACCGAAGACCTGGGCGAACTGGGCGTCAATCTGCTCAAGCTCGTCATGAGCCACGACCCCGAGCTCAAGATGTCCATGCAGGTCAAGGCCGGCTTCCTCGGCCTCTTCTCCAAAGGTTACTTCGGCGTCCTTGCCGCCGGCGGCGGGCCGCTCGCCTCTTACCTCGCCTCCAAAGGCTTCAACGGCATCGACGCCATCAAAGCCGCGCTGAAGAAGCGCAAGTAAGCTCGCGCGGAGCCGGCGACACCTGGACTTGCCGCCGCGAGCGATTGCGGCGAAACTATCAGGGATGCCTCATCTGTCGCGAATCACCGCCGCCATCCTCTTGACGCTCGCGCTACTGCCCGCTTCGGGCTGCATGAGCGCCTACAAGGCGAGCGTCGGCAGCGACAATAGCCAGGTCTACCGTCGCATCTTCCTCACCGATTTCAATACCGCCTGGCAGTCGGTCCTCGACTCGCTCAAAGCTTCGCCGCTGGATGTCTCCAATCGCGAAGGCGGCTTCGTCCAGACCAAATGGACCGATAACACGGCCGAAAAGAATTTCTCGGAGTCCTTCGGCGGCACCGACGCCTATCTCAAGGCGCAGTACCGCTTTCGCGTGACCGTCGCCTCGGGCTTCTACTACCGGACCAACAAGCCCTCGGTCAAAGTCACCGTCCAGAAGGAGCAGCTCGTCCAGCGCGACGTCCTCGAAGGGTGGCGCCCGATCGAGACCGACTCGATCGACGAGAACACGCTGCTCTACCGCATCGGCCGGATCATCGCGATCCGCATGAAGCTCGCCAAGATCGAGGAAGAGAAGACGCGGAAAGCGATCGAGAACTCGGGCTTCTGATCATGATGCTCTACTGGCATTTCAGAAATCTCCAATGCATCCTGACGGCGTTTTTCAAGTCCCGGATCACGGACCCACGGACGAGCGTCACGAAGAGGTTCTGGGCCAATCCGCTCGACTCCGACTGGCTTCAGGGCATCCAGGCCGGAACCTTCTTTCTTTACACGGACGCCGCCCGCTGGGATCTCGGCGTGCGGACCGGATTTGTTCGCGCGGCGATCCGCAATGGCTGGGTCATCGTCCTGGGTGGTCAGAAGATCATCCATCGCAGGCCCGTGAAGATCTTCCGAAGCTTCGACCTGCAAATCCGATTCGCGGGCTGGGACGATAAGTGGATCTACGCCTCGCACGTCTTCTCTCAGAGCGGCGAGGCCAAGTGCGTGTCCTTCACCAAGATCGGCATCCGCAAGCGGGGCAAGCTCCTCAGCCCCGTCGAAGCGTTCAAGACCATGGGCTTCGCCGAGACTTGCCCGCCGCCGAAAACGATCCTCAATCATTTCGCGGATGACCTGGACGTGTTCGCGCAGGTGAGCGCTCCCAATCCCAATTGAAAGATCATTGACAGGTCGGGCACCTGCTTGCAATGCCGCCTATGCCGAAGTGAATCGCCTCCTTCAGATCGCCTGCGCGCAGTACGGAAAGACTCTTTTTGACGTTCAGATCGTCCAGGAGTGCCAAGCCGAAGACGGAGATTATTCCTACAACGCCTCGTTGGAAGCCACGGCTCTCTGCGACTAAGAGCTACTCAGTGGCGAGTGCGCCGTGAGTGCAAGCGGCGCCCTCATCGGCTTCCGCAGACTTCAGCCCCGATCGCCTGCGCCACGCCCTGAGCGAAGAGCACGTGCAGATCCGAGATCGGAAGCTCGATCGTCGTCGGCTTGCCGCGCGCAGGCGTCACCCGGACTTCGATCCTGCGATCGCGTTTGCGGATCTGGCTCTCGATCTTATCGCGCCCGCCGCCGGTCATATCAAAGCCTTCGATCAAAACCTTGCGCTCGACGAGCACGTTGCGCGCGATCACCAGCAGCGGCCGCGGCTGGGTCTCGAGAGGCAGGCGATCCGGATAGAACTTCTGCATCCGCGCCTGGACCGCGGCGCCCATGCGCTGAGCCAGCGCGGCGCCCGACGGATTGCCCTCCGGCGTTCCGGCCGCGGGTTCGACTTCGTATTCGGCGAGCGTCGCCGGCAGCGCGCCCTCCTGATACGAAACGCGCGGATAAGCGACCAGCACCTGGTCGGGCGCTCGGAGCGTCTTGCGGTCCCCATTGAATCCGGACGGAATCTGAATCGGCTTGGTGTCCTCATGGATCGAAACGAAGATCCCGTTCGAACGCCACTGAGGGTCTCGCGGGTTGAACACCCCAAGCGGCAGCAGGTTGCTATGATCCTGCAACATCTCGACTTCCTCGAGCGTGGCCGCGCGACGCGCGAAGGGGTCCTTCAGGCCCAGGAGATGATTTGAATAAAGCAGGCGCGAGTTGTAAGGCGTGCCCCAGTTGCTGTTGTAATCGTAGCGGACCGTCGGCTCGTCGTCCTTCTTGTTGATGTGCTCGTTCTTGCTCTCGGCCATGATATATGGCTCGCCCCCCACTCTCGCCCGCGCGCGCGAAGCCCAGGACGGATCCTCATACTGACCGAAGACGCGCTCGCCCGGCCAGTGCGTGAGCTTGACTGCCGGCTTGTGCGAGAGCCGGCCGAGGACGCAACGATCGAGAAAATATTTGGAGAGAATCGAGACAGCGAGATTGCCCCGCCCTTCGTGGATGTACTTGGAGAAACCCTGATTGGGGTCGAGCGGCGCCGACTGCTCCTCGAGGAGCGCCTTCCAATGCGACGAAGGCTTGGCCCCGCCTTCGTAGGGCTCGTAGAATTTGACTATCGAAGAGGCGGGCGCGCGCGGCGGATCGATATACGACGGATCCGAGCGGGTGCCCGCGAGGGACTCGTCATGTCCCGGGTCGAGGACGATCGGCCCATCGGGCGACGCGCCCACGGGACAAGCCGGAAGATCCGCCGGGCACTCGAGACTCTCTCCGGCCGACAGGGCGCGAAGCTCGAGCTTGGCGCCCGGAAAATCGATTTTCCAGCGGGCTTCGAAAGCACTCGCGAGTGAAACATACGTTAGACAGAGAAGCGGGAGAGCAAGCTTGGCATTCGTCATTACCAGTTCCCCATCGTAGTTATTTCTTCTTCGACTTTCTGCCAGGGCAAAGCATATTTGCGTACATTGCGAGCTTATCCTGGGCCTTTTCGATGATCTTGTTGCCGATCTTGAGCGAATGAGTCTCCGACTTTCCGGTCAGAACTCCGTCTTTCTTGGCCTCGACCTGGACTTGAATGCGATACTTGCCTGACGCGACTTCTTTCGCGAACTCCGGATCGTCGCTCGTCATCTGGTAGTCTTCACCCAACATCCTCCGCTCTGCCGGCGCAAGCACTGCCGCCGAGATGATCAGGTTGCCGGTAGCATCCGGCTTGACCCTCTCTCCTTGTTTCTTGCCGGCTTCAAGGAGTCGGGCATAATCGCCGGCCATCCCACCTTTGGCCATCTGATCGGCGCGAAGGTGCGTCCGGGTGAGCAGATCCGCTGAATCCTGCGCCAGGACGCCGTCAGCTGCCCGAGGACGCTGGGACGTCATTAATTTCGGGCCCCAGACCTTGGAGAGATCGTCGCCCAAATTAGCCGTCGCGGAGCTGGTATCGGCGTGGATCGACTGCACAGAACCTCGGCGCCTAAAATCATCGTCCGCGGGATCATAGATTCCGTACTGATCGTAGAACTCTTTTTTTAGGCGCTTCAGCTCATCCGGGTCGCCTTTGGCTTTCGCCGTGATCTCTTGAATCTCCTCGGGCAAGAAAGGTCTGGTTACAAACGGTTTGGGCGCTCCCAGGAGGGAGTTCACGAAGGCAACACGCGAATTCCACGGCGCACCATAATCTGAGTTGTATTCGTACTTCACTTTGCTCGTGTCCTTGGGCTTGCGAAGCATCTCGTTCTCGACATTGGCCGAAATCGGAAACTCGCCGCTTCCGTACTGCGGCTTGAGCGCCGCCGGCATCCCGGAAAGCGCCCAGCCCGGCTTCTCGTAATCGCCCCAGTTTAGTTCTCCCGGAAAATGACTCACATGCATCGGAGAAACCCTGCCCTCCAAGAGGCAATGATCCACTAGCATCTTGGTCAGAAGCGCAGCGGCCTGAGTCTCGTCGCCCTCGCTATGGGCGTTGGCCGGACGGGTGGTCACCTTGACCTTCCGCCATGCCCGGGACTTATCGTCCTTCTCGAACTCCTCCCACATCACTTCGGTCGCATTACCTATCGAGTGCTTCCGAGCTGCCCGTTCCCTTTCGACGGCAGCTTGGTTGTCCGTCGCCGGCCTCACTTCAGCTTTGACATCCCCTACCCGGTTTGCCGGGTCATAGTAGACTTTCTGCCTCATCGCCTTGTGAATCGCCGTTGAGTCCGGTTGAGCCGCCTCAGCGACCAACACTTGCTCAATATCGAGTTCCGATCGAACTCCACCCGGAATCGGCGCATGCCCAGCGTCGATCACTCGGGCGTCGGCGGGATCCGCCGCTCCATCGCAAGTCAGGGGACACTCGAAATCCAGACCATCCGAATATCCCGAGATCGTGATCTTGGCTCCAGGGTAGTCCAAGGCGGGCCACTGCTTGGAGTGCTTGGCAAAGCCAGGATCAAAGATATCTCCCGGAGTCGCACACGTCGTCGCCGCGCCGCTCGTACCATTGGGTACGCCTTTCAAAACCGAGGGTGGCAGAACCGTGGTCTTGCCCGCGCCCATCGCAGAGTGTGTCATGAACACCAAGATCCATGGGAGTCGAGCGGTCCCCATCTCACCAGCTTATGTGGAACTCACGGAAGCGGCACTCGGCGATTTTTGCCCACCCGCCCGCTGGCCCGTCCGGTGCAGGGGTGGCCGCTGTGAATATGAAACACTCGCTCCTCCTGTCAGTTTGCATCGGAATCGCCGCCACCTTCGTTCCATTTGCGACTGCCGCGCAGCCCCCCAAGGCTCGCCCCAATGCTTGTTCGGATTTCGTCGAGTACGCGACCCGCGGCAAGAGCCAGGACTCGCTCAAGACCGATTCGCTCCTGGTGCTCAAGGATGGAAAGACGGCCTACGAGTACTATGACGGTTTCTACAAAGCCGAGACGCCGCATTGCTTGTTCTCGGGCACCAAGAGCTTCGTTTCGACGCTACTCGGAATCGCGGTCCGTCAAGGAAAGCTCAGCCTCGATCAAAAAATCGTGGACCTCTTTCCGGAGGCGCTCGCCCTTCGCCCGGAAAAGGACCCTCAGTCCCTGGACGCCTTCAAGCGAATCACGATCTACGACCTGCTCTCCATGCAGTCCGGAATCACCTGGCGTGAGATCGACGGGGTCACGCTCCGATGGCAAACCGGACTCAAGATGCTCTTCACGACAGGCGCGCTCGACACGCTTTCGTTCTTCTTCAAACAGCCGATGACTCCCGACGGACCGAGTCGCGTCTGGGCCTACTCGAGCGGAAGCTCCGTCGCGTTGGCGGCCGCGCTTCAAAAGGTCTATGGCGCGGCGGACACGAGCTTTCCCTGGCGTGAGCTCCTGGACAAGCTCAACATGAAAAACGCGATCTTCTCACGTGACATGGCTGGCAACTTTCTGGGGTCCGATGCCCTCTACGTCACTCTGCGCGACATGGCCAAACTCGGAACGCTCTACCTCAATGACGGCGTCTGGAAAGGCACGCGCCTCTTGCCGGAGGGTTGGACCCGGTTGGTCCGAAAGCGCGCGCCAGCTCTCGCCTCACCTTCGACAATGGAAAGCGAGATCCTGAACCTCGGGGTGTACGGCGGCGGGTTCTGGCTCAATCAGCCCGTGCCCGAGAAGAATCTCCTGAAGCCGTTTCCCAACTCTCCTGACGACGTCTACTACGCCGCTGGGCACTACGGGCAGCTGGTCATCATCATCCCTTCCCTCCGAATGGTCATCGCGCGCACCGGGCATGACGAGGAGTTTCATTCCAAGATCGACGGACTGATCAGCCGCGCTATCGCCTGCTACGGATCGGAGACTGCAAAGGGAGACGCACCATGAAGAAGGCCCACAGTTCTGCGCTTGCGTTAGCGATGGTGATTGCGCTCAGCCTTCCTGCGCGAGCTTCGACTCAGGACGACCTCGATAACCTGGACTACGGAGTCAAATCGGGGCTTCTCACCTCGATCATCGCGACCGCCGTCTGCGCTTGCACGTTCGTCGAGCACATCAGCTCGACCGAATGCCTCAATCGGCTGAACGTACTCCCCGAGGCCACGCTTCTGACCGATATCGTCACCAACGATCTCAACAAGAACGTAACTGTCTCACCGAATGCCTTCGCGCTCGGCTACGCCAAGGGCAAGGTTCCGCGCGCCGTCGCACGCTATGAGCGCAAGGATCCGCGGTTTGGTTGTACCTTGATCGAGGCGGGTGGCTCAGATCACTTGTCGCGTCTCGAATAGCAATTGCGAGCTTCGAAAATCACGGGCGGCTTGTCGCCGAAGGCTTGAGTGTAGTTTCCGCCTGCTCCTCTGCTTAGGGTGGCGCATTGGTGAGCGCCCGCCCATGGGCCTTTTTCGATCTCGGCCGAACACCTGAACTAGTCCGCGCCGCGCTCGGAGCGATCGCCCGCGCCCACGCGGTGAACTTTGATCATATTGGTCGTGCCGCGACGAAGCGTGGGCACGCCGGCAGTGACGACCACCGCGTCCTCGGCCTGCGCCCACTGATTGTCCTGAAGCACCTTCTCGACCATCGAGAAAAGGTCATCGGTGGCGACGATCTTGGGGATCACCGCGCCGCGGACGCCCCAGACGAAGGCCAGCTTGCGGAGATTTTCTTCCTTATCCATGATCGCCACGACGGGCGTTTCAGGACGATACTTGGCCAGCGTGCGCGCTGCCATACCCGAATGCGTGAGGCATGCGATGGCCACCGCGCCCACCTGGGTCGCGATCGTGGCCGCGCTGCTCTCGATTGCATCGACGACGGAGCCCGGCATCGGCGCGATCTCGCGGTGGCGGGAGTACAGGTCGCGCGAGCGTTCGGCCTCAAGGATGATGCGAGCCATGGTCTGCACGGTCTCGACGGGATACTTGCCGGAGGCCGTCTCGCCCGAGAGCATCACCGCGTCCGTGCCGTCGTACACGGCGTTGGCTACGTCGCTCGCCTCGGCGCGAGTCGGCGTCGGGCAGGAAATCATGCTCTCGAGCATCTGGGTGGCCGTGATGATCGGCACGCCAAGCTCGTTACACGAATGAATGAGCTGCTTCTGGACCGTCGGCACGCGCTGCGCGCCGATCTCGGTGGCCATATCGCCGCGGGCGACGAGAAGCCCGTCCGATATCTCAATGATCGAATCTTGATACTCGATCGCTTCTTCGCGCTCGATCTTGGCGATGACCAGCGGCGGATCGTTGGTCACCTTGCGGATACGCTCTTTGACGGTCTCGATGTCATGAGCCGAGCGAACGAAAGACAGCGCGACGGCGTCCACACCCATGTCGAGGCCGAACTTGAGATCCTCGAGGTCCTTCTCGGTCACGCAAGGGATCGAGAGCGGCGTGCCTGGGAGGTTCATGCCCTTATGGCTCGTGAGACGGCCGCCAACCATGACTTCGGCTACGATCTCGGGAGGCGAGATATGCGTGGCGCGCGTGGCGATCTTCCCGTCGTCGAAAAGGATCATCGCGCCGACTTGAGCGTCGACGGCCACAGGCATGGCGATCTCGGCCGAAATCGGAATCGCGATCTTCCCGTGCGTCGAGGTCTTGGGCGTGGAGCCTTCGGGGTAAAGAAGGATCGTGTCGCCTTCCTTGATCTCGATGCCTTCCTTGGGGAGCACGCCGCAACGGATCTTGGGCCCCTGGAGATCCTGCATGATCGCGATCGGCTTGCCGGCGCGCTTGCCGGCTTCGCGAACGCTCGTGATGAGCCCGCGATGGAATTCGTGGGTGCCGTGGCTGAAGTTCAGCCGCGCGACGTCCATCCCTTCCCTGACCAACGCCGAAATCCGGTCGAGACTGTTCGACGATGGACCGAGGGTACAGACGATCTTAACTTTTCTTCTGAATGAGGAGGGCATTCGAACGTTTCACCTTTTCTAACTGATCTTCGTAGTTCTGCGCGGTGTAACGCTCTCGTTCTTTGTAAGATGCTTCAAGTTGCGCGATGCGCTGCTCGTAATTCCGTCCCTGCTCTTCCAGTGAGGTCCTCAAACGGCGCTCCGCCTCCTGAGCGTTCGCTTGGTTCTGGGATTTCAATTGATCGAGCTGCGCTTCGTAGCCGACTTTCTGCTCCGAGAGCTTCTTTTCGCTCTCTCGGATTAACTCATTTTGCTGAGCAGCGAAAGACCTTTGTGCCATCTTCCGCTCGAACTCCTGCTCCTGGCGCAGGGTCGCGGAGCGGGACGCGTTGTCCGATTTCATCGTGTCGATCAGGTTCTCGTACTCGCGCTTTTGTTTTTCTAGGTTCTGCGAGTAATTGCGAAGCAGCATTTCGCTCGAGCGAGTCGATTCGTAATCCTTCATGCGCAGCGCTTCTTCCTTATTGAGCTGCGCATCCCGCATTCCATCCATCATCAGATTCTTTTCATCTTGATGCAGCGCTTCTCTGTCGCGCATCGCCTTCGTGGCGAAATCATCCTTCTGGGCCGAAGTCTCGAGGACACGCTGGGTGAGCGTCTCACGAAGGTACTTTTCGTTGTCCTCGTTGCGCTTGCGCTCGGCCGTGAACTTCTTGTCGTACCCGGCTGCGACGTAGTTGCGGACGTTCTCTTCGGCCGCCGGCGAGATGACGCTGATATCGGGCGAGCTCTTGGCCTCGTGAAGCGAGCGCTCGAGCCCGGCGATGCGATCGGCATCCTGAATCTTCTGGGAGCGGAGTGTCTCCTGATTGACGAACGCCTGCTTGCTCAGCGCATCGGTCGCGGCCGCGTTCGATGCGGCAAGCTGGTGATCGGCGGCCGAGCGGGAGAGCTCGCGATCCTTTTCCATCGTCATTTTCATCTGCGAGAGACCACGGTCGTAGTTACCTTGAAGCGTCCTGCGCTCCTGCTCGTTCTCGATGCCTTGCTTGCGAATCAGCTCCGCGAAATAAGCGTCTTTGTCCTTCATGGCCCGATTGAAGAGCTGACCGTTGTAATCGTCGGACTCCTTGGCCTTATGCTGAAGTCCAGCGATCTGCTCCTCGTAGGAGGCGGACGCGCCTCTCTCGCGGGCGCGCCAGTCGTTCTCGTACTCGCGGATCGCGTCCGAGCGCCCCTCGGCCCGCTCGCTGGCCAGATGGGACTCGGCGCGCGAAGCGTCGTTGAGCTTTTCTCGAAGCGCCGCTACCTCTTTGGTGTGGCTGTCGCGCTCGCTCTGGATCGTGGAAGCCGTGCGCGAGTCCGCAGCCCGGTAGGTCTCGGTCGCATGGCGATCGGCGCGCGCGTCTGACTCGCGGATCCCGCGATCCCGCGCGAGGTCGGCCTGATGGACGGCCTCTTCGACCCGACCGGAGTTGAAGTCGCGGTCACGGACCCGTTCGGCCTCGAGCTGGTCCAAAGTCCTTCGCATATCGGCCTGGGCAGCCTCATGCTCGGCCTTGCGATCGGCCATCGATTTCTCGTAGCGGGCCAGGACACTCTCGCGGAATCCCTGGGTGGCCTCGTTCGCGCGGCGTTCGCTGTTCTCCAGCGTCTCGCTCTGCTTGCGCTCGTGATCCTTGTCGGCGGCGGCCATGCGCTCGCGATTGGCCTGGTTGGAGGCTTCGAGAGCGCGGCTCGTGACCGTGAGCTCTTCTTTGAGCTTGTCGGCTTCCATGCCGTGAGACCTGCCGAAGCGGTCGTAATGCTCGTTCTTCACGCGCTCGATCTCGGCGCGGGCATAGTCGAGGTTTCGCGCGGCCTGCTCCTCGGAATGCTCGCGCATGCGATCGGCGGTCTTCTGCGAAGCTTCCTCGTTCTTGCGGATCGAGGAGTTGTAGCTGGCCTCGAGCCGAGCCTCATTGGCTTCGGTCTTCTCCTCCAACTCCTTCTTTTGTTTGCGGTAGTCGTTCTCAAGCTCAGCGACCTTGCGCTGGTAGTATTGAGAATTTCCGTCCGTGGAACTGACACTCGACATTTCCTATGTCTCCGAATGCCTATTGAGCAAGAGGTAGGCCATGAACGGGCTGGTCCTTTTCCCCATGATTTCGAAGGGGCCGCCAACTGCTGCGGTGAGCCACAAGCACTTACTCGGCAGAAGCTTCCCTCCTTGCCGGCAATTTCGTCCGCGGGTATACGCAGAGGTCCATGTCAAGTTCAGCGACCGAAGACACTCCATTGATGAAGCAATATTGGGAGCTCAAAGCCCAGGCCGGCGACGCGCTCCTGCTTTTTCGGATGGGAGATTTTTACGAGCTCTTCGCGGACGACGCCGTCGAGGCCTCGCGCATCCTGGAGATCACGCTCACTTCTCGCGACAAGAACAAGCCCAATCCGATGCCCATGGCAGGAGTCCCCCACCACAGCGTGCAGGGCTATATCCAGAAGCTCCTGGCCTTCGGCAAGAAGGTCGCCATCGGGGACCAGATCGAGGACCCTGCGACGGTCGTCGGAAACAAGATCGTCAAGCGCGCGGTCACTCGCATTTTCACGCCGGGAGTCCAATTCGAATGCGAAGGAAGCGATGCCAACTACCTGGCCGCGCTCGTGCGTGAGGGCGAAACCTGGACGCTGGCATGTCTTGACGCTTCCACGGGCGAAACGCTCGTCGGCGCGCCCAGCGCCTGGAGCGAAGCGACGAGCGAGCTCTCCGCGAGGCCGATCAAGCAGCTTCTCGTGATCGAATCCGAAATCGGGGCGGGTGCGCTGGCCGAGCTGAAGCTCGTGGCGCCCGATGCGCTGATCGAGACTCTGCCCAAGAACTACCTGGCCGAAATCCAGGCCGAAGCGCTGCTCAAGCGCCAGTACGAAACCCAGTCGCTCGACGCGTTTGTCCAGCCCGGCGGCCCTCTTCGCGCGCTCGCCGTCACCGTCCAGTACGCGCTGCGAACGCAGCAGCAGGAGCGTCTCGGCCACCTGCGCACGCCGGCGCCGCTCAAGCGCCCCGCGACGCTCGTCATGGGCCCGCGCTCGCCCGCGCACCTCGACTTGCTGCCGACCTCCGACGGCGCGCCGAGCC
>FTBH01000091.1_pt1 | contig 16318 bp, 15 predicted proteins | sample 1639321 | NCBI WGS metagenome assembly FTBH01 (sample SAMEA3914864, study PRJEB12502) | metagenome | biome: forest; material: soil | place: USA | collected 2012-03-12 | depth 0.3 m
CTCTGCCGCCTCTCCGGCATCCTCTTCCAGATTCAGGACGATGTCCTCGATGTCTACGGCGACAAGTAGAGAGACCGGCGCGCGACCGACATCGCCGAAGGAAAGATCAGCTACCTCGTCGCGCTCTTCAACGGGCACGCTTCGGCCGCGGATCGCGCCCAGGTCGCCGAGATCCTGAGGACGCCGCGCGAGCGGACGACCGATTCGCAGGTTCAGCAGGTGATCGATCTCTATGATCGCTATAGAATCAAGGACGCGGCAGTCAATCAGATGCGTCAGATGCTGCGCTCGATCGAGGCGGATCCCGTCCTCCAGGGCTATCCCGAGCTTCACGGACTCCTGGTCCGTTTGACTCACCTCTTCTTGGAGCCGATCGCGCACTTGATTGACTCTTCGCGCAGCCAGTAGGGTGCGAGCCGAGGGGACTTCATGAGCGGTGTGCCGCTCCAAGGGGGTCTGTCGGTGAGCTTCAGAAAAATGACTCAGGATCAACGCATCCGTTACCTGGAGGAGCGCTGCGGCCTCACACAGGACGAAGGCGAGCTGCTCCGCGGTGCCGCGCTTGATCGCGAGATCGCCGAGCACCTCATCGAGAACTCGATCGGCTACTTTCAGCTGCCGCTCGGGATCGCGACCCAATTTGTCATCGACGGCCGCGAGCGGCTGATCCCGATGGCCGTCGAGGAGACCTCCATCATCGCCGCCGCGAGCGCGACGGCCAAGTGGGTCGCGGCAAACGGCGCGATCACCACGCGCACCCATGGCTCCCTGATCATCGGCCAGATTCAGCTCCCGCGCGTGCGGGATCCCGATCGCGCCCGCGAGCGCTTTGATGATGCGCGGCCGCGCCTGCTCGCGGAGGCCAACGCGCTCGTGCCCGGCTTAGTCGCGCGCGGCGGCGGCGTGCGCGAGCTCCGGCTCCGCGAGCTTGAGCGCCCCGACGGCGGCGCCATGTGGGTGATCCACCTGCTCTGCGATCCTTGCGACGCCATGGGCGCGAACCTGATCAATCAGGCCTGCGAAGGGCTCAAGCCCTTCGTCGAGGTCGTGATCGGCGAGCGCGTCGGCCTCTGCATCCTCTCCAACCTGGTCGACCAGAAGCTCGCCGTCGCCGAAGTGGCAATCGACGGCATCGAGCCCGAGCTCGGCGACCGGATCGCCGAAGCCGCGCTCTTCGCCAAGCTCGATCCCTACCGCGCGGCCACGCATAACAAAGGCGTGCTCAACGGCATCGACCCGATCCTCATCGCCACCGGCAACGACTGGCGCGCCGTCGACGCCGGCATCCACGCCTACGCCGCGCGCTCGGGCTCCTACCAGCCGGTCACCGACTGGTGGATGGACGGCACGAGCCTGCGCGGCCGCATCGAGGTGCCGATGGCCGTCGGCGTGGTCGGCGGCGTGACCAAGCTTCATCCGCTCGCGCGCGCCGCACTCCGCGTGCTTGACGTCAGCTCGGCCGCCGAGCTCGCCCGCATCTGCGCCGCCGTCGGGCTCATCCAGAACCTGGGCGCGCTGCGAGCGCTCTCGACCGTCGGCATCGTGCGTGGGCATATGGAGCTGCACGCGACCAACCTGGCGCTCGCGGCGGGATCGCGGCCCGACGAGATGCCCGAAGTCCGGCGCAGGCTGCGCGAGTTCCTGCTCGACAAAAAGAGCATCGGCCTGACGCTCGCCCAGGAAATCCTCAACGAGGTGAGAAACTCGCATGCGTGACATCGCGTTCTACCAGGAGCATCTCGATCGCGTGAGCCGCAGTTTCGCCTTCTGCATCCAGAAGCTCGAACCGCCGCTCCGCCACTGGGTTTCGCTCTCCTACCTGCTTTGCCGCGTGCTCGACACAGTCGAGGACTCGCCCTGGCCTCCGGATGTCGCAGGCGCCGCACTCCGCGACGAGCAGTTCCTGGCATTCGACTCCTTCATGAGGACCGAGCCCACGGCCGAGGCGGTACGCCGCTGGTCGGCGCGCTTCCCGGCGCTGATTCCGCCCGGCGAGAAGACGTTGCTCGAGGACGCGCCGTCGCTTTTCGCCGATCTCCACTCGCTCCCTCGTTCGGCGCGCGAGGTGATCCAGAAGGCCGTTCGCCAGATGAGCCAAGGAATGAAAACCTACTCCGAGCGCGCCGTCGTCGAAAAAGGGGGCGTGCTCCGGCTTCGCGACCTAACTGACGTCAATCGCTACTGCTACTTCGTCGCGGGCGTCGTGGGCGAGCTGCTGAGCCGGCTCGTGATCGAGCAGAACCCGGGCTTCCAGCCGCCGCGGGATTTCTTCAGGAACGCTTTCCACTTCGGGCTCTTTCTCCAGAAGGTCAACCTGCTCAAGGATCAGCCTACGGATGAAGCCGAAGGGCGCTTTCTCGTTCCGGATCGCCAACAACTCCTGGCGAGCCTGAGCGAGAACGCCGAGGGCTCGCTCGCCTACCTCGTCTCGTTGCCGATCGAGGAGAAGGGCTATCGCACCTTCTGCGCGTGGTCGCTCTTCCTGGGCGCGGCCTCGCTTTCGTGGATCGAGCGACGCACTAAGATCCCGCGCGCGATCACCCAAGAGCTTCTGGGCGCGATCGAATCGATCGTGCAGGACAACGAGGCGCTGCTCGCGGGCTTCGACGAGTACTTCCCGAAGCTCCCCGCGCTCTCAGCCGATCGCGAAGGCGCCCACGCCGCTCTCAGCGCCGTCGATGCCGACTGGTTCGCGCGTCTCTCCTCGGATTCGCTCGGCCCCGCCGATCGCGCCGAGCTGCGGATGATGTGACGCCAAATAGGGGCAGGCGCATCCTGTCCCCGGTGTCCCTCTGTCAGCGCCAATTCCCTGACGCCTGAGGCAGATTCTGCCCAGGTTTCGAGGTCCTCCACCTCCTCAAGGCCAGGCACAAGCATTGAAATAACTCCCTGCATCGCCCTTGACGGAGTCATGGGCTGGTTTCCCGGGGGTTAGGGGAACTGATTTCTCACGGAGGATATTATGAAGAAGTCTTTCTGGCTCGCTCTGGGCATCGTATCCACGTTCGTGCTGCCTTTCTCGGCGGCGGCAGCGGACTCCTGCGCCTCCAAAATGGACCAGGTCCTGTATCAAGCAAGCTTCTCCTGGAATCAGCTCGATAGCGTCGAGGGCGCCACGGTTCAGCAGAAGAAGGGCTCCAAAATGAAGGTCGTCGTCGGAACGCTCGTGGCCGGCTCCCGAGCGCCCATGGCCCAGATCTGGTCTGACGGATCGTGTCAGGCCGTCTGCAAGCTCAAATCACTTGAGAAGGAAGGCGTACTTCAGCCCATCGCCCTCGAGATGGACTGCCAGGGCGTAGGTTTCAGCCCGCTCGCCATGAACGCTAGCCTGCTCTGGGGTGGCACTTCGAGCCGTTTTCAGGCCGAAAAGCCCACCATCCGCTTCGGGACCTGGCTGCAGGGCTACCAGCAGGCCGAGCTGGAGGTTCAAGTCGACCTCTACTCCACGCCCGGTCGCGTCGATCGCCGGCTCGCCTTGGCCGGACGGTGATCATTCGGCCCGCGTCGGCCCAGCCTGGGCCCGGGGCCGGCCTGGGGTTCGGCCTGGGGTTCGGCCTGGGGTTCGGCCTGGGTCGGGCGAGCCAGTATTTCCTCTGCTTCGCCAGACTTTGCGTTTACTTTGCGTTCTGGGGCAGACGGGCCAGAGAAACAGCCAGAAACGAGCGGTTTTTGCTCCTCTCTTCAGCGAAACGCAAAGCGAACGCTAAGTTTGGCGAAGGGGCGGGGAACCAGCAGCCGACTGGGGACTAACTCTCTGCACAAATCCCGGGCCTTTTTATTGAATCCGAATGAGCCGGGTTGTATAGCCATTGCACGGATGAGTGAACCAACCCAGGCTGCGGCAAACGCAGCCCCGCCAAGAGGAATTTCGGGCAAAGCCCGAAAGGGAATTTGGCGGTTTACCTTCTGCGCAGCAGAAGGAGGCTAAAAATGACTATTAAAATTGGCATCAACGGTTTCGGACGCATCGGCCGCAAAGTCGCACGCCTGGCGCTGGAGAACGACAACGTCGAGATTGTCGGCATCAACGACCTCTCCAAGCCCGAAGTCACGGCTCATCTCTTCAAGTACGACTCGGTTCACGGCACCCTCAAAGAAGACGTTCGTCTCGAGGGCAATACCCTGATCGTCGGCAAGAAGAAGATTCATCTCTCAGCCGAAAAAGATCCGACCGCTCTCCAGTGGGGCAGCTGGGGCGCTCAGGTCGTTCATGAGTGCACCGGCATCTTCACCGACCGCGAAAAGGCCGCGCTCCACCTCAAAGGCGGCGCCAAGCGCGTGATCATCTCGGCTCCTTCCAAGGATGCCGACGCCACGCTCTGCATGGGCGTCAACCAGGACGCCTACGACCCATCCAAGCACGTGGTCGTCTCGAACGCTTCGTGCACGACCAACTGCCTCGCGCCGCTGGTTAAAGTGCTCGACGATAATTTCGGTGTCGTCCGCGGCACCATGCTCACCGTCCACAGCTACACCAACGATCAGCAGCTCCTCGATCTCGCGCACAAGGATCTTCGCCGCGCCCGCGCGGCCGCGATCTCGCAGATCCCGACCACGACCGGCGCCGCCAAGGCCGTGGGCCTCGTGCTGCCGCACCTCAAGGGCAAGCTCGACGGTCTCTCGATCCGCGTGCCGACCCCGAATGTCTCGATGGTTGACTTCACTGGTGAATTGAAAAAGAATACGACGAAGGAAGAAATCAACGCCGCGTTCAAGAAAGCCGCCGAAGGCCCGATGAAGGGAATTCTCGGCTACTCGACCGCGCCGCTTGTCTCGACCGATTACAACGGCTGCCTTAATAGTTCGACAATCGACGCCGAGCTCACTTCCGTGCTCGAAGGCAACTTCGTCAAGGTGCTCTCCTGGTACGACAACGAGTCCGGCTTTTCGGCCCGTATGGTGGACCTCACGCTCCATATGGCCAAGAAAGGTATCTAGATGAAGTCCGTACAGACTCTTGTCGTGCTTTGCGCTGCGTTCGCGGCGGTTCCGTCTTTTGCTGGCGATATCTTCAAGTGTGACGCCAAGGATACGTTTCGCCATGGCCAAGTCCTCGCCGATCTGGAGCACAACCACTTTTCGTTCCAGCATAACGGAAAGATCGAAACCATCTACGGCCCCGGAGTCTATTGCGGCCACGAAGACCAGCCCTCGCCGTACGTAAAATGCGATTTTTACAGCACGGCAGAGGACAGCGACACTTTTATCGACCGGATTCTCGACTGCGAGAGCATCCGGCCGAGCGGCAACGGCTCCGCGCTGACGACCGGTACCTTTTACGTCAATCCCCAAACAGGCGACGGCACGCTCTTTTGCAACGTCCATGACAGCGAGAGATTCAATCTGACGCTGTCGGCCTGCAAAAAGGTCGAATAGCCCAACAGACAGGACCCCCTCCATGAGTGCCATCAAAACCATCCGCGACCTGGAAATCTCAGGCAAAACCGTCTTCATGCGTCTCGATTTCAACGTTCCGCTCGGCTCGCCGGACCCGGCAACCGGCGAGCGCCCGATCGAAGAAGACGCGCGCATCGTTGAGGCGCTCCCGACCATCAAGTACGCCATCGAGAAAGGTGCGAAGCTCATTCTCGCTTCGCACCTCGGTCGGCCCGATGGCCAGCGCAAACCCGAGTTCTCGCTCGAGCCCGTCGCGCATCGCCTGGCGGTGCTTCTCGGACAGGAAGTCACGCTCGCCGACGATTGCGTCGGCGAAGGCATCGAGCTCATGGCGCAGTCGCTCAAGAACGGCCAGGTTCTTCTGCTTGAGAACCTTCGCTTCCACATAGGCGAAGAAGAGAACGATCCCGAGTTCGTGCACCAGCTCGCGCGCCTCGGTCAGGTCTACGTGACCGACGCCTTCGGCACCGCTCACCGCAAGCACGCCTCGACTTACGGCGTGCCCGCGCTCGCGGCCGTCAAGGGCATGGGCTTTCTGATCGAAAAGGAACTCCAGTTCCTCGACCCGCTCTTGAACGCGCCCAAAAAGCCGTTCTACACGATCCTCGGCGGCTCCAAGGTCACTGACAAGCTCAAGACCATCGAAGCGCTCATGCGCAGGGTCGACGGCCTGCTCATCGGCGGCGCGATGGCGCACGCGTTCTGGAAAGCCCAAGGCACCGCGGTGCCCGAAGGCGCCAAGCAGCCCAAGAGCGACGACATCGAAGCCGCGCGCGGCATCCTCAGGGAAGCACAGAAGCGCGAGCTCCCCGTGCTCGTTCCGCTCGACACCAACGGCGGATTCGACATCGGCCCGCGCACGGTCAAGCACTTCAACGAGTTCTTGGGCAAGGCGCAGACCGTCTTCTGGAACGGCCCGCTCGGCTGGTTCGAAAAACCCGAGTACGCGGCCGGAACCAACGAGGTCGCGCGCTTCCTGGCAGAACAGCCTTCGATCAAGATCATCGGCGGCGGCGACACCGTCTCGGCGATCAAGAAGTCAGGCGTGGCTGATAAGTTTCAGCACCTCTCCACCGGCGGCGGCGCGGTTCTCGAGTACCTCGAGGGCAACGGCCTCCCCGGCATCGACATTCTGAAGCTCACCGCGCGCCAACTCAACGTCAAAGGCCCGGCCAACCTCGAGTAAGGAGCCGCAAATGGCATCGCGCGCACGAGGCGTTCTCATCGCCGGCAATTGGAAGATGAACCATAGTCTCCGCGAGACTCAGGCGTTCTTTTCCGCCTTGCCCGAGCTACCGAAAGCAGTCGGACTCACGGTCGCGGTCTTTCCGCCGTTCCTGAGCCTGCAGCGCGCGCTCGATCTCGCGCCCGTCCAAGGCATTCTGGTCGGCGCGCAGAACGTGCACTGGGAGCGCTCCGGCGCGTTCACGGGCGAAGTCTCGGGCCCGATGCTCGAGGAGATCGGCGTACGTTGGGCGCTGGTCGGGCACTCGGAGCGCCGGCAGTACTTCGGCGAATCGGACCTGACCGCGCATAATCGCGCGGCCTCGCTCCTCGAGCAGGGCTTCCACGTCATCCTCTGCATCGGCGAGACGCGCGCCGAACGCGAGATCGGACGGACTCAGGAGGTTTTGGTCAACCAGATCCGCGGCGCGTTCGGCGACAGCGGCGACGCGCCTACCGAAGCAACGGCGCGCATGGCCCGCCATCTCGGCGGGCGCCTCGTGATCGCTTACGAACCCGTGTGGGCGATCGGCACCGGATTGACCGCGACGCCCGAGCAGGCCGAGGAGGCGCACCTCATGGTTCGCGCCGAGCTTGCCGCGCGCTTCACGCCGCCCGTCGCGCAGAAGACGCAGATTCTCTACGGCGGGAGCGTCACTCCGCAGAACGTGGATCAGCTCCTGGCGTGCCCCAACATCGACGGCGCGCTCGTCGGCGGCGCGAGCCTCAAGCCCGAGAACTTCGCCGCGCTCGTTTCGGCTGGCGCTCGGGCGCTGACCAAGTCTTAAACACCCGTCAAAGGGCGTTCGCATTCCTCGCGCCTGAAGTGAGCCAGAACCCAAACCGATCGCGCCTGGCGCACGGTACGCGAATCGCATTGCAGCGACCTGGCTGTTATGTCATTCAGGCGCGGTTTTCGTCCCTTAGCCCTGCTCGCGATCTCGCTTCTCCTGCTCGGGAGCCCGTTCTCGCGCGCCATCGCGTCGACCGCGCATCGATTCACGTTCTTCGAACCCCATGTCGGGAATCGCCCTCTGGACGAAATGCTCAAGCTCCGCGGACGAATCACGTCGATCCAGCCGGGCGATCGTTCCTACGAATTTCAACTCAAAGGCATGAAGTCCGCCGCGCTATTTCTCGCCGAGGGCGCCGATAGCAAGGGTGGGCTCGCTGGCTTCGTGGGCGCGCAAGTCGAGGAAGTCTCACCTCACTTCGAGGATACGCCTTACGTGAATACAAGATCAGGCTATCTGACCTTGGATAGCGTGGCTCCCGAAAGCCGCGGAAGCGGCCTTTATGCCCAGCTCAACCAGCAGCGCTTTCAATGGCTCCTGGGTGAGAAGCGCGTTCCGATGATCCACATGTTCACGCAAAATCCCAAGGTCTTTCGCGCAACCGAGACCGCTCTCGAGAGAGCTCGCCGAGAGGGCCTGATCCGCTCTTACGAGCGAGTCATCGATGAAAAGCTTCCGGGACTCTATAAAGGCAAAGCCTTCGCGCCGGTCGAGGCCCAGCGACCAGACGCAGGGCTTCCTCCTGTTTTCAGAGAAATCGATTCGGAGGCAGGCGATTCGATCTTCTTCGCTTGGAAGATCGAGTACTGATCATCCGGGATCATTCTTCGTCGGTGACTTCGGAACTCGTGACTTGCTCGCAATTCTCGTCGAGCTTCACGCCGAAGGTGATCTTCCCTTCGGACTTATTGAGGCCGCTGGCCGAAACCGAGCAGTATGTGTAGAGCACGACGTCCGTACCATCGCTTTCGCACGAGACATCGCGGATCTGACGACCTTTGAGCTCAGCGACGAAATGGGTAGCGATCTCATGTTCAGCGACGTCTTCGCACGAATTGCCTGAGGCATGACTGAGAGGCGATGCAAGCGCGAGACAAAGGACGAAAAGCGATTTCATAGTTCACTCCTTGAATTATAAGGAGGCATGAATACAGCGCAACGCATCAAAACGCAAGCCAGATCTTTTTTAGCCTATTTCCGCAGAAAATCAGGATAATACACGCGCACCATGCCCCAGTGGTCCGCGGCATCGCCCTGATTGGAGCCAGGCAGGATCTCGCCGCGTCCGCTCGCCCAGATGTTGGCGTGCTCGAGAGAGAAGGGCTGGGACGAAAGTTTGGACCAGAGCGCGCGGCTGCCCTTTTCGGTGCCGGTATCGGGCCTGAAAGCGTCCCAGAGACGATGGGTGCGACTTGCGCGGAGCCAACCGAGGTAGCGATCCACCTGAAGATCGCTGTAAGTCGCGTCGAGCAAGATCAGGTCCCTGATGCGCGACGCAAGCCCTTGCGTAGCTTGCGCGAGAATCATCTCGATCGGCTGATAGGCTCCACTATGGCCTGAGAGCACGATGCGCTTGGGGCGCGCAAGCCCGCTCGCGCGAAGGATCGAGTCGAGCCAAAGCTCAAACGAGTCCCGCTTGCCGAAGTAGTCTTTATAGCTCTCGCAATATCCGCGGCTCGACGGCAACACAAAGAGCGAGTTGCGGACGCCGGCCTCGGAGAGGCGGTCCAGAAACTCAAAGTCCCGCAAGATCGCCGCGAAGCTCGAATCATGCTCGGTGCCGAGCACGTATCCGTGGAGATGAACGAGCACGCGCCCATCATAGCGAAAGCCGGTGGGAATCAAAACCGCCACCGGCTCCGGGTACGCGTCCGTGCGCCCCACGCACTCGACGCCGGAGCGCCGTTGCTCGCAGTGAAAACCGGCGCTCTGCAAGTGGTCCACGACACTGGGAAGCCGCGAAGCAGACGCTGGGATCGCCGGCAGCACCGCGACCGTGCAGAGGACCGCCGCCATGAGCGCGCCTAACGCACCCTTGCTACCAAAAACCACCCGGCACCTAGGCGGCAAGATACCCCTTGAAGGTCTTCGCATGCTCCGGAAAAGCCTTGCAAGCTTCGTTCACGATCTCCTCGATGATCTGAGGGCGGCGCTTCATCTTGATCGAACCCGAGATGATGACTTCGTATAGCTTGGTGTTTCGGATGCCCGACTTGATGATATCCATCGCCATCTCGACCAGACGCCCGGGAGAAGTCCCGGCCTGGATCTGGTAGTTGAGCTCGGCCATTCGGATCTCTTCGGAGTTTTTGACTTCGTTCGGCGCCGATGCGAGCACTGAGACGATCTCGTCGGACATCCCGTTCAGGATCATCGAGGCGAGGATCTCTTTCAGGTAAATCGCCTTTCCTTTGCAGGCGATCATCGCCTTGCGCAGGGTAATGGCCGCGGCCGCCTGATCGCCCCTCTTCATCTGATATTTGCTGCAGACGAGAAGACCGGCGGAGATCGAGTTGATGAGCGTATCGTCCACCTCGTCGAGCTTCATGTAAAAATCGTAAAACTGGAGTACGTCGTCGAACCTCCCGCACATCACGGCGGCGCGGATGAGGCCCGGCAACCGGCGCGGCCGGACCGCGTGCTCCGCGACGATGCAGCGGGAGACGTTGTAAGCGTCCTCGAACTTCTGCCGTACCAGATAGCATTCGAGGAGCCCAGCGAGACCCTTGTAGTTCTTGGGCTCAAGCTTGAGGCTCTCTTTGAAGCAGAGCTCGGCGGCCTCGATGTGCTTGAGCTTGAGCCTCGCGTAGCCCTCGTGGCACCAAGCGAGCACCGGATTGGGATCCAGGTTCCTCGCCTTGACGAACTCGAGCATCGCCTCCTCGATTTTTCCGAGAGTCATGCGCGCGCGTCCGTCACAGAGCGTGCGGTAGTACGGGCTGGGCGTCAGCTTGCTTCGGATGATCTCGATCACCCGGCGCTGGAGCGAGGCATAAGTGAAAGGACGCGCGAAAAGGCCGTCGATCTCCTCGTCCTCGATGCGATTGAGGAGAAGCGGCGTCTCGGCGTCCGCGGTGACGATGAAGATCGTGTCGAGCCGGTTGGGAAACTGGCTCTTGGTGATCTCGAAGAGCTCGAAGGCGGATTTCTTGTTGAAGACGTAATCCGCCATGACGAACGTCGGCTGGATCCCGAGCAGCTTGGGTTCGGCGTCGCCGAAACTGTCCGTGATCTCGAGGTTGGCGCTCTTGACTCCGAGCTCGGTCATGATTTTGCGAAGAGTGTTACGGCTCGCCGAAAAGGCGTCGACAATCAGGACTTTCTGGTTGGCCAGGAAGTCGACGATCGGCTTGTTCGCTTTCGCTTTGAGATCAAATCCGGACTCGATGGCCATGCTCTTAGTAGATTATCGCCAGAAACGAATCAGGCCTCAAGCTTGCCTGAAGTTTTCACTTGACCGTCAACACTCTGACATTGCCGTGCTTGCGCAGGACATCGACGACCGTCCCGGTCCGCGACCGACGCAAGACCAGATCGATCTCCCAATCCCGGCCCTGAAGATTGCGGATTTCCAGCGTATTGATCTGAGAAGTGAGCAGCGGCGAGTTGAAAACCAGGTGATTCTGGTCGAGATCAATGGACATCCCGAGCATCGACTTGAGCATCAGGAAGATCGAACCGGCCGCCCATGCCTGAGGCTTGCACGCGACCTCGTAGGGGACAGGCGGAGCGTTTTGCCTCTTCTTGAACCCGCAAAAAAGCTCCGGCAGCCGAAAGTCCGCGCTCGTCTCCAGAACTCCCATCACACCGAGCGCGAGCGTCTCGAGATGACGGATCATCCCGTAATTGCGCAAACCCTCCATGATCAGCGAGTTGTCGTGCGGCCACACCGAGCCGTTGTGATAGCTCAAGGGGTTGTACGCGATCTCGGTCTTGGACAGCGTCCGTATCCCGTAACCCGTGAACATACTGTCGCTCAGAAGATAATCGGAGATCGACGCAGCCTGCTCCGCATCGAGGATCTCGGCCCAGAGACAATGACCCATGTTGGAGCTGCGCACGGCGCAAGGGGTTCCGCTCCCGTCCATCGCCAGATGGACGAAACTTCCCGAGGCGTCCCAGAAACGCTCGGAGAAGAGCGCCTTGAACTCGAGCGCCTCCCGCCTCCAGGACTGAGCGAGCTCGGCCTCGCCTAAAAATCGAGCGAGCGATGACATCGACATGAGGGCGCGGTAAGCGTAACCCTGCACTTCGCAGAGCTGGATCGGCGGGGTCGCCAGCCTTCCATCGGCATGCATCACCGAGTCGTTCGAGTCCTTCCATCCCTGGTTGACGAGCCCCGTGGGCGATTGCTTGGCATAGCTCACGAAAGCGCCCTTGAAGGTGAAAGCGCGGACCCATTCGAGCGCTTTCCGCGCCTGCGGCCACCAGCGCCGAAGGCTGTCGATGTCGAGCGTCCAGCGGATGTACTCGTGCAGCAGGGTGAGCGCCAGCGGCGTCGCATCCACCGAGCCGTAGTACGGGATGAAGGGCACCTCGCGCGCGTTGGACATCTCCCCGCGGCGCATCTCGTGAAAGACCTTGCCCGGCTGCTCGTCGGTGAACGGGTCGAACTTGTCTCCGAGCGTTTTGAAGACGTATTCGAGCACGCCGCGCGCGAGCTTAGAGCTCCAGGGCAAGAGTTGATAAGCGGTGATGATGCCGTCTCGGCCGAAGGGCGCCGAAAACCAGGGAATCCCGGCGTAGGGATAGGGCTCGCCCGCTACCTCGTCCGTCAGGAGCATGTAGATGTCCGTCTGCGCGTTGATGATGGCTCGGTTAAGGATCGCGTTGTCGGACTCGATCTTGAGCGGGGCGAAGTGGAGCGTGCTCTCGTTCTCCCCATGGAGAAGCGTCATCTTTTCAGCCGTCGAGATCTGGTCAAAGCCCCGCCCGTGAAAGACGTAGTCCGACGGTTGATCGAACGAGACGATCGTCTTGAGAAACGCGGTTCCTTTGCCTCGGACGCTCACGCGCGCGAAGTGCCCTGCGAGCGTCGGGGAAACGCGGATCTTTTCGGCCGGAAACAACCTCTGCACGTGGGTCGAACGCGTCTTGCCGTCCAGCCCCTCGTAGCTGAAGACCGTCGTTCGCCACTTGGATTCGGTCAGCTCGTCTTCGGGAGTCAGCATCCGCCCCCGCTTCTCGCGCGGAAACCCCCGAACCTCGAAGACATCGTCAAAGCGTCCGCCACACCATTGCTCGACCTGGATCTCGTGCGGCTGGATGTCGAAGTTCTTGATCTCGATCGTCTCGTAGAGCGTATCGCGCCAGAGCGTGAGAATCCTTCGGATCAAGAAGGTGTCGCGAGGGATTCGGCCCGTGCCGCCCCCTCCCCCTCCTAAGACCGGAAAGTCCCGGTTAGTCATCGAGAAGACCACCGTGTTGCCGCCGAAACGCAGCTCTTGCGAGAGCGAGATCGGGGCCTGCCCGTTGAAGGTCATCTCCCAGACGCCGAGATGCCGGGTATCGTTGAAATAAAAGCCGAGCTCGGAGGCATCGGCGTAGAGGCGCGGGCATTCGCCTTGGGGATCCACGACGGCAAAGGCGCGATCGTCCTTGAAGCTGTATTTATGAATGCCCGTGAGCAGTGCGCTCGACGGGATATAGGAAATCCCGTCGACCACGATCGACCGACCGCTCGGCAAGCTGCTCGTAGACATGGATGTAGTCCTCCGTCATCCGCTTCAGGGAGAATTTTTCCTCGACCCAGCGCCGGCACCCCACCCGATCGATGCTGGAGACCTGCGCGGCCTTCTTCGCCAGGCCTTCGATGCTCAGATCCATGAAGCCCGTCACGCCGTCGCGGGTGATCTCAGGCACCGAACCGCAGGGGCGGCAGAGCACGGGAGTGCCGCAAGCGAGCGATTCGATCACGACCAAGCCGAAGGGCTCGGGCCAGTCGATCGGGAAGACGAGCGCGTAGGCGCCCCCGAGAAACGAAGACTTCCGTTCATCGTCGATCTCGCCGACGAACTCGACGGTTTTTCCGTCCACATGGGGCTTCACGTGGCGGTCGTAGTAAGCCTGGCCGTACTCGCCCTCGATCTTGGCCGCGATCTTGAGCGGAATTCCGGCCTTCTTCGCGATCTCGATCGCCCATTCCGGACGCTTGTCCGGGCCGATGCGCCCCAGGAAGGCGAGATACTTTCCGGGTTCCGGGTGAAAGCGCAGATGAGTCAGATCGAGGCCGTGATGAATGGTCCGGATGTAACGCAGATACGGAAGAGGCTCGCGCTGGGCGTCGCTGATCGTGACAAAGTGCGAATCCGCGAATCCGCCGAACGCCGCGTGAGCGTCCGGTCCGCTGAGTTTTCCGTGAATCGTCGTGACCAACGGCGTCTGCACCATCCGGTCGAGAGGCAGCATCCAGTAGTCGTGGTGATTGTGAATGACGTCGAAATGCTTGGCCCGACGCGCCACTGACGCGAGCATCTTGAAATTATACGCGTCGGGGTCGACCAAGGGTTTCTTGCGAAGACGCAGCGCCTCGTCAATGACCGGAACCAGTTCGACGTCGGGCACCGCGGAGTCTGCCGAGGCGAAAAGCGTGACTTCGCACCCTGCTTTGGTCAGGCCGCGGCAGAGATTGAAAATAACTCGCTCCGTCCCTCCGTACAACCGAGGAGGAACGCTCTCGAAAAGAGGGCTGATCATCGCAATGCGACGCACGCGCATGGGATGAGACTAAGCAAATTTCAGACTCAGAAGGTCTGGCCGGGGGCCGGGGCACGATTCTGGATGGCGCCGCCGGTGAGGGGCGTTCCAAGCGAATTCAGCTGTTCGCTGCCTTGCTGAGGCTCATAGCGGTTTTTGCCGCCATCGGTAATCGCGTAAGTTTCTGGTACGGCGCGGTCATTCAAGATGGGGTTGCTGGGATCGAGCTCTCTCAATGCATTGGTGATCAGATGCGAATCGGCGTTCTTGCCGCTGGCTAGCAGGTGCGACAGGCGGACCTTGGCGTTCAGAAGCGCCGCTTCGCGAACCGTGCCTAAGTCCCTGTCATCGAAGACCCCGCTGAAAGCGAGGGCTCCCGCCGATCGTGTAAGCATCGTGAGATCGTGGTTGACCAAGCTCTGGCCGAGGAGCGAGACCCCCTGCGCCACTTTAAAGTTCTTCAGGGAGCTATTAGGGCAGTCGACGACGGTCTCGCGCATGACTGTACTCTCCGAGACCATGTAGTAGGTCGCATGGTCGAGGGTGACCATGGTCTTCCCTTCGATGAAGGTCTTGCCCTTGAGCGATTCGCACTTCCCGCTGTAAGCGACTTCTACGGGGGTGGTCGCGCGCTTAGGTGCTAGGGCCGCGTTCGTCGCATGCGCCGCCGGCCCCAGCGCGAAGTTCGCGCCGGTCAGGCTGAGAGCGAAGATAAGGGTTTTGACGAACCCGAGACGCATGGCTTTTCTTTAAAAGGCATCGCAACGTCCCCTCATCAAACAGGGGGACTGCGACACCGATGTTTCCTTTGCCAGAGGATAAAGCAAGGAAGGTGCCGTTCGGCGAACATGGGTTATCAGAGACTTAGGGGGAGTGTGCCGGAAATGGGGTGAGGATTTTTTATTCAGGCGAAAGATAAAAGTGTATCCGCTGCGACACACCTCCGCGTCCTTCGCGCGTAAAACTCAGAAACCTACGTTGTTTTTGCGGTAACGATCGAGCGCTTCGTGCGCCGCCATGACCACCGAAGGAAGATCGGGCTTGAGCCCGCGGCGCAGCCACGCCTGCTCGGCAGCCTTCATCGCGTCGGCGTAGGCGCGCTTCTCGCCCTCAGATCGCAGATCCAACCCTTCGCTGGGCTGCAGGCGTGACAGGCTCCGCAGCGTCTGCAAAGGTGCCTGGGCAACTGCATCTGCCGGAGCCTGGGCCGCGCCTGCAGGCGTCTGCGCCTCGGCTTCCGCCCCGCCTTCGCGCGCCGAAGCCGCGCCAACTGAGCTTGGCGCCGAGATCGAGCCCGCCAGCGCGAGCGTCTCGGCGCGATTCTTCTCCATCGCGGCCTGCATCTCGGCCAGCGAGGCGCCCAACTCGCGCCCCCTTTGCCCGGCCGCCGCGACCAGGGCCTGCGCCGCATCGCTGACGGCCGCGGCCGAGGCGCCGCCGATGGCCTCCGGCGCGAGCCTGAAAACGCGGGTCACAAGCTCGCTGCCGTAGCCCGAGGCAAAAGCCGCGAGCGCCTGGCGATCCGCGCCCCCGCCCGCCAAGGCCGAAAAAGCCTCAAAACAGCGGCTCCCCAGCACGCGGGCGTCGTTATCGCTCAGCCCTTGGCTCTGGGCCCGGGCTGCGAAGCCGCAGGCCCGCTCGGCGCCCTCCCACGCCGAGCGTTTGGCCTGAGCTTGTACGGCCGTGCTCGAGTCCAAGGTCTGGACGTCCGAGCGCGTGCCCATCTGCGAGGCCGGGACGTCCGTAGACGCTCCGGCGCTCGCCGAAACCAGTGCGATAAAGATCGAAGCGCGAACAGCGAACATCCCCCGCTTCCCCCTAATTTCCCCTGTAGATCAGTCTAGGCGAAACACGAGGGGCCGGGAATGTGTCGATTTTTGCAGTGATTTCGCGTCTAAACTTTGGACAGCTGTTCGGGTCTTAGACGGCGAGCGTGAATATAGAGGGCTCCAACTCAAAAAGGCCCGAATCCCCCCACGGGACCCGGGCCTTCACAAGCTGGAACGAAGAACTGAAACGAACCTGCTTATTTCTTCTCAGGAGCCGCCGGAGCGCCCTGCTGCGCGGCTGGGGCCGCGGGAGCTGCCGCGTTCGGCTGTGCGGGCTGCGTGCCCGGAGCCGCCGGAGCAGTTCCAGCGCCAGCTGCAGGAGCCGCAGGGGCTGCAGGAGCCGCAGGGGCTGCGGGAGCCGTCACCGGCGCCGTAGCC
>FTBH01000275.1_pt1 | contig 15884 bp, 13 predicted proteins | sample 1639321 | NCBI WGS metagenome assembly FTBH01 (sample SAMEA3914864, study PRJEB12502) | metagenome | biome: forest; material: soil | place: USA | collected 2012-03-12 | depth 0.3 m
ACCTCGCGCTTGAGCGAACCGGCGCGCTCGCGAAGCTGAGCCTCGCTCACGCGCAGGGCGCTGAGCTCGGACTCCTGCGCGCGCATCGCTGTCTCGCGCTCAAGCACGCGGGCGTCGCCTTCGGCGATCTGCGCCTCGAGCTCGGCGCGCGAGCTGATGATGGCGGCGAGCTTCTCTTCGAGCTCGGCGCGCTCGGCAGCGGCGGAGCTGGATTCCTCGGCGAGGAACTGGAGCTCCTCACGCGTGCTCTCGAGCTGCTGCTCGGCCTGCTGGGCGGCGCGCTCGTTCTGGACGACATCGCGCTGGAGGGCTGCGGCCTGGACAGCGGCTTCCTGGATCTCGGACTGGAGCTGCTGCAAGCGCGCCTGGGCAAGCTCGAGCGCCTCGCGGGCTTCGGTGGCCGCCTTCTCGGCTTCAGCCGCGCGCGCCTCGATCTCGGCGACGATGGCTTTGAGGTCGGCGATCGCGCGCTTGCGCTTGAGGATGCTCGCGCCCGAGTCCTTGGCGGCGCTGCCGCCGCGGAGGGTGCCTTCCTGCGAATTGAGCGCGCTGCCTTCGAGATCGACGACTGACCAGCCGCCGAGCTTGGCGACGTCGGCGAGCAGCGCGCCAGCTGCGTCGAGGCTCTTCACGACGGCGACGTTGGCGACGAGCGAGGAGGCGACGGACGCGGCATGGGCCGTATCGCCGGCGCCGGGCCGCGCGAACTCGCCGAGCGAGCCGAGGACTTCGAGGCCCGAGGCTTCGAGCTCGGTCTTGAGCGCATCAAAGCCGATCGTGGCGGCCTGGCAGGCGAGCGCGGCGATCTGGACGGAGACGCGGCCGGACTCGTGGCTGCGCAGCTCGCGGATCGCGTCGATGGCGTTGATCGGATCTTGCGTGAGGATGTTCTCGAGGCGGCTCTCGAGCCAGGCTTCGAGGACGCTTTCGTAGCCGGCCGTGACGTCGAACGCCTCGGCCATCGCGGTCACGCCGCTGAGGTTCTTGGCGCGCGCCCACTCGAGCGCGGCCTTGGGGCCGTCGCCGAAGCCTTCGAACGCGTCAGCGAGCTCTTCCAAGCTCTGCAGGCGCGAGCGGTTCTGCGTGAGCTCGCGGTTGACGGCGTCGCGCGCGCTCTCGAGCTCGCGCAGGGAGCCCTTCTGTTCCTGGATCTTCTCGTTTTGTTCGCGCTTCTCGCTCTCGAGGCCTTCGGCGCGGGACTTGACCTGAACGGCCTCCTCGCGGGCGCGAGTGGCTTCAGAGGCGATCTCTTCGGCGCGCGCGGCCTGGATCTGCTCTTCGCGCGTGAGCTTCTCGGTCTGCGACTTCGCCTGCTCGACGCGGCTTGCGAGCACGGCCGAGCGCGAGGAGAGGTCGGAGGCCTGGGTGATTCCGGAGAGGAGCGAGGTCTTGGTCGCTTCGACTTCGCGGCGGGCCGTTTCGGTTTCCTGGCGAAGGCGGCGGACTTCCTCGTCCATCGCGCGCGCCTTGTCGGCAGCTTCGCTGAAGAACTGGTCGGCGTCCTTCACTTCGTTTTCGCGGTCGACGAGCTTCTGTTTCTCGACTTCGATCGAGGTGAGGAGGTCGGTGCGCTCGCCGTCGAGGGCTTCGAGCTGCTGAGCGAGGTCGCTCTGGCGGCGACGGGAGAGATCGAGCGCGCTCTTCTCATGCGTGAGATCTTCGGCGAGCTTCTGGATCTTGGCCTGCCACTCTTCGGCGATCTTGGAGTCGGTGAGCTGGGCCGTGCGATCGACTTCGACCGCGTTCTCGGTGATCTGAAGCTCAGCGCGCATTCCCGCGAGCTCTTGCTCGAGGGTTTCCTTGTCCTTCTTGAGGGTCTCGAGGCGCTGGCGGATGACGAGGGTCTTGCGGCGGCCCCAGGTCATTTCCTTGTCGATGAGCTCGTCTTTGTACTTTTTGTATTGGCGCGCCTTCTGGGCCTGGCGCTCGAGGGAGTTGAGCGTGCGCTCGATTTCCTGGATGACGTCGGTGAGGCGCGAGAGGTTGGCTTCGGTCGCTTCCATTTTGCGGAGCGATTCCTGCTTGCGCTTCTTGTACTTGGCGATCCCGGCGGCTTCTTCGATCAGAAGGCGGCGCTCTTCGGGCTTGGCGTTGACGATCTTGCCGATCTGTCCCTGCTCGATGACCGAGTAGCCCTTGGCACCGACACCGGTGTCCATGAAGAGCTCTTGGATGTCGCGAAGGCGGGCGGGCACGCCGTTGATGAAGTACTCGCCCTCGCCGCCGCGATAGAGACGGCGGGTGACGGCGACTTCTTTGGCGCGAAGGTGGACAGGCACGTCCTGCGCGGTCGCGCCAGCAGGCGCGTCTTCAATGTCGACGGCGCCGGTTTCGAGAACCATGGTCGCTTCGGCCAGACCGAGAGGGGAGTACTTGGAGCTTCCGTTGAAAATCAGGTCGTCGGAGGAGCTGCCGCGCATGTGCTTGTAGGACTGTTCTCCCATCACCCAGAAGAACGCGTCGACGATATTGGACTTGCCGCAGCCGTTCGGTCCGACGATCCCCGTGATGCCGTGATCGAAGTGGATGACCGTCTTGTCTTTGAAGGACTTAAAACCCTGAATTTCTAACCGCTTAACGCGCATCGCTGGAGTCCCCTGTCTCTCAACCCTACGGACTTCTTATCCGTCAGAAATGTGACTGTAACAAGGGGACTTAAAAAGGCAAGTACAGAGGTCCTCGCGGGGAAGTGACATACGGCCTTGGACTCAGATAGTCCTCGATCCCCTTCTGCATCAGATAGAGCGGCAGGATGATCGCTGTCAGCGAGAGGATCGCGAGAGTGAAGAGAATGCCCGGGTTCAGGCTACGCGACCTTCTTCCATGGGCGCGCCGCTTTGGGTTCGATCGGCTTGTCCGAGAGGTAGGGCATGAGCTCCCAGAGTTTCAACGCGTCGGTCTGGAACTGGATTCCGATCCGCAGGAGCTGCGGGCTCGTTTCGGCGACCCGATTGATGTTGGCGATCGTGCAGTCGATCTGCAGCGGATCGCCCGTCAGCGGAGATTGGATCTCCAGCTGAATCGACTTTCCGACCCAGATCGACTGCGGCGGTTCCTTGAGATGGAGGGAGATTCCTCCTTCGGAGAGGTCGGCGGTCACGATCGGAACGGCGTGGCCGTCGACGAAGATCTGGCCCTTGGCCCTGAAGAGCTTGCGTTCATGCGCCCTGCTGTCGCCGTCGAGCAGAAAGAGGCAGTTGGAGAGAATGAGCAGGTTCTTGAAGACGTATTGGCCGGCAATAGTGAGGGCGAGCACGCCTGCCGACTCGAGATTGAAGGCCAGACGGGAATCCAGGACGCCGGTCACGAACGATCCCGCGACGTGAAAGACGATCAGAACCGTCACGGCTGGCGTCGCGATATCTAAGACCAGCAAGGCGCCGGCGGCGATCTCAAAGACCGCGAGTGCCTGGATGAAGGAACCGGGATTGAGGTAGGGCCCCCAGACCGAGCGCAAGAGCTCTTCGAACGGTCCGGATCCGGGCAGGAGCTTGAGCGCGCCGAACCAGAGATAGAGGGACCCAAGCGCGATTCTGGCGATTTTTCGGACCGGTAGATTCCGAATCATCATCAACTCTCCCCGAGGAAGGCGTGAATAAAAGAAAGCCCGGCCGGGTCTACGTTAGACCCTAAGCCGGGCTCTGATCGGTCGGATAAGACCGTGATTTAGACGCGTTGACTCCGTGGGTGGGTACCTGACCCGTCCTGGTCCGGCTGCCCTCTCGGCAGGCGGCGCGGAGTGCTCGCGAAGTATAGGACTATTTAATTTTTGGGTGTTTTGGCTGTCGCGGTCAGTTCTGGCCGAGAACCGATCCGGCAGTCCGTGGGCCCCGCAGACGTCTGTTGCGGTTCAGCTCACGCTAGATACACTTCGGAGGGCCCGTTCCCGGGAAAAGCTCCAGCATACGTCCAACGATAGTTGTTAGCATCGCTAACCTCCTGATATTTATGACAATACCAAAGGACGTAACGCGATGCAACACAAAAAGTGAACTATTCTAAATACTGATAAATACTCTATAGTTACAGCTCGAAACTGATGCCGGCCAGGAGCTGGTAGCCCTTATATTTATACGAAGTGTCGGTATTGGGGCCCGTGTAGAGATTCTTAAAACCTAAGTAATATCGCGCATCTCCGACGACCGAGAAGCCAAAGGGCAGGGGAATGGACGCCCCGAGCGAAAAGACCCCGCCGTAGTCGCTGGTGCTCGTATTTTGCTCGGCAAAGGTCTTAGAGGATTCGATACCGGTCGTCTTGTCTTTAATCGTTAAGTCGCCCGATGCGAAACGAAAGTAGGGACCCGCGCCGACCGAGAGAAACGGCAGGAAGTGAAAGCGAAGCTGAATTGGGAAGTTAAACGCTTTGGCGCTGATGGTGGTCGTTTGGCCGAGAGCCGTATTGTCCTGGGATGAGTTCTCGTAGAGCGCATCAGCTTCGAGGCTGAAGAGGGGGATGAGCCCGATGTCGACTCCGGCGCCGAAAACGAACGCGGTATTGGCCGAGGCGTCCACAGCGAGGTTCGGAATGTCGAGGCTCTCTTTTGTGTGGTTGAAGCCGCCGAGCACTTTGAAATCAATGGCGTGCGCGGAAGCGGGAGCCGCTAGGACGGCGAGCAGGGTGACAAGGGCGATGCGATTGCGGGCGAGTTTCATATTCAGGTTCTCCGGTGGGGGATCGATACAAGAAGGCCCGGATTATTTTCATAACCCGGGCCTTCGAGAGATTCAGGACTCAGGGATCAGAGCGCGTAAGAGAGACCCGCGAGGATCTCGAATGCGCGGTGCTTGATGCTGAGGTCGGTAGCGCCGAACGCCGCTTTCTGAGCGTCCGTCATCCCGCTCAGGTTCTTGAGGCCGAGAAGGTAGCGGGCATCGCCGACGACGTTGAGGTTGTTGCCGATCGGATAGACGATATTGACGCTCGCGATGGCGCCGATGTCCGTCTTGCTAGTCGGGAAGTTCGGGTCGTTGTACTCAAGAGTCGTGTCCGCGCTTCCGTCGCTGTAGCTGGTGTTGATGTTACCCGTGGCGAAAGCGAAGTAGGGACCGACGCCGATCGAGGCCATCGGGACGAACCAGTAGCGAGCCATGATCGGGATTTCCCAAGCCTTGCTGGTCATGGTTGCTTCGATGTTGCTGCCGGCGTTGTACGTCGACTTGGTGTCGGCGTGGATCACGTCGAGCTCGATGCTCAGTTCTGGCGCGAGGCTGTAGTTGCCGGTGACGCCGAAGGCGAAAGCTGCCTTGGAGCTTCGCGAAGTCGAAAGGACCGAGCCGGCGGGCGCGTTGCTGACGGTGTTATTGCCGAAATTCAGGCCGACAAGCGCGCCGAGGTCAAATCCTGCCTGGGCAGGAGCAGCGCCGATGAGGGCAGCGATCAGGACCAAACCGAAAAAATTCTTTTTCATGGATGTTTCTCTCCCTGTAATTTGCTGTGAGGTTGAGACTGAAGATAGTCGAGCTGGCCGCTAGCGCAAGCGTTTTTGCGCAAATTCGGCTTAAATTCGAGAGTGTTGCGGAAATGCGACACGCGTCAAGGTGCAGCGTGCCCCAGAGCGTGTCGAAAAGATCACGGGTTAATCGGTTGTGACCGTGTTTGGAAGCTCGTCCATGTTGTCATCGCCGGCACCAATCGGAAAATGCGCCTTCAAAACATCGCCGATCTTGAAGATGGCTTCGGCGACAGCTTTCTCGTGATGGGTGGTGCGGAGATCGTGAGCAAGCTCTGCGAGGATCTTTTCCCAAAACGCCTGGCCGACTTTGTCGTGGATTCCCGTATCCCCGAAGATCGCCATGCGGCGCTTGCGAAGATTGACGTAAAGGATCACCGCGTTTCGGCGCGTAGTCCTGAACATGCCGAATTGCTCGAAGAGCTGCATCGCGCGCCCGAGCGGATCTTTTTCGAACCAGCGTTTGGAGAGGTGCACGCGGATCTCGCCGGTCGTGCCGGTTTCGGCGCGCGCGATCGCTTCGACAATAGGTGAATTACCAGCTGCCACTTGCGCCTCCTCCTCCGGACGAGCCACCGCCGCCGCTGAATCCACCGCTTCCGAATCCGCCCCCAAATCCTCCGCCTCCGATAAACGGTCCGCCCCAGCCTCCGCGCCGGATGCGCGGTCGGGGGCGATACCAGCCGGAGCGAGTGAAGTGGGCGTCGGCCGAGCTCACGCGGTTGATGACGAAGATGAAGAGGATGATCGCGGCCAAGACCCAGAAGCTCGAGGTGCCCGAGCTGGTAGTCGGTGCCGCCGGCTGGAGGCCGCCTTTGAATCCGTCGGCGCGCAGGATCTGCTCGGCGCGGCCGCTTGCGATCAGAGGGCTCTCGATCGTGCGCAGGATCTCGAGCGCTGAGAGGCTGAGCGCGCGATCGGGCTGACCGGCCTTGAGCTCAGGGATCAGGAAGTCCGAAAGGATCTGCTTGGACTTGGCGTCCGTGAGGAGCGGCTCAAGCCCGTAGCCGACTTCGATTCGCGCTTTGTGGTCTTTCCAGTAGAGGGCGAGCAGGACGCCGTTGTCCTTGCCGCGCTTGCCGATCTTCCACGCCGAGAAGACGCGGTTGGTGTAGTCGACCAGGTCCTCGTCGCCCAGGCTGTCGAAGATCGCGATTAGCACCTGCTCGCCCGTGACTCGATCGTGCTCGATGAGCAGGCTCTGAAGTCCGCGCGTGGCCGACTGCGAGAGTGCTCCGGGCTGATCGAGGACGTAGTATCTGGGCGGCGCGGGAATCGACTTCTCGGCGCGCGCGACAGGTAGGACGACCGTCAGCCCGAGCGCGAGGACGACGACAGCTGCCCGAACCCGCTGCCAGACCCGGCTGCCCGATTCAGCTGCCTGATGCCCGCTGCCCGGTCGGTTCAGAACGACACCTTCGGCGCGGTTTCGGCGCCCGGCGTCGCCGCGAAATAGGGACGAGCCTGCACGCCCTTCGTTCCCGCGACGAAACTCTGAGGAAATTTCCGGATGTAAGTATTAAAGTCGCGTGCCGCCTGATTGAAACGCTGGCGTTCGACCGTGATTCGATTTTCGGTGCCTTCGAGCTGGGATTGGAGATCCCGGAAATTCTCGTTGGCCTTGAGATCGGGATATTTCTCGGCGACCACCATGAGACGCGAGAGCGCGCTCGTGATCTGGCTCTGCGCCTGATCGAACTTGGCGAGGTCTTCGGGATTGTTGACGCGAACCTGGCCGACGGAGGCGCGCGCCTGGGTGACTTTCTCGAGCACTTCGGCTTCGTGCTTGGCGTAGCCTTTGACGGTGGCGACCAGGTTGGGGATTAGGTCCTGGCGCCGCTGATAGGCGTTTTGCACCTGCGCCCACTTTTCGCTGACGCCTTCGTCGAGCGTGACGATTTGATTTCCGGTGGAGACGAACCAGCCGCCGAAGATGACTACAATCGCGGCGATGACACCCAAAGTGATGAAAACGTTTTTCATTTTAGCCTCCTCCTTCGGAGGGTACGCCCTTAACTTGCCATACACTTCGCCGCGTTATCAATTGACTTGGGTTCGTGAGCGGGAGAAGAGGTTTCTTCATCATGAAAAAGCATCGCAACGGGCCTACCGGCCCTGCGACACAATAAAACGGCCCAGCTTGGGGGAAATCCGGTGCAAGTCCGGTACTGTCCCGCAACGGTGAGTGGAGATGTTCTCCGCAAGTCCGATCGCCCACTGGGTTTCATTCTCCCGCGGAGGAACTGTATGTATGCGAGAAAATCGCCCATGGCGTCGTCTGTCTTTGTCCCTGTCTTTGTTTTGTCTATCTTCCTGAATCTCCCCGTCGCGAATGCTCAGACGACTCAATCCCAAGACGAAGAAACCGCTGTCGAGCTGGCCCCGATCGTTAAAGAGGGCTCGGTCTCGGATGTTTTGATGGCGGATCCGGTCTTGCCGTCGTTCGTGGGCAAGACGAAGAGCGCTTCGGGTTCGGGGGGTATCGAGCACGGTCTCGCCAACGAGATTCCGGTTTCGTTCACCGACACGGGCGCTCCCGGAAATCTTGCCCAAATCCGCGGTTTGGGAAAGGGAGCCCAGGAAACCGATGTGCAGACTCTCGGGATCCCGCTTAACGGCGCCCAAGGCGGCGGATTTGATTTCTCTACTTTCCCGCAGTTCTTTTGGTCGGATTTTCGTTATCAGATCGGACCGTCGTTGGGCGCTTTCGATCCTGCCGGTGTCGCGGGATCTCTTACGCTGACTCCTTGGACCGAAGCCGCGCTGACTCAAGAAGGAGGGCTCGGCGCGGGTCGTGGAACGGCCTTTTACTCGGATGCGGGGGTGACGCAGCTTTCGATCGCTGGCCGTCGCAAGGACACGGCTGCGGCGCTCGTCGGGTACAGCACCGGCCTGGTTGAGGGGCCGACGGGTTCGTTTAGCGCGACCCATGACTTCGGCCCGCATCGTGTTCGATTTCATTTTTTGGGCACTGACCTTGATGCCAAAAGCCGCCGGGTCAAAGGCGCCCCGTACGATGAGAAGTTCACCGAGCGCGCGATTCCGGTGGTGGAGACGGACTTCAGGCTCTCCAATGAGACGTTGCTTAAGAGCACGTTCTTCTACGATTGGAATTCGATCCGATCCAAGAGCCCAAGCGGGCGTCTAAGCAGTGTGGCACGCATCGGTCAGGTCGGCGCGGAAAACGCGCTGGTCCTCGGCAATTATAAGTTCGGGTTCAGTGCCCGGCATATCAGTTACGACGCCTCGGATACGGATCCCCTGATTCGAAATATCTTCAGCGTGCAGGGGGCACGCTCATTCGAGTTCGGGGATCTGCTCGTTGAGCCATCCCTTCGGCTGACTGAGGTCACCTCTTATAATGTCCTGCCGGAAGGGTCGTTAGGTATTCGCTACGAGCTTGTCCCAGGTGAGACAGGGCTGTTCACGCGAGCCAGTTATACGCGGCGTTATCCCACCTTGGTCGACCAATACTATTTCTATCCTTACTCGATTGAAAATGGCCCGGGGTTCAAGGGAAACCCTGATCTTAAGCCGGAGAAGGATATCACATGGATCGTGGGGGCGGACTACAAGAGCCCGAATCGAGTGTTCGACGGCACGCTACAGGTGATGGCGCAGAAGCGCTTCGATGGTCAGGTCAATGTTCCGATCGACGAATTTTACGACACGACAGTCAATGCGGATACGGCTGAGATCTATGCCGCCTTGTTTACCTTGGGTGCTCGTCCCTTTGGATGGCTGGATCTCTCGAACGCCGTAACGGCCACTCATTCGCACGTCAGCTCAACCGATCAGCCGTACCCATATATGCCAGATTGGATCGATGTCGCGTCGGTTGCGTTTCATCCGACGGGGGATCGGCCCGAATGGAAATTCATTGCGATCTCTCGCGCCTCGACTGGAGCGGGCGTGTATTTGGATCAGACGGTCCCCGGCTACGCCTACTTTGATCTTAGATTTGAAGCTTGGCTCTGGCGTAAGGATGTTCGCGGACTCAACCTCGAGTTGGGTGCACAGAATATCTTCAACCGTGAGGTCGAGATCGTAAAGGGCAACCCCATCGAGGGTCGTACCTATACCTTCTCGCTTTTGGCCGAGCTCTAAGCCCCCTCCTTATATAGCCTAGGAACTAGGCCCACCCCACGCCGGCTAATGACGCAGACCTCTGCCAAAAGCAGGGGGCCAATGAGGTCGCGGTACAGGGTCTACGGACCCCATACCGCTTCATTTCACTTGAATCCCCCTGTCGCACCGGGTAGGAATCACTCAACTACACACACTCCCACATTAACGTGGTTGCCGAGGGTCATGGGGATCCGAGGTCCAGGGAGTGGAGGGAGCCTTCGCCCGAAGGCTCGATCAAACCGCGGACCGCCTGCCTGCGTCTTTCCAGTCGCCGTCTCGCCCCGCATTTTCTTTACGGAGTAAATTCAAATGCCTGCAGTTACGATGCGCGAGCTCCTCGAATCCGGAGTTCATTTCGGTCACCAGACCCGCCGTTGGAATCCCAAGATGAAGCCGTACGTTTTCGGCGCCCGCAACGGGATCTACATCATCGACCTCCAGAAGACGGTCGACTCCACCCGCGCTGCCTGCGCTTTCGCCTCCAAGATCACCAGCGAAGGCAAGAAGGTGCTCTTCGTCGGCACCAAGAAGCAAGCCAAGGACGTCGTGGAAGAAGAAGCCAAGCGCTCCGGCCAGTATTTCGTCACCAACCGCTGGCTCGGCGGCATGCTCACCAACTACCAGACGGTCAAGGCCTCCATCGACCGCCTCAAGAAGATCGAAGCCCTCAAGGTTTCGCCTGAGTGGGATGAAACCCCTAAGAAGGAACAGTCGCGCATGAATCGCGACCTCGAGAAGCTGCACAAGTCTCTCGGCGGCATCCAGGACATGAAGAAGCTCCCCGGCGCGATCTTCGTGATCGACACCGAAAAAGAGCATATCGCGGTCTTGGAAGCCAAGAAGCTCGGCATCCCGACGATCGCCGTCGTCGACACCAACTGCGATCCTTCCAACATCGACCACGTCATCCCGGGCAACGACGACGCGATCCGCTCGATCCGTCTCTTCGCTCGGCTGATCGCTGAAAGCTGCATCGAAGGCGCGCGCGAGTTCGAAGAGAAGCTCCGCGCCCGCGAAGTCGCCGACGCCTCCAAGGACGAGGACACCGAGAAGAAGGTCTCCCGCTTCGAAGGCGACATCGACCTTCAGGGCATCGACGAAGCCGATCTCGCCGCTCAGGAAGAAAAAGCTGAAGGCGAAGGCGAAGCTCCGGCCACCGACGCCGACAAGAAGTAAGGAGTTCGACGATCATGGAAATCAGCGCACAGGCTGTAAAAGAGCTCCGCGAGAAAACCGGCGCGGGAATGATGGACTGCAAGAAGGCGCTCTCCGAAACGAGCGGCGACTTCGAGAAGGCCGTCGAGTATCTCCGCAAGAAGGGCATCGCTTCGGCCGCCAAGAAGGCCGGACGCATGGCCAAAGAAGGCGCCGTCACCTCCTACATCCACGGCGAAGGCAAGGTCGGCGTTCTCCTCGAGGTGAACTGCGAAACCGACTTCGTCGCGCGCACGGAGCAGTTCCGCGCATTCGTCAAGGACATCGCGATGCACATCGCGGCCGCCCAGCCGAGCTGGGTCAAGCCCGATGAAGTCCCGGCCGACATCGTCGCGAAGGAGAAGGAAATCGCCGTCGCTCAGATGCAGGCGTCGGGCAAGCCCGCTGCCGTTCTCGAGAAGATCGCCGAAGGCAAGATCCAGAAGTTCTACCAGGACAACTGCCTCTTGCAGCAGGCCTTCGTGAAGAACCCCGACAAGTCGATCGAGCAGCTTCAGAAGGAAGCGATCGCGACTCTCGGCGAGAACATCTCGATCCGCCGTTTCGCGCGCTTCGTCCTCGGCGAAGGCGTCAAGGATCAGGCTCCGGCCGAAGGCTGATCAAAATCATGGCTAAGAGAAGCGAATCCTACACACGGATCCTTCTTAAACTGTCCGGCGAGGCTCTCGCCGGACAGGCCGGCTATGGCATCGACACCGATGTCCTGAAGGTCCTGGCTCAGGAGATCAAAGAGATCCATGCCCAAGGCATCCAGATCTCCCTCGTCCTGGGCGGCGGCAACATCTTCCGCGGGCTCAAGGGCGCGACCCAAGGCATGGATCGCGCTTCAGCCGATTACATGGGGATGCTCGCCACCGTCATGAACTGCCTGGCCTTGCAGGATGCGCTCGAGCATCTCGGGGTTCATACGCGCGTTCAGTCGGCAATCGAGATGCAGGAGCTTGCGGAGCCGTACATCCGGCGCCGCGCGATCCGGCACTTGGAGAAGAACCGCGTCGTCATCTTCGGCGGGGGCACGGGCAACCCGTACTTCACGACGGACACGACGGCGGCCCTTCGCGCGATGGAGATCGGCGCCCAGGTCGTCCTCAAGGCGACCAAGGTCGACGGCATCTACGACGCCGATCCCAAGAAGAACCCGGGCGCCAAGCGCTTCGACTCGCTGACGTATCTCGATGTTCTTCAGCGCAGGCTCGAGGTGATGGACTCGACCGCCATTTCCCTCTGCATGGATAACAAGCTTCCGATCGTCGTGTTCGATCTCGGGGACCGGGGCGCCCTCAAGCGCGTCGTCGCCGGCGACGACGTCGGTACGTTAGTGCATTGAAATTTGTTAGTTAAATCCGCCGGCGCGAGCCGGCGCCGCCGGGAGTCCGGCGGTAAACCTCGCGAAGCGAGGAGGTATAGATGTCCAAAGCTATTGTTGATTCGATGACCCAGAGCATGGACAAGAGCATTCAGTCGCTCAAGGGCGAGTTGGCCAAGGTTCGTACCGGCCGCGCCTCGACCGCGCTTCTGGACGGCATCCAGGTCGATTACTACGGCTCGAACGTCCCGGTGAACCAGGTCGCCAACGTGACCACTCCGGACGCTCGCACGATCCAGGTCACGCCCTGGGAAGCCGGCACGATCGGCTCCATCGAGAAGGCGATCCACGCGGCCAATATCGGCCTCACGCCCCAGAACGACGGCAAGGTGATCCGCATCCCGCTTCCCGCGATGACCGAAGACCGCCGCAAAGAGCTCGTCAAGCACGTCAAGAAGATGGGCGAGGATACCAAGGTCGCCGTCCGCAACCATCGCCGCGACGGCAATGAAGAAGTGAAGAAGCAGGAGAAGGCCAAGACCGTCTCCGAAGACGAAGCCAAGAAGGCGCTCGATCTCGTCCAGAAGAAGACGGACGAGAAGATCGCCGAAGTCGACAAGGTCGTCGCCGCCAAGGAAAAAGAGATCCTGACGATCTAGTTCTGAAATGAAGTCCGATAACCCCCGCATTCCTCACCACGTTGCGATCATCATGGACGGCAACGGCCGCTGGGCCGAAAGCCGCGGTCGCCCGCGCGTCTTCGGACATATCCGCGGCGCCTCCCGCGTGAAGGAAGTCGTCACCGCGGCGAAGAACTCGGGGGTCAAGGCGCTCACGCTTTTCGCCTTCTCGACGGAAAACTGGTCCCGGCCGTCCGGGGAGCTGCAGGTGCTCTGGAAGGTTCTCGAGAAGTTCCTCAAGCGCGAGGTCGAGGATCTCGATCGCCAGAAGATCCGTCTCCGGGTCATCGGCGAGATCGAGCGCCTCGATCCGAAGGTGCGCAGTCTCGTCGATCGCACGGTCGAGCGTCTGAGCAAGAACAGCGATTTCGAGTTCGTGCTCGCGATCTCCTATGGCTCGCAGACGGAGCTCGCCCGCGCGGCGCGGCTCTTCTCGGAGGACGTGGCCCGCGGCATGCGCAAGCCCGAGGAGATGACGCCCGAGCTGCTCGAGAGCTATCTCTGGACGGCGTCGCTCGGTGACCTGGCCAAGGTGGATCTGCTGATCCGCACGAGCGGGGAGATCCGCATTAGCAATTTCCTGCTCTGGCAATCCGCTTATGCCGAGCTTCTCTTCGTTCGCCACAGCTGGCCCGACTTCACGCCCGAGGTCTTCAAGAAGACGCTCGTCGAGTACGCCGCGCGCGAGCGCCGTTTCGGCTGCGTGCCCACGAAGGCCGAATCCGTTAAGAAACCGCTCGCCGAGGCCGTGATTTGATGGCTGCCCCCAGGACTGAGCTCGGCAAGCGCGTTGCCACCGCCATCGTCGGCGTCGCCGCGATCCTCGCGGTCTTGATCTTCGGCGGGCTCGGCGGGACGATGTTCTTCACCTTCGTGATCTCGCTGGGGATGATCCTCGAGTTCGGCTCGATCACGTTCTCGCTCGCCGACGCGAAAGAGAAGCGCACCGTGCTCGCGCTCATCTCGGCCGTGAGCCTTCTCGGTTGCTTCGTCACTGTCGGGTCGGAGTTCGCCTGGATGATCGGCGGCTTTCTCCTTCTGAGTGTTTTCTTTCTGCTGCGCGCGGGACGATACGAGGACGAGCGCGAGTTCTCGCGGCATTATCGCGAGCTCTGCTATTCGGTCTTCGGGATGATCTATCTCGTTTTCGTGCCGCTCTATCTCCCCAAGGTCTTTCAGTTCGGTGGGCCGGATCGCGGACATCACTGGGTGCTTCTCTTTCTCTCGATCGTCTGGGCAGGTGACACGGGCGCTTATTTCGCGGGCCTGAATTTCGGCCGCCATAAGCTCTTTCCGCGCGTCAGCCCGAAGAAGACGGTCGAAGGCGCGATCGGCGGACTGCTTGCCGGCCTGGCGGCCGCTCTCCTTTATAAGGTCGCGTTGCTCTCGGAGCTCAGTGTCCTCGGAGCGATCGTCATTTCTTTGATGGTAGGCGTTGTCGCACCGCTCGGCGATCTCTGTGAGAGCTTCCTGAAGCGAGCATTTGACAAAAAAGATTCAGGATCGCTTCTTCCCGGCCATGGGGGCTTTCTCGACCGGTTTGATGGCGTGGTTTTCAGCCTTCCCGTCATGTATGCTTGCATGAGGCTCTTCAGCTAAGCGGAGGTCTCCCAGCGATGCTCTCGGTCATCGGGTTTCTCATCATTCTCGCGCCTTTGGTCGTGGTGCATGAGTTCGGTCACTTTATTTTCGCCAAGATCTTCGGGGTCAAAGCGGAGATCTTCTCGATCGGCTTCGGACCGCGCCTTCTTTCCAAACAGTTGGGCGAGACCGAATTCCGCGTTTCGCTGATTCCGCTGGGTGGTTACGTCAAGCTCCTGGGCGAGGATCGCGATGCGCCTTTGTCCCCTGAGGAGTCCAGGCGCGCGCTCCACAAGCAAGCCGCCTGGAAGCGTTTCTTCATCTTCTTCGGTGGCCCGCTCTTCAACTTCATCTGGGCGATCCTCGTCTTCATGACCATCCTCGTGATCGGCGAGCCGCAGCTCGCCAGCGTCGCCGGCCGCGTGGTTCCGAACTCGGCGGCGGCCAAGATCGGCTTCGTCAGCGGCGACAAGATCGGCTCCATCGACGGCAAGCCGATCCAGAAGTTCGAGGAACTCGCCAACGCCGTGGCCGACAGCCCCGGCCGCGCGCTCAAGTTCGAAGTCGTCTCGCCGGGCGCTACCGCCGCGCACCAGATCGTCGCGACGCCGGTCGCGCAGGAGGGCTTCAGCGTCTACGGCGAGATGACGAGCATCGGCGAGATCGACGGCTTGCTTCCGACGGCGCGCTCCTCCTTCGTGGGCGTCTCGGATCCGGCATCGCCCGCGGGCAAGGCTGGAATCGAGACGGGTGACCAGATCACCGAAATGAACGGCGCGCCCGTGGATAACTGGGAAGATATCGAGCTGCGCTACGCGAAGACCGCCGACGGCGGACCCCTCGTGTTCAAGGTGATGAAGTCGAAGACCCGCCAGACGATCGACTTCACTCAGGCCAAGGCGCCAGGTGCCAAGTCGCTCTCCGACCAGCTCGGCCTGCGCTCAAGCGAGCTTTTCGTCGAGAAGGTCGTGAAGGATTCGCCGGCCGAGAAGGCAGGCGTGCAGATCGGCGACCGGCTGATCGGTGTCGGCGGGAACGAAGTGCAGAGTTTCATGGAGCTCAAGGACGCCGTCCAGCGCTCCGGCGAGAAGGACGGCAAAGTCGCGCTCGCCTGGGAGCGCGCCGGCAAGAAACTCAGCGCGATCGTGGTGCCCACGGCGACTTTTTCGCGCGACCCGCTTCTCAAGAAGGTCACGCAGTACACCGTGGGCGTGATGCCCATGCTGACGTTTGCCGAACCTGCGACGGTGATCGAGCGCGTGCTCAATCCCTTCAAGCTTCTTTACGCGGGCACGGAGAGGATGATCGTCTTCTCTTGGCGCAATATCGTTTCGATCGGAAAAATGCTCACCGGCGACGTCTCGGTAGCGACGCTCGGCGGGCCGATCATGATCGGCAAGATCGCCGGCGAGTCGCTCGAGCGCGGCCTGCATGCGTTCTTGAGCACGATGGCGCTGCTTTCGATCGGCCTGGGCGTGCTGAACGTCCTTCCGGTCCCGGTGCTCGATGGCGGGCATCTTGTCC
>FTBH01000262.1_pt1 | contig 15307 bp, 11 predicted proteins | sample 1639321 | NCBI WGS metagenome assembly FTBH01 (sample SAMEA3914864, study PRJEB12502) | metagenome | biome: forest; material: soil | place: USA | collected 2012-03-12 | depth 0.3 m
GGCGCCAGCCGCTCCTCGAGCCAGCTGCCGTCGCTTCCGTGGATGTAGAGCAGTCGGTCGTGCAGGCGATTGGGGCGGCCTTGCCAGAATTCGATTTTCTTCGGGGTCACCTGGTAGCCGCCCCAGAATTCGGGCCGCGGCGGCTTCTCGATGCCTTGGAAGCGGTTTTGCATTTCCTGGACACGCGCTTCGAGCTCTTCGCGGCTCTGGACGACCGAACTCTGCGGCGAAGCCCAGGCGCTCAGGTTGCTTTCGCGGGGGCGCGAGTTCCAGTAGGCATCGGACTCGGACGGCGAGACGCGCTCGACCCGGCCTTCGACGCGGATCTGGCGCTCGAGCTTGGACCAATAGAATACGAGCGCGGCGCGAGGGTTGGTTTCGAGCTCGTCGGCCTTGCGGCTTGTGTAATTGGTGACAAAGAGAATGGAGCCACTCTTCGTGAGTCCTTTATAGAGGACGATGCGCGCCGAGGGGGCGCCGTCTCGGGTAGCAGTGGCCAGAGTGATCGCATCGGGCATCGGATTTCCCGCCTGCTGCGCCTGTTTGAACCAGGCGTCGATTTGGGCGATCGGATTGAGCGGCATGTTTCCCATGGGGGTGGCTATAGCACGGCGTCTGGGCTAATCTCAACGCATGCAAGCGTTGCAAGACCAGTATTCGCCGCAGAGCGCGTGTTTCGGCTGCGGACCCGCTAACTCAAAAGGGCTCAGGATCAAAAGCATCCCGCCGGAAACCGTGGGCGGCAAAGTAGTCGCCGAGTGGAAGGCCGAAAAGCATCATGAGGCTTTTCCCGGCATGCTCAACGGCGGCATCATCGGCTCGCTTCTGGACTGTCACTCAAACTGGACGGCCGCTTTTCATCTTATGAAGTCCGCTGGCGCCGACCACCCGCCGTGCACGGTGACCGCCGACTACGCGATCAAGCTCCTGCGGCCCACGCCGACAGATGGCGTGATCCGACTCGAAGCCTGGGTCGCCGAATACGACCCGGCCAAGCCTGATCGCGCGACGATCGAGGCGACGCTCACGGCCGGAGGCAAAGTATGCGCGACCTGCCGCGGGACCTTTGTCGCCGTGAAGCCAGGGCATCCGGCGTATCACCGCTGGTGACACAAGGTGGCCCCCAATTTTTGGCATTAGTTTGCGTTATTTTTTGACGCCAGAGACTGCCAAAGGTTCAGGACCACCTCTGGTGCGAGGCTTGCTCTCGCGGGGGCATGCCGCGAAAGAAATTGATTCGATCCGATGTTCATCCTTATCATGTCACCGCGAGGGGGGATAATCGCGAAGCGTTTCCAGTTGATCTCGCTCTCGCATGGCAAATTTTCAGCCTCGAATGCCTGGTTCTCACTCAGGTCTATGAAGCTCAGATTCAGTCATTTGTCTTGATGCCCAACCACTGCCACATGATTCTCACGACCCCTAGCTTCGATTTGGGCGAGGTTATGAATGCCTTCATTTCGTCCGTAACTCGGACACTGAATTTCGTTTCCGGACGGACTGGCCATGTCTTCGGTGGGCCCTATTTTTGGTCAATCATCGAAAACTCCCGCTATTATGGGCACGCGCTCAAATATGTATATCGCAATCCGGTCAAGGCCGGCCTTTGCCAGAAGGTAGAGGATTATCCATTCAGCACGCTGAACGGATTGCTCGGACGCAGCCATCTTCCTTTCCCTGTTTTCAGTCCTCGCTTGCCGCTGGATATCAGCTTGCCTACGGCTGAGCCCGGGGAGCAGTTACCATGGTTAAACACCCCATTTCCGAGTGAGGCCGAAGCGGTGATTCAGCGAGGTCTTCGAAGACGAAACTTCAGCGTGATCATGGACCGGAGAACGCGCGCCCCGCATGCGCTGCTTGCTCAGCTAATTTGACGCGGCCTTATGCCAAAAGTTGGGGGCCACCTTCTGGATCCAGATGCGTGATCGGCGCCAACCGTTTTTGCATCGCCGCCGTTAGTGCGGCGCCGCTGAGGACGATCAGCCAAACGATGTAGATCCAAAGCAGCAGGATCGGGATCGCGCCCAGGCTTCCGTAGATCTTGCTATAGGTAACCACTTTGGACGTGTAGAGCTGGTAACCCCAGTGTGCGAGATTGAAGCTAACTGCCGTTATCGCCCCCGAGATCACGGCATAAGGCGTGTGCACGCGGGTGTTCGGCACCCACTTGTTGATGCCGAAGAAGAGCGCCGCCGTGAGAAGGAACACTCCGGTGCCGCTCGGCAAAAATGAAGTCAGCGGAATCGAGCTCGAAGTCGCCGCGCCCAGGCCAATCGAGAGTGCGAGCGGACCAAGCGTGATGAAAAGCCAGTAGGACGCGATCCGCTGGAAGAAAGTCCGCCGGATGGGCACGTTCCAGACGCGGTTGATCGCTTTCTCGATGCTCGAAAGCATTGCCATGCTCGTGAACATGAGGCCGACGAAACCGCCGACTCCGATCGCGCTCGCGTGCGCGTTTTCGATAAAGCGCTTGATCTGCGCGATGACTTCGTCGCTCGTGCCTTCGGCGAGATTCTCGAGGATGAAAGGCTGGATCGTCTCGTACACTTTTTCGAGCCCGCCGAAAGCCTTGAAGATCGCGAAACTCACGGCAAGCGCCGGAATGATCGAGAGGATGGTCGTGTAGGAAAGGCTCGAAGCGACAACTGGCAACTGGGCATTTCGAATCTGGATGAACGTGTCCCGAAATGTCCTGCGAAGCGCATTCCAGAGATTCTGTCCCGAGGTTTTCAATCTCATAGGAGCTTCTTATATTGCTTGAGTGACTTGCGGAACGCCAGGCGTTTGGCCGCGAAGGGATCACGCCACGGCTGTTTTGGCTCCACGAGCGCGCGGCAGAGCGTGAGCAGCCCCTCGACGTCGTCGAGGTGCACGAACTCGGGCGCGGGGCCGTTGGCGCCGCGGGCGTCCGGACCGCCTTCGAAGTCCTGGTTATGGTAATTGCCGAGCGGAACCGAGATGCCTACGCAAGGATAGCCGTAGCTCACCGCGACTGTCGCTTCGCAGGTTCCGCCGTCCATCACGCGGCGCTGATGACGGTCGGGGAGCGTCTTTTGCGCGAGCTGCGTGAAGACTTGCAGCGCGCCGGCGTGGAAGACCGTGAACTTGTCGCCCAGTCGCACGACCGGCCCTTTGCCGATCTCCGCGCCCGGAAGAGTTCGCGAGGTCTCGAGGCTCACGAAGAGAAGCTCGCGCTTGGCCTGCTTGAACCAGCCCAGCTCGAAATGTCCGATTGCGCCGATAAAGCCGACCTCCTCGGCGCGCGTGAGCAGGCCTAGGAAGGGCGGGCGCTTGCGCTGAGCGCGGGCGCCTTTATTCTTTCCGCTCGAACCGGCTTTCGCAAACGCTTCGATCGCGAGCTTCACGATCGCGTACGTTCCCACAAGGTCATCGGCGGCCTTAGTGTAAAGGACGCGCCCGTCTTGCCAAACCGGCGCGCGGAAGGCGAAGCCGCCAAAGATATTCGCGGGCTTCGGCGCCTGCGTGCGAGTGAGCGTCTCGCACTCGATCACGCCCGAAGCGAGAGCGCGACCTGAGGGAATCATCTCGACCTTACGAAAGACTCCATGCCCGAGCCATCCCGACTCATCGGCCAGCCAGAGGCGGGCTCCTTCGAGAAGCGTTGTCGGAGATCCACCATGCCACTTGACCGAGAGCTCTCGCTCGCTCAGCCACTCCGCGCCGTGAAAGCCGGGATGGTCCATATGGGCAATGAAGATGCGGAGCGGTTCGCTGTCGCGCGACTTGAGGACCTTGAGGTATTCCTGCTTGGAACCGACGCCGACGACGATGTTTCCGATCGGATCCTGGAAGTGGGGGACGCCCTGCTCGTCCAGCTCGCGCGAGACGCGGCGGATGACGTGGTTTTCTTTGAATGGCGCAGAGGGTTGAGAAAGAATTTCGTTGAGAAGCATGCAGGATAAATAACATGAAATTTGCTAGAGTGCGCGCATGCCTCACGTGGTGATCGTCGGAGCAGGATTCGGCGGGTTGACAGTGGCGCGCCGGTTGGCCGGCAAGCCGGTCCATGTCACGTTGATCGATCGGAGCAATCACCACCTCTTTCAGCCGCTCCTTTATCAGGTGGCCACCGCAGGTCTCTCGCCCGCCAACATCGCCGTGCCGGTGCGCTCGATCGTGCGCAAAGCCCGCAATATCGAAGTTCTGATGGGTGAGGTTCAGGGCGTGAACGTCGCTAAGAAGGAGGTCGAGCTCCAGGATCGCGTGATCCCTTATGACACGCTCGTGCTGGCTACCGGTGCGCGGCATAGCTATTTCGGCAAGGACGAATGGTCGGAGGTCGCGCCCGGCCTTAAGTCGCTTCCGGATGCAACGCTGATTCGGAGTAGCATCTTGAACGCCTTCGAGAAGGCCGAGATGGAGGGGGATCCCGTCCGTCGACAAGCTCAGCTGACCTTCGCGATCGTCGGGGGAGGCCCGACCGGCGTGGAGCTCGCTGGTTCCATCGCGGAACTGGCGCATAAGGCGCTCGCGCGCGATTTTCGTCACATCGATCCGGATCAGGCTAGGATTTTTTTACTCGAAGCAGGGCCGAGGCTCTTGGCGGCCTTCGACCCCAAGCTCTCCGAAGGCGCCGCCCGCAAGCTGGCGAAGCTGGGCGTCGAAGTTCGCTGTGGACAGCGGGTCGAGAAGATCGATGAGACGGGCTTGGAAGTCGGCGGTCAGCGCATCGACGCGGCGACGGTTCTTTGGGCTGCAGGTGTTCAGGCATCTCCGGCGGGAAAATGGCTCGATGTCCCGACCGACCGCGCCGGTCGCGTGCTCGTGGAAAAGGACCTCCGCGTCCAGGGTCATCCCGAGATCTTCGTCATCGGCGATACGGCGAGCGTGATGGGGGAGGGCGGAAAACCGCTTCCCGGCGTGGCACCCGTGGCTTTGCAGCAGGGCCGATTTGTTGCCGAAATGATCCTGAGGAGCTATCGCGGCGACAAGAGGGCGAGCGAGTTCAATTACTTCGATAAGGGAAATCTCGCGACCGTCGGGCGCTCGTATGCGGTCGCCGAGATCGGCAAGCTCAAGCTCAAAGGTCGCCTCGCCTGGTTCGCGTGGCTCTTTGTTCACATCTACTACCTCGTCGGATTTCGGACCCGCATATTAGCCCTGATGGAATGGGGTTGGGCGTACCTGACTTTTCAGAGGGGCGCGCGTCTCATCACCCAAGTAAAAAATTCACCAAACGCAGAGCGGCAAATTTTAAGATCGGGTTAAAAATTCTTGCCACGCCTGGGATCGGATGCTTATCTCGTCGCGACTCCCAAGTGGTTCCAAATTAGTGTGTGGGCGTCCCAATTCGTCATCAGTAGTTGAAACAGTCCAGTGGACGGAGAAAAAACCTGTGAAAAACGCAACCCTCAGTGCGTGTCGTAGCTCGATTGCCGCCTTTCTGATCCTGACGTCTCTTACCGGCGCAGCTTTCGCCGCCGATCTTGATACCTGGGTTCAATCCGAATCCCGAATCGCCACCAACAAGCTTCTTGCCAATATCTCTCCGGCTGGAACTCTCCCCGGAACGATCGTCGCGTCGCCTTCGCGCGCCAATCCCGATTATTACTTCCACTGGATCCGCGATGCGGGTCTCGTCATGGACGCCGTCGTGACGCTCCATCAGGGCTCCGCCAACAAAGAAGACCAGCAGCGCTACGCGAAGCTCCTCTTCGACTACGTGGATCTCTCTCGTCGCAATCAGCTGACCTCCAATCCGAGCGGCGGCCCGGCCGATGGCGGACTGGGCGAGCCCAAGTTCAACGTCGACGGCAGCGCCTTCACCGGCAGCTGGGGTCGGCCGCAGAACGACGGTCCTGCGATCCGTTCCAACTCGCTGATCCGTTTCGCCAACATCCTTCTCAAGCAAGGCCGCGAGGACTACGTCCGCTCGCGCCTCTATGACTCGCGCCTCCCGGCTGAGACCGTGATCAAGGCCGACCTCGAGTACGTCTCGCACCACTGGCGCGAAGCTTCGTTCGACCTCTGGGAAGAAACCAAGGGCCAGCATTTCTACACCCGCATGGTTCAGCGTAAAGCGCTCATCCAGGGTGCTGACCTCGCAGAGCGCCTCGGAGACGGCGGGGCCGCGTCCTGGTACCGCTCCCAGGCAAGCGAGATCGAAAAAGAAATCGTCAAGCACTGGGACGGTCAAATTATTCGCGCCACCCGCGACGGCGGCGACTGGAAATCCTCCGGCCTCGATACGGCGATCATCCTGGGCGTGCTGCACGGCGGACTCAATGACGGCTTCATGAGCCTGACGGATGACCGCGTACTGTCGACCGTTGAGCGTCTCAAGAATGACTTCCATGGCCGCTACGGCATCAATGGGCGCGATACCGATTTCGACGGAAAGCTCCTGGGCACTGCCTTGGGCCGTTATCCCGAAGACAAGTACACGGGCTACGACTCCAATGGCCTGGGCAATCCGTGGTTCCTCCTGACCAACGCGCTGGCCGAGTTCTACTTCAAGTCCGCGCGCCACTTCCAAGAAGAAGGCCAGATCCAGATTTCGGCGACGAACGAGAGATTCTTCCGCTCGCTCCCGATCCGCGCGCGCCTGCAGCTCATGTCGGGTCAGGTCTATGACTCCAAGACCGCGATGTTCCGCGAGATCATCCGCTCGCTCCGTGAAGCTGGCGATGCCCAGCTCCGCCGCACGAAGCTCCATGCTTCGAGCGACGGCTCGCTCTCCGAGCAGATGAACCGCGACAGCGGTTACATGCAGGGCGCGAACGACCTGACCTGGAGCTACGCTTCGATGCTCACGGCCATCTGGGCGCGCTGAAGGGGGTCCCTCAGTTTTGGTAGCAAGGCTGCGTTCAGTTAGAGCAAGAAACAGAGCCGCGTGGCCTTCGGGTCGCGCGGCCTAAGAGACCAGTACGGAGGCTAGTTAAACGGCTTTACATCGCCGAAGTGATAGGCGAGCTGGAGCATCGCTACCCTCACGGCTTCACCCGCGTCCTGTGACTTGACGAGCTGGTGGACCAGAGCTCCGATCGAGAGCCACGGTTGAGGGAGGATGATATCGAATCCCACCGCGTGCGACGTGAAACCGCCGATCGGCATTGAATCGGTCATGGGAGGCATCGGCACGCCGACTAGCGTAATCGTCGTGCTCATCGTGCCCCCGTAATTGCGGGTAAACATGTAGGAAGGCGCGAACACGATCCCGTGCCCGAGCGGGATTCCCGCCTGCGCGCCAACGGTATATCCCCGCGTGATCGCGCTGAAGTCGAGGTTAGCCTCTTGTCCCTGATCCGTCTCGTCGACCGAGCCGTTTCCGTAGGTGAGGTTGTAGCCCCCGAAAAGCAGGAGTGAGAAGTCGGGCGAATTCACGACCTGAACCTGTAGATTGAGGACGGGCGCCAAAGTCCAATAGGACTCGTCACCGTTGTTTCCTACGGCGCCGAGATTGCCGGTCAGATAGATGACCGGTAGCTCCAGGCCTACCGCCAGCCAAGAGAAGGGCGCGTAACGACCCTTGTAATCGACGCTCCCGCCTCCAAACGACGCCGTTTGATCCGTGATGTGAAGGTAGGACCCGGTGAGCTTATTATCGAGCGAGCCCAGCTCGAACCGCGGAAACGGGATCGGGGGCGAGATGAGAGGAAAGCCGGAAGAATCGGCCCGCGCTGCAGTTGCCAGGCCGAAGGTCATGAGCAAATGCAAAAGGATGAACCCGCGAGAGCAACGGTGCATTCCTGTTTATGCTAGGGCACCTTGAAGGAAATGCAAGCTTGAAGGTCGAGCAACCGCTGTTAGAAAGCTGAACGATTCGCTTCAGTTTCACGGGCAGATCTCCAATCTTAGCCATTGCACGCGCTCGGACGCCGCCATGTGGACGTAGAGTCCCCACTTGAGCTCCGCGCCGGTTTTGCACGAGCCGGCTTGCTGGCCGCTCAGCACGTTGACGAGGCGGTAGCGCAAGCCATCCTGAATTGCGAGCTTGTCGCCGAGCTCAGGCGAGATGAAGTATTCGGTTTCGGCGTCGGTGGGCCAGAGGTTGTTGAACGTGAACATCACGTTCTTGCCATCGACGTCATCCCATTTGACCTGCGCGAAGATGCGCTCGTCGGCCTTGCCGTCGTTCCGTTTGGAGCGGAGATAGGCTCGCGAATTTGCGCGAAGCGCGCGGTTGTCATGCGACTGCCGGGCGCCATTCATCTTGCGGTAGAAATCGATCAGCGCTTCGCCCTGGTCGTTGTGGTTGGGATGCCCGTAGAAGCGCCCCGGCAGAAGCGTCGAGCGCCGGAAGCCCAGGCCGTCGCGCTCGCCGAACTCCTGGCCCATGAGCAGCATCGGCAGTCCGCGCGAAGCCGCGCCGACGCCCCAGAAGCCCGCGGCCGTCCATTGGTCAAAGCCCGTGCGTTCGAAGACGCGGGGCTCGTCGTGGGTCTCGAGCGCGCGAAGTACGAAGGCGCGTTCATAAGAGACGCCCGGGATCGCGAAACGCGCTTCGCGGTTGAGCACGTCCTCGACGTAGGATGCATTCTTGGTTTGGCCGTTCATCCCGCGGATGTCGAAGACGTAGCCTTCGGTCATCGCGTCGACGACGTGATTCATGCCGCCTTGGTCGCCGAACTCCTCGGCCATGTAGATGGGCGGCTGGTGATTGGCGGGTTTGCCCTTTCGTTGCCAATCGTAATAGTTCACCTTGGAGATGATGTACTTCCACTCGTTGGGTCCCATGCCCGAGTCGAAGTCGGTCGTGTGGTCCATCCGAAACCCGTCGACTCCGCGCGAGACCCAGTAATTCATCACGCGAAAGAGGTATTCGCGGTTGCGGACAAAGGTCTGGTAGAAGTCGCCGCGCCCGTCCCGGCGATCCGAATGGTACTCGTGGTGGAAGAGAAATTTCACGTCCTTCCAGTTATTGGTGTAGTTGGACCCGATGCCCCAGCTCGGCTGCGGCTCGCCCTGGTCCTTGGTGCCCAGGTAGAAGCCAGGCACGGAATATTCGAGATAAGCAGCGTTCTCGCACTTGAAGCGCGCGCGCTCCCAGTCGAGCATCTCACGCCACATTCCGACCACTCGAACGAGGCGATCGCCCGAGAACTGGCCCGGGCATTTGGCTTCGATTGCCTGTAGAGCCGAAGACACACTGCCATTCGAGCGGGCGGAGGCGCGCAATTTCTCTTCAGTATCGAGAAGCTCCGGGTGCACGAGGGCGCCGTCGTAGGTGGCGTCATGGTTCCAGAGCTGGTCGAGGTTCTGTCCCGTGGCGATGCGCTCACGAACGGGGTAATGATCCGTGTAATCGTAAAACAGATAGTTATGGCCGAAGTGGTTCAATGCCACGTCGAGCATGACTTTGAGTCCGAGCGAGTGGGCCTTGGAGATGACTTTGTCGAGGCCGCCGTTGCCCCAACAGACCTTGGTGCCTTTCTCTTCGGCCGAGTACTCGTCGACGCCGGCCTGGACGCAGTACGCATCGATCCTGCCGCTCGCGTGCATATAGTCGCGCACGGCGTAGGGCGAGCCGAGGTTATCGCAATCGCCCATGCCCTCGTCGGGGATGTTCCAGCGGTCATTGTTCGGAAAGAGCGGCATCAGCCAGACGGTGGTCGCGCCGACTTTTTCCTTGATGTACTTGAGCGTGATGCCGGCGTGGTAGTCGGTCGAGTCGTCCAGAAGATCGTCGAGAGTGCCGAGCTTGATCTTCTTGAGCTCGTTCCAGGCGCCGCAGAACTGGGGGTTGCCGTTATGAGCGTAGTATCCACTCATGGTGCCGACCTTCTTGCGGCAGCGGTCCTTTTGCCAGTCGGCGCCCCAGTCGTCGCGGCAAGCATTGGCCGCGCGAACTTGGACTTCGTAGAGGATCTCACTTCCGGTTTGAACGTTGAGCTTGTTGTAGTCGCCGGGCCGCACAGGCTCGTAGGCCTGAACGCCGGTCGAGGCAAGCGACGCCGCAGCCACTAGCAGGCACTGGATCAGAGACTGAAATTTCATGGACATCCTTATATAACGCATCGCAATAAATTCAAAGCTCAAATAGTTGACTTATTAGGTACAGCAATGTATGACCGGGCGGATGCGTACGCTCCTGAAAAAGCTGATTCTTTTCAGCGCTCTAGCCCTGATGAACTGCCCGAGACTCGAGGCAGCTCCCCAGCGCTTTCTCTTTGAGTCTGGCGGACCGCGTTATCTTGTGGTCGAGGTCCTGACGGATACGCTCTTTCACTTCGAGCTAGCCGAGAACCGTTCGGGGCCTAGTCCCGATCAGGGAATCTTCACTACGCCGATGGTCGCGCAGAAGATGTTTGTCGGTCCTTCCAAACTCACGCGAGTCGGCGACACGCTCGAAACGCCTGCCGCGCGCCTGACCGTGGAGAAGGGGAGCCTTTGCGTTTCGATTCGCGATCTGCGCAAGGGCGCCGACCTCTCTCGGATCTGCGGCGAAAATCTCGACCAGGGAGCCAAGGCGCTCTTGATCGATCGCTCGCGGCTTCGCAACGCGTATGGAATCGGAAATTTCTTCTACGATCCCGGCACGGCCGACGGTGACTGGGCCGGACGTCACTGGGACGGCGATGGGCTGGGCAATGTGCGCAAGGATTTTAACGGAGCCGCACCCAGCATGTCGCAGTTTCCTGTCGCTTATCTCCTGGGCGAGCGGAAGGAAGGCTTCGCGCTCTTTCTCGACCAAGTCTATCGCATGAGCTGGGATTTTCGCGGCTCACCCAACTGGGCAGTCCGGACTTGGGGCGATCAGCTTCGCTTCTACGCGATCTTAGGCGATGACCTTCCGAACCTGCGCTCGCAGTTCATGGAGCTTGTGGGCAGGCCCTTGATCCCGCCTCGCGCCACCTTCGGTCTCTGGGTTTCGGAATTCGGCTACGACAACTGGGATGAGATCCGCACGGATCTCGCCTCGCTCCGAAGCAATCACATCCCCGTCGACGGATTCGGGCTCGATCTCCAATGGTTCGGCGGGACCTTCGGCGACCCGAACAACGCCAAGATGGGTTCACTGCAGTTTGATCCGAAAAATTTCGCGGACGCACCCCGCGTGGTCAAAGACCTGCGCATGCGCGACGGCATTCAGCTCATGGCCATCGAAGAGTCCTACGTCGACGCTCGCCTGCCCGAGTACGCGCGGCTTCTCCCTTGGTCGGTCGGCGATCTCCAGTTCTGCCTCGTCGCGCGAAACGAAGAAGGACGCTGCGATCCCTCGATGTTCGGCTCGCGCACGAGCCCGATGTGGTGGGGCTACGGCAGCATGATCGACTGGACCAATCCCGAAGCCGGAAAGACCTGGCATCAGCTCAAACGCCACGAGCTTGCCAAGCTCGGCATCACCGCGCACTGGACGGACCTTGGCGAGCCCGAGATGTACAACCCGGGCTCGTACTACCATGGCCTCGAAGGGCTCCCCTCCAAGAACCGGCACGCGGATATCCACAACCTCTATGCGTTTCATTGGCACAAGAGCATCTTTGATGGCTACACCGATCCTCAGAACAGCGCTGAGCTCGCTCAACTCTGGAATCTGCCTGCAGGTCCGCGCCATTACGTGATGTCGCGCGCGGGCGCTCCCGGCATGCAGCGCTTCGGCGCCGGGATGTGGTCCGGCGACACGGGCCGAAACCAAGGGACCCTCCGCGCGCACATGAACACGCAGATGCACATGTCGCTTGCGGGTCTTGATTACTACAGCTCGGACGCGGGCGGTTTCACCTCGACTTTTGGAGTGGGAATCGAGCCGGGCTACCTGCCGGGCCAGCACGATAACGAGCTCTACACGCAATGGTTCGCCGACAGCGCCTGGTCTGATATCCCCCTCAAGCCGCATGGCTGGGCTTACGGCGCGGACGAGACGCAGTACGGGCCCGATCATCGCGGCCATATGGAGAGCAATCGCGCTAACGTCCGCCAGCGCTACGAGCTTGCGCCCTACCTCTACTCGCTCGCGCATCGCGCTTATCTTGCCGGCGAGCCGATCGTTCCGCCGATGGTCTATCAGTTTCAGGATGACTCCAACGCCCGCTCGCTCGGCAACGTCAAGATGCTCGGGCCATCGATCGCTTTCGGAATCGTGGCGGGCTTCGGCCAGACCGAGCGTCGCATGTACCTTCCCGCCGGCACCTGGATCAACTACCACTCAGGCGAGTGGTTCGATAGCGCGGGCACCGAGACTGAACCTCTGCCGCTTTACCGCGAGCGCGACGGGTCCAAGGGGCTCTTCACTTTGCCGGCCTTCGCCCGCGCGGGCGCGATCCTGCCCATCGCGCGCATTGATGAGCAGACCATGAACTTCTCCGGCAAGCGGATGGACGGCACGACCCCGGTCTCGAACCGAGAGCTCCGCGTGCGTGTCTACGCCGACTCGAAGCCCACGAGCTTCTCGCTCTACGAAGACGACGGTGAGAGCCGCGCCTACGAGAGCGGTGCGGTGCGCGTGACTCGGATCACTCAAGCCGCGAACGCCTCAGGCGAGGAGGTTATAATCGAGCCTGCGCATGGTACCTATGCCGGCGCTCCGGATGCGCGCGATGCCGTGCTCGAGCTTCACGCCCGCGACGCGCAGGCGCGCTCGGTCTCGGTCGACGGCAACGAGCTTGAGCGCTGCGCTTCGCAGGCGGAGCTCGAGTCCGGTCGCGCGTGCTGGATCAACGCATTGAGCGGCGCCGGCCCCGCGATCCTCGTGCGCGCCGGTCGCGCGGCCGTCAGCAGCCGCCGCGAGTTTCGCGTCGAGCTTGAACCCGCGCCGAGGACGGTGTCCGTGCACCTGGTTTGCGACGGCGGCCGCACTCAGAACGGCGAAGCCATCTACGCGATGGGATCCACGCCGGCGCTCGGAGGTTGGGATGCGGCGCGGGCGGTGCGGCTCGAGCCCGTGCACTTTCCGCGCTGGGCGGGCGTGGTCCAGGGGCTTCCGCCCGGGCAAGAGATTGAATGGAAATGCATTAAGCGTCGCGAAAGCGGCGGCCCTGCGATTGAGATCCAGCCGGGATCCAATCTCAGGTTCAAAACGCCCGACTCGGGCTATGCCGGCACAAGTTGGGGATCACTCCCATGAAAGAAGGAACTCTCATGAAAACCCTGTTCGTCCTCTGTTTCGTTTTTGCTGCGTCGATGATGTCCGTCATTTCCGAAGCCAGGATGTTAGTTCCTGCTTATCGGAACCCGAAAAAGGCCTTCGACCAGATGGAAAAGCTCGAACGCGAAGTCTATGGGCGTATCGGTGCACACCGCCCTAGGGTCTTGACTCACACCGTGGCAATCAAACGAATCCTGCGACTCCAGGCGGAGCTCAAGAAGAAAGGCAAACGCTTCCGCTACGTGAGCACGGAGCACACCGACTTTCGGGCTGCCTTTCAGCGCCTCCAAGGCCGCATGAACGAACTCCAGGATGCGAGGAGCGAGGAGGGCGAACCGAGCGAGGTCTTTAAGGACTCGCATTTGATCCATGTCGCCAAGGCTGAGCGTCGCGTTCTACGGGCGGCTGATGAGGTCGACCAGATCCTGGACGACACTCGGGTTCAGAGTCGTCACAACGACCCCCATTCTTTTAAGCTTGTCCGTGATCTAAGGAAGGTCGATGAGACTATTGTTGAAGCTCGCAGCGATCTGCTGGACGAATGGAAAGTGCTCAAGAAGAAGCTCAAGAAAGACCCCGAGTCGGCGATACTCCTCGCACAGCGTGAGCGCATCATCGCGGATCTCGATCGCACCTACGAATAATCCGGCCACCGAGCCGCTCGCATCCTGATCCTGCAAGACGCCCGTTCGAGCACCGCGTAAGCGGCCTCTCGCTTGCAACGAATCAGCCGTGGAGGATGCGATCATGAAAATCCGCTCCGGTTGCTCAATCTTAACCTTGGTTCTTGGACTCGTAGCCCTGGATCACGTGGCGGCTGGCAAGGGCGGCACGCAGGGTCGTTCCCAGGACGACCACGAAGGCCAGGGCATGTTTCGCAAGGGTGGCGATCAGTCCTCGGATGATAGCCAGCCCAGTCAAAAGATTTACGAGATGAGCAAGGAGCAGAAGAAGGCGGCTCGCACCCAGCTTTCGAGCTCATCGATCGCGCTGACGACGGATCTCAAGTCCGCGCTCAATCGAGTCGAGGGCCTTAAGGCCCAGCTCAAGGAGCAACCGGATCCGGCAGCGCTCACGCAGAACACCGCAAAAGTCCAGCAGGCCATGAATGGCGCGAAAAAGGACGGCAAGGAGTTCCGCGCCAAGGCGCAGGGGATCCCGATTCTCCCTAACACCGTCGAGTACAATGATGCCGCCGTCGCGGTGACGGATGTCCGCAGCCAGCATGATATCTGGAACGCCAAGGCCGCGGAACCCGGTTACTGGAGCAACAAGGAGCAGGCGTCGCGCGATCTCGACGGCCTGGAGAACGCCCTGAAGTCGGCGATCGACAAGACTCATCACCTCAATAAATCGCTGAAAATCAAAGACAGCGCCTAGCGCTTAGCCCTTCCACCAGCCCTTGGTCTTCATATCGTCGAAAACTTCGGTGAGGATCGCGACCGATTCGTCGATCGTCGCGCGATCGATCGTGAGCGAGGGCTGGATCCTGAAGCGCGAGTCGTAGGCCATCGTGAGCAGGCCTCGTTTGACGAGTTCCATGAAGAGCTTTTGCGTGACTGCCTTGGGCAGCGGCTCCTTGGTGGTCTTGTCCGAGACGAACTCGACGGCCAGGAAGAGGCCGAGCCCGCGGACTTCGCCGATGAACGGATACTGGTCGACGAGAGCCTGGAGCTTGGAGAGAAAGTACGCGCCCATCTCTCGCGAGTTCTCGACGAGCTTTTCTTCTTGAATGATCTTGAGCGCTGCCGCGGCGGCCGCGGAGGCGAGGGGATTGCCGCCGTAACTCGAGCTCGAGCCAGAGGGGTTGGACCAGGGTTTAGCCTGCGAGATCTCGTCGGTCGTGAGCACGGCCGAGATCGGAAAGCCGCCGCCGAACTGTTTGCCGAGCGTGACGATGTCGGCTTTGACGCCCGAATGGTCCATGCCCCAGGTCTTGCCGGTGCGGCCGAAACCCGTGATCATCTCGTCGACGATCAACAGCGCGCCGAACTCGTCTGCGATCTCGCGGATGGCGGGTAAAAAGTCGTTGGGCGGAACGATGTTGCCGTTCGTGCCCTGCATGGGCTCGACGATGAACGCGGCGACTTCGCCGGTCGCGTTCTGCTTGACCTGCTTGCGGACCATATCGGCGCAAGCGGTGCCGCAGGATTCGGGCTTGAGATTGAAAGGGCAGCGGTAGCAGTAGGCGTAGGGGACGATCTGCGCGCCCGGCACCATAGGTCCGAGCTTGTCCTTGAAGTCGGAGCCCATGAGCGA
>FTBH01000276.1_pt1 | contig 14780 bp, 15 predicted proteins | sample 1639321 | NCBI WGS metagenome assembly FTBH01 (sample SAMEA3914864, study PRJEB12502) | metagenome | biome: forest; material: soil | place: USA | collected 2012-03-12 | depth 0.3 m
CATGCGCCCGATCTTCTCGATGTACCCGGACTGGCCGTCGTTCTACGGCTCGGATAATGACGAGCTGACCCGCGACACCGCCGTCCAGGAGAAAGAATTCGCCGACTACAAGCAGTTCCGCTCCCAGACCGCCTCGAAGCATCCGCGCTACGCGCCGCTCTTCTCCGACAAGCGCGTGCAGTCCCGCCTGGGCATGCCGATCTATCCTTCGTTCCCGTACCGCCCGGACACCAACGAACAGATCCGCGCCGTCTCTCGTGCCTTCGCGTTCCGGCCGGAGCTTCGCTTCGGCATCATGCTGAACCGCCTCCAAGCCCAGGCTGTCGGGCACAAGATCGCCCAACACGCCAACTACGATGAGTTCGGCCCGTATTTCCTCTTCAACCTGATGGACTGCAGCTGGTCTTCATCCACGGGCTCCAGCACCAAGAGCGCGTGGACTTCGCGCGTGGAAAAAGCCATCGGCCAGTCACCCAAGTTCCGCGCCGGCGGCCAGCTGGACTACCGCCAGCTGCTCGCGATCTTCGGCCTCAAGGTCAACGATATCGACATCCGCTACTCGTACAACCACGCGGGCTACGCCAACGAGGACGCGAGCAAGAAGCCGATGGAGCTCGGTTACATTGGGAGCTACTTCAACTCCTACTTCGACGGCAGCGCGACGATCGACGAGCTTCTCGCCTATCAGCTGCACACGGACATGACCAAGAACCGCCGAAACTTCAAGGTCCCGGCCACGGGTCGCGGCCTGACGGTCAAGTACCAGCACCTCGCCGAGCGCTTCAAGCTCGACGAGCGGTTCTTCCGCCAGATGGATCGGCACAGCAATTGGCTGCCGATCCCGTATCCGACGGCCGTGCTGACCGACGTGCACCATCGCGAAGGCTTCGGCGCCGATCTTCAGGCCGAGCACAAAGCGACGTGCTCGGCGCTGGAGCAGCAGCTTAGGTAATACGCGCGCTCTCGGCTGGTACGGCTGATGCAAACTGGGTAACGCGAAAGGAAAATTTCGCAATGCCCGAAAGAAAGACGATTGCGCGAGCTCGCGCGAAAGCCAGAAAGGGACGCACACCCTCGACTCAGGCCGGGGAATTCGTCCGCGAGGAGATGCACCATATCCGCGAGGGAAAGCACGGAGCGCGGTCGAGCAAGCAGGCGATCGCCATCGGCCTCTCCAAGGCGCGAAGGGCCGGCGTCAAGCTGCCCGCCCGTGGCCGCCGAAAGCGGCCGGCTTCGCGCCGAGTCCGCGCCTCAGGCCGGCCCTCTCCGCGTCGCTCTCGCGCGATTCTCGGCGTGCTTCGGCGCGAAGGCCGCTCGGCGGCGTCGCCCCGCGCCCTGGCTCGTCAGGGACGTTCGGTCGCGGCGAGACGGGGCGTGGCCGCTCGCCGGCGCGCGGCTCTACTCGCAGTCCGAACCAAAGGCCCGCGCCTGCTCAGGCAAGAGGCGCGCAAAGCGGCGCGCGCCCGGAGGTACGCATGAGAAAGGTTACGATGACGATACCGGAGCTTGTATTGATCTCGGCCACGCGCGGGCTCCTGGGCGCAGGCTTGGCTCTGATCCTCGGCGATCGGCTGAGATCCAGGCAGCGCCGCTCCGTCGGATGGACGATGGCGCTGATTGGCGCGCTCAGCACGATCCCGCTGGGGCTCGAAGTTTTCGGTCCCAAGGCCGAAGAGCGGCTCGAGAAGCGCAAGGCCGCTTAGGCTAAAACGAGAACGACAGCGCGTACAGCACGCTGAGCGAGGTCACTTTGATAGTCGTCGAGGCATTTCCCCCCGACGACGTCGGGACGGTGAACGGATCCGAGGTTCCCCACTCGTAAGCGGCGCCGAGCGAGCCCGAGAACCGCTCGATCCTGAGGGAGGCGCCGAAGGTGACGCCCTTGAGGTCGAGCTTGCGGAAGATCGAGCTGTCGTTGCTGGCGAGCGGCGAGTAGGCGGTGAAGAAGCCTCCATGCAGATCCACGGACTCGGAGAGCGCGTACTTGGCGCCGATCGCGAAGTTGGTGATGCTCCTGAACTGGTTGTCGACATCGTTGAGCGGAGCCTCGCTTGTCGTGGGCGCGCCCCCGCTGTTCGAGGTCGTCGTGATCGACGAGGTGCTGCTGAAGGCGGTGTAAGGCCCGAGTGCCGCGTGATACCGGAGGTCGGCCTCGATCTCGAACGGTTGCGTGACGTAAGCGACGCCGAAGCCCGCCTGCCATGGACGCTGATACTTGAATTCGGCATTCGGATCGAAAAAGGCCGTGTCGGTGAACGTACCGCTTGCGCTGCTCGTGTTCTCGATCGTCGTCCTGCTGCTTCCGAAGAGGCGCAGTGAGCGGGTCTTGATCACTCCTGAGAGTTTCCATTCGTCGGTGAGGTCGTACTGCGCGCCGACGGTGCCCTGGAGGTTCAGCGAGCTCGCGTTGATCTGCGAGCTTCGCGAGTAGTAGCTCTGCGAACTGGCGTCGGTGATCTGGGTGGTAGCGGTGTCGTTGGCCTGAAAGCTGACGATGTCGCCCGCGACCGCAAAGCCGATCCTCAGGTCCGGAGCCGCCGTGAAAGCGAGCGCGATCGCCGGGATAGTCTCGGTGAAGTTGTCGCGCGCGGAGTAGAGGACGCGCTTCTCCTGCCCGGGCGGCGTGGAGACGGGAATCTGGCTCTGGATCGAAGGCGCCCAGTAAGTCTCGTTGGTGATCGAAAATCCGAAGCGAAGGTCGTCCGAGCTCGTGACGGGCGAGCCGATGACGACGCCGAAGAACGAAGGCGGCTGCGCGCCCGTGACCGAGCCCGTGTAAGACTCGCCGGCCTGCGCCTTGACTCCGGTCCATTGATAAGCCGAGGCGCTCGCGTTGACCGACGTTTTTTTGGAGTGGAGCAGCCCCGCCGGATTGTACCAGTTGGAAGAAGCGTCGTTCACTCGTGCGCCATAGGCGCCGGCCTCGAGGCTGGGAATATTGCCGACCAGCGTGCGATCGTAGTTGGGCAGGATGATCGTAGGTGCCGGCGGAAGCTCTTCGGCTCGTATCGAGGGTGAGGCGATGAAGGCGAAGGTCATTGCAATGAGCAAGGTGCGGTCAGCCATCGCGCAGATCTAAGCAATGCGCGTGCCTAGTGATGTCTAATACTGAAGCGCTTCGAGGCTCAAGCGAAGATAGACGATCGACGAGTCCTGCAGGCCGGGAGGATTGGAGGATTTGGGGATCTCGAGCGCGTAGCCGAACTGCAGCGTGGTATCGAACGCGAGCTTGGTCGCGAATGTATGAGTCGCTTTGAGCTCGACCAGCGGGAAATCGAGCTCGATGCTTCGATAGGTCCCGATTGTCGTGCCATTCGAATCCGAGAGGAGGGGCGCATCGTTCCAGAGGTAGCCAAAGAGGCTCAATGCGAATTGCCGGCCCGCGATCAGCTGCAGCGTTCCGAAGGGCAGCCCGATCTTCTGCTCCAACCCCAGGAGCCCGCCGTTACTTGCGGAGATCGCGACGTTTTGAAGCGCGGTCTGGTTTCCGGTGAAATAAAAGAACGGCGCGAGAAAAAGCATGTCCCCCGGGAAGATCCAGAACGGCGTCCGAAGCCCGAACCGCTGTCCGCCGCGATTGCTGAGCGTGGGATCGCTCTGTTGGTCGCCGTCGGCGACGAACCCGAACTCGACGAACATCGCGCCGTCGCTCCGGTCGCTCAGCACTCCGGTCGTTCCAAGTCCGAGACGGCCCAGGATCTCGAAGCGTTTGACGGTCGAGTCGTGGCTCGTCGCTCCGAAGCGCGCTCCCGAGCTGACGGAGACGAACGGGCCGATCTCGATCCGGAATCGCGGCACCGAGACGCCGCTTTTCCCTTCCGAAGGAATAGGTGTCTGCGAGAGAACCGCGTTCAGCTCCTTGCGCTCGGGCGAATCGAGCTTGGGTGAGTCGCCGAACGGACTGGCGGAGCAGACCTCGCGCGAGAAAGCGTCGGGTGGTTTTACGGCGGGATGCTTCGCCCCCTCGGGCGAGTAAGCCTGGACGAGCTGCTCCAGGCTTTCGCGCATGGCGTCCGACGCATGCTGGATATCGTCCGCCCCCATGAAGGCGTCGCCGTGTCCGCTATACCGTCGATCGCCCCAGGTCTGCGTGACGAGCCCGTTTTCGCAGTAGTAATCATGCGTGCCCTTTCGCTCCGAAGTGTCTCCCCAGGTTCCCGCGTAATGACCGGCCGAAAAAAGATCCTGCAGGAAGTGAAGGGCGAAAGCCTCGGTCATCACGGCTTCTCTCGCCATCCCGAGGCGCGCGTATTGGAGCGCGGCCAGATGATTGCGCGCGTAAGCGGCGACCGCGTTCTTCGGCGCGTCAGCGCGAAGCGAGCGATCGACGAAGCCATCGAGCTGTTCCCTCTCGCGCACGGGCTCGGCTTCGAGCGGAAAATGGGCGAGATTGCTGACAGCGCGCGAGTAGAGATCGGCATCGAGATTGAGCAGAGTCGAGTTGCTCGCGTTCAGGACGTTGAGCTTGGTTTCGCGATCCTTAGCCGCCCGAAGGTCGTGCTTGAGCTCCCACGAAAAGACCGCGACCTTCGGGAACCAGCTCGAGCGAAGCACGGCATTCTCCATGTCCTCCGGCGAGCAGGAGTGATCGCCAGCCAGCGCGCTCAGCATCGCGAGATCCGCGCAGGGGGCGCCCCCGCGCTCAGGCACGTCTCCGGGCTCGCTGGGTTGGGCGCAAAGGCGGGAAAGTCCCAACGGATTTGCGGCGCTCCAGAGCGCGGCGAGGCGGGTCCTGTCGTTTTTGTCGAGGCTCGTGATCGCCGCCGTTCCGATGTCGCGGTGCTCGGGAAAGATCCAGGCGTGCGACTCCCTCCAGGGATATAATGTGAGAATAAGCGACGCTGCAAGGAGACCCGCCCGATTCACGCGGCGATATCTAACTCATGCGTCGGGCGTTAGCTAGGAACAGGGCGTAAACGCGAGTAGCCCTGCATCAGTCGCGCAAGTTAGCATCGAACTCGCTTTTCCAGTTGGCCCATTGCTCGTGGTCGCCATGGATTCCGAGCAGCGCTTCCTTGATCTTGGAGGCGCCAAAACCCAGCGCCTCCTTGAGTCCGATCTTGGGAGGAAGAGTCAGTGCGCCCGGGGTGACGATCGCGTCGATGACCACGGGCGAGTTTTCCGCGCGCGCCTGGCGGATCGCCGGCATGATCTCGTGCGGGTGTTCGACGCGAATTCCGATCGCGCCGCAAGCTCGGGCATAAGCCGCGAAATCGGGGTTGAGCAGTCCTGTGGCATGCGGATCGAGCGGGAAGCCTGAGGCCTCGTTCTCCATCTTGACGAAGCCGAGCTCGCTGTTGTTGAAAATTAGCACCTTGATCGGCCATCCGAAACGCACGGCGGAGACAAGATCCTGCATGGACATGGCGAACGATCCATCCCCGCAGAGCGCCCAGATCTCACGCCCGGGCGATGCCGCCGCCGCGCCGAGCGCGAGTGGAAGCGCGCAACCCATTGACCCGTGGTTGAACGACCCCAGCATCCTGCGTCCGCGGCGCATCCTGAGGTATCGCGCCGCCCAGACCGTGCATTCGCCGACGTCGACGGTGAACGCGGCGTCATCCGAAGCCGTCTCATCGAGCGCTCCCGCGAGCGACTGGGGATGGAGCGGCTCGAGGTTCCGGAGGGGGCTGCACTGCTTTCTCAGGTGCTCGACGCTGCTTTCCTTCATCTTCAAAATCGCGTTCAGGAAAGGGCTTCGCGCGACCGGACGCACCCGGGGCAGGAGCGCTTCGACCGTCTCCTTGACGGTGCCCATCAGGCCGAGCGAGACCGGAGCGCGCCGACCCAGGTTCTCGATCTTATGGTCGAGCTGGATGATGGGCACGTGCTGCGGGAGAAAGCTCTCATACGGAAAGTTCGAGCCCAGCATGACGAGCAAGTCGCATTCAAGCGCTGCATGATAGGCTGGGGGGATTCCGATCAGGCCCGTCATGCCGACAACGTGCGCCTCGTCCAGGTCAAAGATATCTTTGGCTCGGAGCGTGTTCACGATCGGAGCTTGGATCCGCTGCGAGAGCTCGAGGACCTGGTCGCGCGCCTCACGGCAGCCCGCGCCGCAGAAAAGCGTGATCTTTCGGGAGTCGTTGATGAGTCTGGCTGCGCGGTCGAGCTCGGCCTCCGGAGGAAGGATCGCGCGGCGCGCGCAGACGAGCGGGTGGAGGAAGGATCGATTCGGCACTTTCCGCATCATGAGATCGATCGGGATCTCCAGTCGGGCGACGATCTTCTCGCCGAGCGCCTTCTGGATCGCGATTTCGCTCAACCGGGGCATCTGCGCCGGAGACGAGATCACGGCTTGGAAGTCGCAGACCTCCCCGAAAATCCTCTCCAAGTCGACTTCCTGAAAGTAGCCCGTGCCGCGCTCGTGCATCGGGACCTGGCCGGTGATCGCGAGCACCGGAGCTCCCTCTCGCTTGGCGTTGTAGAGCCCGTTGATCAGGTGCAAGGCTCCCGGTCCCACGGTACCGGCGCAAACTCCCAGCCCTCCGCCGATTTCGGCTTCGCCGCAGGCGGCATAGGCCGCGTTCTCCTCATGGCGGAATCCGATCCATTCGATGCGCCCATCCCTTCGAAGCGCGTCCGTCAACGCGTTCAAAGCGTCCCCGGCGACACCGAAGATCCGTCGGACTCCGGCCTGATGAAGAAGCGAAATCAGGATCTCGGCGACCGAGCTGGCGTCCTTCGGAAGTTCGAACGCGTTCTGGGCGTCTGTTTCGGATGGAAAGAACGGGGAGGTGGACGAGTTGCGACGGGCTCTGGCCATGACTGAAGCTCAAGCAAAGACGGGACCAAGAGCTAGTTAGTTCAATCAAGCTGACGCGGTTGGCGGAACCTTACTGCGACTTCGCAAGCTTCCGGCAGGATTTCCATTCCTGGCCATCCCAGATCGACGCATCGGTGAGGGCGCCGTCACGGAGTTCCACGGTCATGCCCTGGTCATCTCGGAACAACTCCCGGATCGAGGTCTCGTTCGCGGCGTACTGCTTGAACGTCGTATCTTTGGTGACTTCGACCTGAGCCGAGATCGCCCCGCTCCAGTTCACTCGAACCGCCGGTTCGGCGTCGGTCCCGATTTGCTCGATCGAAACCGTGCAATCGCCGATGATCTCGTTGCTGGGAGCGAATTTGCCGACCTTGTACACATGACCCTGGTACTTGCCCGCGCTTAGCTGCTTCGCGGTCCTTTGCACGTAGGTATGCCACATGTCCTGGAGCGTGGCCGGCGAAGCGCCGTCCTTCCTTTGAAGTGCGCAATCATAGGCAATCGAGATCGAAGCGTCGTCGTCTTCGGGATTCTCCCAGGTGACGACGAGGCCTCCCTGGGCGTCGCCCCTGACCAATGCCGGAGAGGCAAATGCGCTCCACATGGATACGGTGTGCTCCCAGCCGGTCTGATCCGGGTCAAAGGCGGCAAGCGCGTAGTCGTATCCGTACTCAAGCTGATCGTCCCGGAACGCGCGCTGCTGGGAGCTGCCCGCCGATCGGAAATCCATCTTGCCGGCGGCATCTCGGTGCTCGAGCACGAGCCCGTCTTCGTGAAGCGTGATCTCGAAACCGTCGAAGACTCGCTTGGCCGCGAGCACCGCGCCCTGATCGCGCGGAGACGCCGTTACCAAAGCGACATGATCGCGATCCGCGGGGTGCCCATCAAAGGGAAGGACTCCGTGTTGCGGGCCTTGCTGGCGGGAGCACCGGTAACCCAAGGTACCGTTCGTCCACGGTACGTCGCTGGCCGAGGCCTGACTTACTACAAGAAAGCTAAACAAAATCAAAAGGGTATGGGAGCGACTCATGGTGGGTGAGATATATGACGCACTGAGTCATTTGTCAAGATCAGACTTGACCGTACCTAGGTACAGAGTTGGTAAGCTCAAACCATGAAAGCTCAAACCAACTTCACCATCGGCGCTCTCGCCAGCGACGCGGGCGTGAATGTCGAAACCATCCGCTTCTACGAACGTAAGGGGCTTCTTCGCAAGCCTCCTCGAAAGTCCTCGGGCTACCGCCAATACCAGGCCGAGGATTCCCAGCGAATTCGTTTCATCAAGCGCGCCCAGGATTTGGGATTCACGCTCAAAGAAATCGCCGAGCTTCTCGAGCTCGATACCGACCCCACGGCCACCTGCGGGGACATGCGCGGCCAGGCCGAGCGTAAGTTGTCTGAGGTCGAATCCAAGATCAAGGATCTCAATCGAATGAAGAAAACCCTCAAGCGACTCGCTGACGCCTGCGGGGAGAACAAGAAAGCCGTTCAGAGCTGCCGGATTCTCGACTGCTTTGAGAGCGGATGGAGGTGCTAGATGTCGCGCATGAATATCCTTTTTATGTGCGTAGCCAATTCGGCTCGGAGCCAGCTTGCGGAGGGTTTGGCAAGGAAGCAATTCGGCGACCGGGCCCACGTCGAGAGCGCGGGTTCCCAACCGTCGAAACTCAATCCGTTTGCCGTTAAGGCCCTGAAGGAAGTTGAGGTCGACATTTCCCGGCATTTCTCAAAGTCGGTCGATGAGCTGGCGCCCGGCTTCATCGCGAATCTCGACTACGTGATCACTCTCTGCGCTGAGGAGGTCTGTCCGACGATGGTCTCCAAAGCCAAGAAGCTCCACTGGCCTCAGCCGGATCCGGCCGGAAGAGGGGGTACGGATGAAGAACAGCTTCAGCGTTTTCGGGAGGCTCGCGACGCCATCAAAGCGAGGCTTCAAACTTTCGGCAAAGAACAGGGCCTTCTCGCAGGAGGTTCAACATGAACGAGTACAGCTTGAGCCGGAGACTGGCCGCCGAGGCAATCGGTACGGGACTCTTGCTCGCCATCGTAGTGGGATCGGGGATCATGGGGGACCGGCTCTCCGGCGGGAACATCGCGATCGCGCTCCTGGCGAACTCGATCGCCACGGGAGCGGGGTTGATCGTCTTGATCCAGATGTTGGGCGCGGTCTCGGGAGCGCACTTCAATCCGGCGGTGAGTCTGGTCGAGGCAATTCAGGGAAACTTGACGAAGCGTGAAGCTTTGCTTTACTCAACCGCGCAGTTTCTTGGAGGCGCAGCCGGAGTCGCGGCGGCACACTTGATGTTCGGTGAGGCGATATTCAGCCTTTCGGTTCACGAAAGAAGCGGATTTGGCCAAGGCTTCAGCGAGTTCGTGGCGACGTTTGGCCTGATCGCGGTCATTCAAGGGGTGGGGCGGAACCAGAAATCGGCGGTACCGTATGCAGTCGGTCTTTATATCGCTTCGGCTTATTGGTTCACGGCTTCGACTTCGTTCGCCAATCCGGCGGTGACTCTCGCTCGAACTCTGACCGATACCTTCTCCGGTATCCGTTTTGAAGACTTACCGGTGTTTTGGATCGCTCAGATCTTGGGAGCTCTCGCGGCGCAAGGGCTCTTTCGCTGGCTAGCCGTGACAGCTCCCAAGTTACCGTCCAAGCAAGATGCGCCATTTCAGTGATGGCCAGGATCCGAGGGCGGAGTTCCTGGCTTGCTCTCCGGCGCCGGCGAAGAGTTCGGGCTCGAGAGCTCGCAGACCGGAAAGAATTCGGTGCGCGCGTCCCCGATCGTCACGACGCTGGGTCTGTCGGAGTCCGAGTAGATCTCCAGCGAGACCGCACGCCCGTCCTGGTCATTGGCGCGATCGACCCGGAGCGCGTAATCGTCCTGCGCTACGCCGTCGTGGACTTGAAAGTTCGAGACCGATACGATCCTCCGGTGATCCAGCGACAGGATCTGGAGCTGGCCGCGGAACGAGTATTTTCCCATATTGACATATTTTCTCTGGATCTCGCCGATCACCTGGATTTGAGGCGAGTCGCAGCGAAGCGCTTCCGCCGAGGCGGAAGCGGAGGAGAGGGCAGACGATAGGACCGCAAGAGCGGCAATGAGAGTTTTCATGGATTCAGTTCCTTTCTGAATCGGGTTTCTACTCTCTGCGTCCTTAATTGGATAATTCATTAAATTCAGCTTTTGATGAATTTAAATGAGTTAATCGGGGATAAGGGCTTTTGGCAGGACCTTGCGAGCTTTCGAAGCTCATTGATTTGGTGAAAGCCGCGTAAAACTGAGGCTCGTTTTCAGCTGGGCCTTAGCTCATTTGATCTGAAGAGTATCGTTCCAAGGATAGTACTCGTCTGCCATTAGGATTCCCGCATAAGATTTCAACTTAGAGCGATCCGCCACTGCAATTTGAGTCCCTGATAAAGACCGATACCGAGTTAGAATCTCCTCAAGATCACGGGTCATTTCGAAGTAAGTCTCCTTGAGCAATGTCAGTTCAAATGGACGAAACAACAGGACTGAGCGCTCGCTCTTAGCGCTGGAATAGCTTTGAGCTTTACTGCGAATGTTATTCCAAATCGCCGTCACGACGGAATTGAAGTAGGCTTTTTCGAGTGCTCCACCTGGAGTCATGCTAAAAAAACCGCGACACCTGAGTCTGACGCGATCATTTGGCCAGACCTCAATTAATCCGATCTTCTCCAAGTCCTTGAGAACCTTGCGCGCTTCGACGGGCTTTAAACGGTAACGATCCCGGACCTGGGAAATCGACCGGCCAGTAAGAAGCTGGTGAAATACAAGAAATGCCTTGGGACTCTGCGCGAGATAGGTCTCCTGCGCGGTGCTGAACTGATTAGAGCCGCTTTGGTGTTCCTCTGAAAGTGCAATCAATTCAACAATTGAGATCCCTAACCACTCGGAAATCGAGATGAGGCGTTCAAGTGTCAGATCATCCCGAGTCATGATCCTCTTAACAGTGGGCACGGATACTTTGAGGACCTTGGCTAGATCTTTGTACTGAAACCCGTTTCTTTTCATCAATGCCCGAATCGCGGTCCTGATCCTCTTTCCCTCATAACTTAGCATTACCGTCTGCTCCCTTTTAATAGATGAAGTATCATTTAGTAATACTTATGAAAATATTATTGATACAAGTATCACCCCAACGTACGACTAAGCCGGCCTTAGGGATATCCAGGGATGCGCAATGGATTTCTCAGCTGACATCGAAATACGGAGAGATAATGACCAAAACATTAAAAATACCCCTCAAATGGCTTGGCGGCTTTAGCTATTTCGCCTTGGTGCTGAGTACTGCCGCAGTCTCGGCTGAACCGCGGAAGCCAATCGCGGAATGCAGGACGCCCGAAGTTGCGGGATTGAGCTATGGGCTCCAGTTTTTTGACCCAGAGTACACCGAGCTCCTGCTGACGTCCTCCGACGGGCGGATCATTGCGCGCGATCGCAGCGTCATTGCGGCAGGCTGGTACAGTTTGGCGGTAGAAGATTATTTTTACGGGAAGCTGTTATCGTTTGATTTGAAATCCGGACGTTTGAGCGGCGTGGAAGGCGGAGATTTGTACGACTTCGTTTGCAAGCTTTACGGACCGTAGTGCCGTGTTTCAGGGGCTTCAATGAATTACAGCATTGCGTGGCTGGTAGGAGCGCTACTCTTAGGTGGGACTGCGAATTCGGCAGAAGTACCGACGTCCGCGGATCAAGTTCACCCCGTTTTAATTGGGGGCCATGCCCCAGACGCACATCTGATGACATCACAGGGAAAGCCTGTTTCCCTGAAGGTAGAAATTCTCGATAAGCCAACGATATTGATTTTTTACCGAGGAGGCTGGTGTCCCTACTGCAATCGGCAGTTGGGTGAGCTCAAGCAGATCCAATCCGAGCTGATCAAGCTCGGTTATCAAATCGTCGCGGTGAGCCCAGATCGACCAGAAGGGCTCCGTGCGACGGTGGCGAAGCACACGCTAAAGTATGCGCTTTTCTCTGATTCTTCACTTGATGCAGCAAAGGCGTTTGGAATCGCCTTCAGGGTGGACGAAACGACCCTAGCCAAATACAAGAATCTTGGTATTGATCTTGAGAAAGAGTCAGGAAAAAAGCACTCACTTTTGCCGGTCCCAGCCGTGTTTCTGACGGACTCAAGTGGCGTGATCCAATTTGAATACATTAATCCGGATTACAAGACTCGCCTACGTCCAGAGATTCTCCTCAGTGCGGCTCGTGTATTTGCAAGGGAGCGAAGAGATCGCTCTAGCAAACCATTGCTTGGTGGTTAAATCCGATCCTCAACGGTTGGTTGAACTACTACGGCAAGTATTATCCGTCAGGAATGTATCCCGTTCTGAGAGAGGCCGAGGGTGAAATCCCCTCGGCCCACTCAACGGCTTTTTGCCGAAGCCAAAAGCCACCACGGGCTCAGGCGTGCGCGCTACCGAGGGAGATGGAAGGTGCAGGCACAAGTTTACGTGATCTCGACGATCCAGAACCTGAAAAGGCTGTCTCAGGCGTTCTTTCTCGATTTTAGGTCGCTCTGGGCAATTTTCATCCACGCCGAGCTCGGGTCGATCAAAAGCCGGAAAATTTGGGTTTTGGCCTAAACGATCAGGCTGAAACTGGCTTTTTCAACAGGCCCATTAATTTTTCGACCACCGAACACCGAGCCGGTAAATGTCGGCAGAAAAGTCCCCATATGACTGAATGAACTTCTTTGAAACCATGAGTCCGATTGAATGAAGTCCAAAGTGAAGACGGTGTTTCTCTACGGCCGCATTGATCAATACGTTCTTCTTCAACAATGGCCTTGCGACCTGAGTCGGAAGCACCCCGATCCCTAAGCCTTGCGAAGTTAGAATCTTCAAGGTTTCGAAGTTGTGCACACGATGGAATCTGGATCGACGAAAGGAGGCTGCAAGATGGTCTTCGACGGTCCTGCCCATTGAATCCGCTGCCTTCGGATGGATCAACAGAGGCAATTTTGAGAAATCGGACCCAACGGTGACTGAAACGTAAAAGGAATAGTGATCTTCGAAGAGTTCGAGATACTCAAGACCCGGCCGCACATGGTTGCCGAGATTCGCCGCGACCGCCAGATCGAGTCCACCGGCCAAGATGGCGGCGCTTAGCGATGAGCTCGTGTCCACGGTAAGTTCAACGGTCAGTCGTGGATGCGCTACTGCCAGGTAATTCGCGAGCTCTGGGAAGAAGTAAACCGCCACACTGTCATACATGCCGATACGTAGCCGATCGGGGCTCGCTACGGTTTTCATTGCGCTGAGCCTGATCTCGAGCTCTTGCGCTTCTTTCATGATCACCTTTGCCACCCCCATGACCTCAATCCCCTCTTTCGTGAGGCTGAGACCCTGACGAGAACGAACAAAAAGTTTCACGCCCAAAGCAGCTTCAAGACTGGAAATGCTCTTTGAGAGGCCAGCTTGGGAAATGCGCATTGCGACAGCTCCTTCGCGAATTGATCTGAAAGCAGTCAAGGCCAGGAAATGTCGAAATTTCTCAAGATGTTCGGTAGCGGCCATAGTTCACCACTAGTTATATACCTATAACTCTAATCGTCTGTAAATAAGTGAGCTCCTGCTATAACTACGGATTTTATCGGAGGTTCTCGTGATGAAGACATGGATCGCGGTTTCGTTAATGAGTGCTATAGGAAGCCTTCAGGCCCATGCAGCGGATCAGGTGCTTGCTTTGTGCAGCCAAGAGCCCGGCGGCTGTCACATGGAATGCGGACTCAGCGAATGCGGAGAGGTCTGCATTAATGGCGTCGATCTGAGGCTTTTGAAGGATGAGATCGGAAACCTACACGCGACCGTGAAGGTAAAGAACGCCAGGTCCGGAGCGCTTTATTTCGACGAAGAGGCTCGCGATCTCAAGTTAAGCGCTGATGTGGTTCCGGGACGTTATGGAATCGCGCAATTGCTTACGCGTGGAAAGCTGAGCAGTCCAAAAAATCCGAGATTCGCGAATAGGGAACTGGAGCAGCTTATTCGGATCGAGGTTACTCCGAATTCGCCTAACCAGAGTTATGGCTTCTATCACGCGGATATTGATTGCGACTATAGTCAGGTTGCTTCAAGCGATTGCTATAGTACGCAGAATCAAATCGATGTCGTAGGACCGAACGAGTACGGCTATGTTACGACGGGCCGATTTGAGTGTTCCCATGTCGACAAGGGAGCGCTTGGCATCCAGTACTGAGCAAGTACCTCATGGCCCCGAACGGCGTACCTCGTTCGGGGCGGCTTGGGCGTTTGCCCAGGATATCTGCCGTGCTCATGATACCCTTGCTTGAAGGGGCGAGCCTGATCGTGCCTCCGCGCACGATCTCGGCCGAGGATCTTACTCCCCGGAGCCCATCGAAAAAGCTCGCTCTGATGAGCGTCTGCCAAATTTAAGGCAGGGGTTGGCGCGCAGCAATCTCTTCGGAACCGCCGATTTACCTTTGCGTCTAAACAGAATTGAGACTTTCTACAACTTGCTACTTCGTCGGTTTTCCGGAAAACCGCAAAAGAAGATGAGTCTTTGAGAGCAAGCCCTACCGAGAGGCTCCTGTAAAAATACTCGACCGCGAGGTTTTGAAAGCCTGCGCATCAAGGTTCGCAATCACGGCTGCAACCACCTTGGATGTCCTGATTTCATGCCAGGTTTGGAAGCGAAATCGATGCAGCCTTGGCTAAGGCCTTACCTGCGTGGGTAGATAAGAGATCTGGACGGTAAGCGAGATAAATCTCATCGTCCTCATCTGGCAGATGCATTGGTAGCGCGGTTAAGGCTGCCTTGTCAGCAAGCGCTACGCGCTCAGGCAAGAGTCCCACGCCTTCTCCTTTAAGAACTAATGAACGGATCAGCTCCAAGCTAGCAACGCAAATGAGCTTAAATCCATCAAGAAGGCCCCTGTGTTTTGTTTTTCTGACGAATTTCTCGTACTGAGCCTGTGTGAGGTCCGAAAATAACATCTTCGGAGGGGACGGGTTGTTCGATGC
>FTBH01000191.1_pt1 | contig 14739 bp, 10 predicted proteins | sample 1639321 | NCBI WGS metagenome assembly FTBH01 (sample SAMEA3914864, study PRJEB12502) | metagenome | biome: forest; material: soil | place: USA | collected 2012-03-12 | depth 0.3 m
CGGCCTGCCCGGGCTCTCCACTCGATCCGTAAAACTCGCCGGCGACCTCGCGAAGCTCCGCTACCCGCTCGGCCGGATCCAGCATATCGAGCGCGCCCATCGCCGAACCCGAATCGGCCGCGCGAAGCATGCCCTGGTCGCCTGCGCCGGCCCCATGAATGCTGCGCCCGTGACCGGAACCCGCGCCCGTGCGAAGCGCTCGCTTGGCGAGCACGGCCTTGCTGACCGGCTTGGACACGCCGTCCTCATCCGTCATCGGCGCGATTGGTGCCGCGATGGCTTTCTGGATCGTGCGCGGAGTGATGCCATGCTCGGCGTTGAATTCCGATTGCAGCTTGCGACGGCGGCTCGTCTCGTCGAGCGCCTTCTGCATGCTCTCGGTCACTTTGTCGGCGTAAAGGATCACGCGTCCGTCGGCGTTACGGGCCGCGCGGCCGATCGTCTGGATCAGCGAGCGAAAGCTGCGCAAGAAGCCTTCCTTGTCGGCATCGAGGATCGCCACAAGCGAGACCTCGGGCAGGTCGAGGCCTTCACGCAGCAGGTTGATCCCGATCAGCACGTCGAACGCGCCCAGGCGCAGGTCGCGCAGGATCTCGATGCGCTCGAGCGTATCGATGTCCGAGTGCAAGTACTTCACCCGGACCTTCTGCTCCTGATAGTACTTGGTCAGATCTTCGGCGAGTTTCTTGGTGAGCGTCGTCACGAGCACGCGATCGCCCTTCTCCACGGTCTTTCGGATCTCGCCCAGGAGGTCGTCGACCTGCGTACCTGCGGGCCGAACCTCGCAGACTGGGTCCAGAAGTCCTGTCGGGCGAATGACCTGTTCAACGATCTCGCCGCCCGATTTCTGCAGCTCGTAATCACCGGGCGTCGCCGAGACGTAAAGCGTCTTGGAGAGCGAGCTCTCCCACTCCTCGAAGTTAAGAGGGCGATTATCGAGCGCCGACGGAAGCCGAAACCCATGCTCCACGAGGTTCATCTTGCGTGCGCGGTCTCCGCGAAACATCCCGCCGATCTGAGGCACCGTCACGTGGCTCTCGTCCACGATGAGCAGAAAGTCCTTCGGGAAATACTCGTACAGCGTCGGCGGCGGCGCGCCCGGTGGGCGTCCTGTCAGGTGGCGCGAATAGTTCTCGATGCCCTGGCAGAAGCCCAGCTCCTCCATCATCTCGAGGTCGAAGAGCGTGCGCTGCGAGAGCCGCTGCGCCTCCACGAGCTTGCCGGTGGCCTGAAGGTCTTGGAGCCTGAAGCGCAGCTCTTCGCGGATCGTGTCGATCGCGCGCTTGCGGTTCTCGGCCGTCGTCACGTAGTGGCTGCCGGGATAGATCGTGATACGCGGGATCTTCTGGATCCGGATGCCGCGCAGCGGATCGATCTCGGAGATCGTCTCGATCTCATCGCCGAAGAACTCGACCCGGATCGCGCGCTCTTCCTCGTAAGCGGGGAAGATCTCAACCACGTCCCCGCGCACGCGAAACGTCCCGCGGTGGAAATCCACATCGTTGCGCTTGTACTGGATCTCGATGAGCTTCTTGAGGACATCCTGACGCTTGGCCTCGCGCCCGGCCTCGAGGTAGAGCATCAGGCCCTCGTACGCCTCGGGCGAACCCAGGCCGTAGATGCAGGAGATCGAGGCTACGATGATCACGTCGTTGCGCTCGAGAAGCGAGCGCGTGGCCGAGTGCCGGAGCTTGTCGATCTCGTCGTTGATCTGCGAGTCCTTCTCGATGAAGGTGTCCGTCGACGGGATGTACGCCTCGGGTTGGTAGTAGTCGTAGTAGCTGACGAAATACTCCACCGCGTTTTCAGGAAAGAACTCGCGAAACTCCGTGAAGAGCTGCGCCGCCAGCGTCTTGTTGTGGCTGAGGATGAGCGTCGGGCGATTGAGCTGCGCGATGACATTGGCCATCGTGAAGGTCTTGCCCGAGCCCGTGACCCCGAGGAGCACGCCCGCGTCCTTGCCCCCCTCGCCCATCGAACGCACGATCTGCGCGATGGCCTCGGGTTGATCGCCGGTCGGCTGAAACGGGGTCTTGAGGACGAATTTTCGGTCAGTGAAACGCGACATCAGTTTTCGAGCGCCCATTCGGGCTCATTTGTATTCCCATGTCGTGCCAGTCGGGCCGTCTTTAATAGCGACCCCGCGAGCGTCCAGATCCTTGCGGATTTCATCCGAGCGCGCGAAATTCTTGGCCTTGCGGGCGTCCACGCGCTCCTGAAGCAGCTGCTCGATCTCCGCAGCCTCCGGGCGCGCAGGTCCGCCTGCCGCCGCCGCGCGCGCGTTGCGGATTCGCGCGAGGTCGTCGAGGGCGGCCTGAGGCTCGGAGCGGCCGACGCCGATGATGCCGCCGATTTCCTCTTCGATCACCCGAATCAGCTCGCCGGCACCCAGCGCCGCCGCCGGCGTCGCCTGTGCGAGCGGCTCGGCGACCGTGCGGTTGAACTCGCGGATCAGGGAGAAAAGCACTGCCATCGCGCCCGCCGTATTGAAGTCGCTCGCGTAGCAGTCGTCGATCTCGCGCCGCGCGGCTTCGCAGGATGCCATGAATTGGCCCCAGGCCGCCTCGGCCCGCTGGTCGGGCACGGCGCGCGCGATCTTGGTCAGGGCGATCGCCTGCTTCTTGGCCTCGTAGATCCGGTGCAGCTGCGTGAGCGTCTGCTCGACCGTGTCCTGGTCGAAGTCGATGCGGGAGCGGTAATGCACGCCCAGGAGCATCGCGCGCGCGAACTCACCCGAGAACTGCGTGAGGAACTCGCGCGCCAGGAACACGTTGCCCAGACTCTTGGACATCTTTTCCTTGGAAAGGGTCAGGAACGCGTGATGCAGCCAGTACTTCACGAAAGGGGCCTGCCGGCAGGCCGCCTCGCTCTGCGCGATCTCATTTTCGTGATGCGGAAATATGAGATCCTCGCCGCCGTGGTGCACGTCGATCTTGTCACCCAGCCATTTGGACGCCATGGCCGAGCACTCGATATGCCAGCCCGGCCTGCCCTTGCCCCAAGGGCTATCCCAAGAGGGTTCGCCCGGTTTGGCGGGCTTCCAGAGCGTGAAGTCGAGCGGGTTCTTCTTCTTGGCGTTCACATCCACGCGGATGCCGGCGATCAGGTCGTCGATCTGCTTGTGGGAGAGCTTGCCGTAGCCTTCGAATTTCTCGATGGCGAAGAGGACCTCTTCGGAGCGCTCCCCGGGAGAGCCTGTCTCGTAAGGGACCGTGTAACCCTGTCCGTTGGCGATGATCTTCTGGATCATCTCAACGATTTCCTTCATGTGGGTCGTGACGAGGGTCTTGTGCGTCGGCTCGAGCATGCCAGCGACGGCGAAGTCCTTCTCCACTTCCATCGTGTACTTCTTGGAGATGTCCTCCGAGGTGACCTTCTCGTCGTTGGCGCGCTTGATGATCTTGTCGTCGACGTCGGTGTAGTTGCGGACGTAGGTGACGTCGTAGCCCACGCGCTTGAAGTAGCGGTAAAACATGTCGGCCACGAGGCCGCCGCGCAGGTTGCCGATATGGATGAAGCCGTAAACGGTAGGGCCGCACGAATACAGCGAGAGCTTGCCCGGCTGGATCGTCTCCAGGCGCTCTCTCTTGCGCGTCAGGGTGTTGGTGAGCTGGATTTCGCGGATAGACATAGCCCCGAGCTTAGCAGAAAGCCCGGGGCTACGGAAACAGGCTTAGACTTGGCTTAGCCGCAGTCGCGCTGACCGACATCCTGAATCTTCTCGATCGTACACGCGCCGGAAGGAGCGGTGATCTTTACCCAGGCGCCGCTGATGCATTCTTCGTCGATTGAATACTCGACCATGTAGTTGAAGCCTTTGGGCGCCTCGAAGCCGGCTTCATCGGCCGGTTCGACTTGGGTCGGCGCGCCTTCATGCTTGCTCAGCTTGAGCTTTTTAGAAACAGCCTCCATCGCCTTGGCTTCGCAAGACTTGGAAATATCCGCGGCGAAGGCGGAGCTGCTGAATGACAGGGCGATAAGAACAACTACAGAGCGAATCATAGCGATCTCCTATTCAAGTGGGTTACTTGACTCGAGTCTAGCGGAATGATTGACGCAATGCAATATTTCAGTTGACCCTCAATTGGGCCTCTGTGTCGCGGTGAACCCCGTGGACGAGGCAAAACGAAAAAAGCCTGGAAGAACGGATTCTTCCAGGCTTGTTAAATTCAGAAGCCGCGGACGCTTGCGCGTCGGCAGTATCAGCTAGCAAAAATCGTCTGGATTTCCTGCTCGATGACTTCTTCCTTCGCCTTTTTGGCGAGGGAGATTTCCTTCACGAGCAGGTGCTTGGCCTGATCGAGCATCTTACGCTCACCGAAGGACAGGTCCTTGCTATGGCGAAGAAGAAAGAGGTTACGGAGCACTTCGGCGATCTCGAAGATCGAGCCGGTCTTGATCTTTTCCATGTACTCGCGATAACGGCGATTCCAGGTGGTCTGGTCGATCTTGACGTTGCGTTCTTTAAGGATTTCGTAGACCTGCTTCACGTCCTTGGTCGAGATGATCTCGCGAAGGCCCACGGAAGCGGTGTTATCGGTCGGAACCATGATAGTCATCTGGTTGTCGACGACCTGGAGGACGTAGAACTTCTTCTTCTTTCCTCCAACTTCCCGTTCTTCGATGCGCTTGATGATTGCGACGCCATGGGCGGGATAAACCGCGTTGTCACCGACTTTGAACATGCTGTAAAACCTCACCGGAAAGTTTTGGGCGGAATTTTGACCGCCAGATCTTTACCACATTCACTTTGAAAACGTCAACACTAACTGCCCAAAACTGCGGGTATAAGATGGCGATAAGACTTAAAAACGCCAGAAGCTCGCCTTTTCGCGGCTCCGCCCTCTCCTAAGCAAGCCCAATGCCCATTCCTGACACAAACGAGTCTCCTAACTAGAACCAGTCTTTGGAGCCGATTTGTCTCCCCTCGAAAACTCCACGAATTGGGTGTCGAAGTTTTAGACAGGGCTTCATCCGATATACATTTCTTCGACGGCAAATCGCTTCAAACCCAAATTCACCCGGGCACGAAGGTTGAAACCTCCCTCAGCATGAAGAAAATGAATCGCGCCCTCGCTTTCGCAGCCTTGTTCCTCCTCCCCGCGCTGGGCCACGCCGATGCCGACCTTCCCGAGGGGTGCCTCAAGGCCTATGAGGGCTCAACCGATGCCGGCGTCCTGGCCGCCAAGGAGTTCATCGAGGACTCGATCAGCGATTTCGACTATCCCAGCATCGACGATATGAGCGCATCGATCCGAGCGAAGATCGGCCTACCGGCTTGGACCAAGAAGGATTACCTGGACGATCTCAATGTCGCCGTGACCCGCTCGCTCGAACAGGTCGCCAACAAAGTTTGCGCAAAGAAGCCCCTGAACCTGGACCAGATGCGGGAGCTTTTGATCAAGGAAGCCCTTCCCAAGTACTTCAAGGCCAATCCCGACGATGCGAAGAGCATCGGGTGGAAGTAAAGACCTTCCGAGTCTGGCATTCCGGAAGCCGGAATCAGGCTGCTTATGCGCATCTTGAGAGTTTGTAGAGGCAAGCACCGAGACGGTCGAATCGTTTGATCAAATCCGCACGGCCCGCAAGCTGAAGCGCGACCTGTGACTCCCTGAAGCTTGCAAGCGCCATCGCGTAGAACCGCGCCCTATCCTTGGCGGTAGGTCTCGCTGAGCCCTCCGCTAGAGTAAGAATAATGCCCTCAGTAGCCCGAGTCAGCTGATCCTTGAGCGACGCCTTCAGGCAGATCTGCTTGCATGCCTCGTGAAACTCAATCGCGAGCCCGTAAGTCCTGAAATTTTGAAGTGCTGGAATCATTGCGTGTCTCCTTTTGCATTTGTTTATGAGCCCGGAAAATTTGGGTCCTCACCGAACGTGTAGGACCCAAATTTTCCGGGCTCATAAACAAATGCAAAAGGAGACCAATTTCGATGACTACGCTTCAAAACTTCAGGACTTACGAGCTATCGATCCAGTTCTATGGCTTCGCTTTCGCGAGCATTCGTGAAGTATAGGCAACCGCGGATGCCAGCTGCCTGACGGATGCCAGCCTGCCCGAACCGATGCCGCGATGCCGGGACGGATTGCCCGCTGCCTGATTCTTCCTACTTCGAAAGATACTTCTCGAGATCCACGTCCGGCGCATTCTTCACGCGATTGACGTTGGGATTGGTAAAGAGCTCTTGAAGATTCACTCCCATCGGGACGTCGTAGGTCCGCTCAAGCTGGTTGCGAAGCGACTGCTCGCCTCGATACCATTCGCGCTTGTTCTGCGAGTCGGCGCAGCTGGCGAGCTCAGCGGCGTCGGTCGCGCCCCAGCGGAGCTCCGGGCAGTGATACGGATCGAAGGACAGCGCGAAGATGCGATGCATGGCTTCGGTCAGATCGAGCTGCTTTTCGCTTCCATCGGATTTCTTGTAGGAAATGCGGCAAGCGTCAGCCACCTGATGGTAAACCGCGAGCAGGTCGCGGCGGAGATTGCCTCCGTTGAATACGATGCTCGGATCGCGCGCTTCGAAGAGCTTCTCGAAGTCCTCGACGCGATCGCGGGCTTCCTTGAACGAGGTCTTGAGACGAGCGTCGCGCGAAGGGCTGGAATACTCCTCCCACTCGCCGTCGGTGCCGTAGATATTGTTGGGCAGGCGCTCGGGGTGCGCCTTCCTGTGGATGTCCTTGGAGACCGCAAGCTGCACGGCCGTCACTCGGTCCCGAAGGTCCTGGCAAAGCGCTTCGAGCATGTTCTTGAGCTCGGTCTCGGGCTCGTACTTGAGCTCGCCCTGGGCGAGCGCGTGGCGAACGAAGTCGTAGTACTCGTAGGTCTTGCCATCGAGAACAAACCGGCCTTTGTTCCAGGCACCCGAGGCGTCGGGCTTGTTGCCGAAGAACTGCTCGACCGAGTAATCCGCGATCTCGGCGTTGCGCGCGGCGAATACGCGGCCGCCGATCAGGTTGCCTTCGCTATCTTTGGTCGCGCCGACGAGGCGGATCGGCCGCCAGTTCTTGAAGCCCGCGCCCATGCCGGGCCGCGAGCGAGCGAACTTGGCTCCGTAGGTCCCATGCGTGAGCGAGTTATCCGGATGCGCGTCGATGAAAAGCACGCGGCCGTCGCTCTCCACGCGCCAGACGACAGCGACATGGCCGTTCGGGTCGTAGATCACGCTGCCCGGACGGACGGAGTCGCGGCCGAGCTTCATCGGGTAAAGATCAGTGAAGAACTTCTCGTCATCGAGCCTGGGATCGAAACGAAGCATCGCCGAGGAGAGGCTGTCGCTGAGGGTCTTGAGAACCGAAGGCCCCTGCGGGAAGCTACCGGACTTCTGGATCACGATATCGAGGCGCCCGTGGACTTTGTTTCCGTTGGCGCTGTAGCGGATGTCCTTGGAACCTTTGTCGACCGGCGTGACGTCATTGACGTAGGAGAACGGAAGCTTGTTATGCCAGGCGAAGTAAGCGCGGAGATTGAACGGGAGGTCCGCGCAGTCGGAGAAGTACTTTACCGCCGGATCGGACTTGCGATAGGGGTTCGCGGCATTCTTCAGGCACGAGTCGAAGGAGCCGCACTTGCCCGTGGCGGCCGCTTCGCCGATCGCGGCGACGAAATCCGAAAAATTCTGCTCATCGCGGGCGCTCCAGCGATCCTGGGTGATCTTCCAGTCGGAGAGGCTGGCCGCGTGCGCTTGAAAGGACATGGCCAGAAGGGCCGCGAAAGAAACCAAACGGTGAAGCTTCATTAAAAACCCCGATTCGTCCCCACGAGCGGAAGTTCTTTTCTAATGAGCGGGGAATACCCGTTTAGACCCGCCGAGTCAATCTCGACTTTACCGTGACAAATTGTCGGGGGCAGTTTCACGACTTCGGGGGTCTTCGACATTTTGTCAGACGCGATGCAATCGCCTGAAGTTTGACGCTTTAACCTAATGAAATTATTTAGGTTTTAGCCTCAGATTTTTTTCCTCCTTGGCACCTGGCTTGCGATGTCCCGAGGTCGGACATGTCCGATCTTACGCCACCGCCCTTCAATCACCCGTCCCTTGGATCTCCGCCGCCCTCGCGCGGCGAGAAGTTCAAGGAGTTCTTTCGTCGCTTCCGCTCCAAGCTGAGCGGGCTGGCCGGCAAGTCGCGCACGCGCTTCTCGGAGCTGAAGAGCCAGGACGTGCGCGATCGACTCAAAGAGTCGATGAACAAGTTCCGCAGCTTCGAATGGGCTCGCTCCCTTCCGCAGAAGCTCCAGGAGCTCGAGCCGCAGGCGGTTGCCGACTGGGCCAACCGCACCTTCCAGCGCCAAAACGTTGGCGGTTACGGCAAGGCCGCCACCATCATTATCTGCTCCTTCTTCATGGCCGACCTGGCCGCGCTCTTCGTGGGCAACTACATCCCCGAACCGCCGGTCCCGCGCGGTGGCGGCTTCCGCCAGGCTCCCCGTCGCGCGAAGACGATCGACGATTACAACGTGATCTTCGCGCGCAACCTCTTCAACAGCAAAGGCATCATCCCGGGCGAGGAGCAGAATCCAGGCGCGCCGGACATCAACGCGCCTCCCGTGAAGACGAGCCTCCCCTTCAACCTCGTCGGGACCCTCGTAATGCGCGACGAGCTGCGCTCGATCGCCACGATCGAGGACCGTTCGGCCAACCTGACCTACCCGGTTCGCGTCGAGGACGAGATTCCGACCAAGGCCCGCATCCTCAAGATCGAAGCCACGCGCGTGATCTTCGTGAACACCTCCTCGGGCCGCAAGGAGTTCGTGGAGCTTCCCGAAGAGAACGCCAACATCCCCAAGATCACGGTTGGCTCGCCGACTGCAAAGGGGCCCGGCATCGAGCGCGTCGCGCCGACGCAGTTCAATATCGCCCGGACCGAGATCGACAAGACCTTTGCCGACCTCAACAACGTCCTCACCCAGGCACGCTGCGTTCCGGCGCTCGAGAACGGGCAGTCAGTCGGCTTCAGGTGCTTCCAGATCGTGCCGGGCAGCATCTACGACAAGCTCGGAATGGTGAACAACGACATCATCACCTGCATCAACGACCAGCCGCTCAGCGATCCTGGTCAGGCCGTCTCGCTGCTCTCCTCGCTCAAGGAAAGCAGCCACATCAGTCTCTGCATCAAGCGCAACGGCCGCAACATGAACATGGCTTATGACATCCGCTAAGAGGTCATCAAATATGGAAATCGAAACTCTCCCGATCCGCAGACTCCAGCTCTCGGCGGGCCTCATCGGCCTGATCGGGATCACGGGACTGATCCTCCTCTTCGCCCAGGACGGCCGCGCCGAAGGGCTCGGAAACCGGCCGGGTCCCGGAGCCGCGGGCGGCGCCAAGAACTTCAACTCGCCTTTCCCGACGACGCCTCGGACCGGCGGCCAGTACTTCGACGAGGAAGACGAAGAAGATCCGAGCTTCGCCGAGGACGAGGGTGGCTACCAGAACGGCCAGGGCCGTCCAGGCGGCGCGCGAGCTGGCGGCGGCGCGGGACCGGGCGCAGGCAATCCGGGCGGCGGCGGTGACAACGGCGCCGTCTCGCTCGGCGGCAACGAGAACGCGAGCGGCGTCGTGAGCAATAACAAGCGCCCCACCTACCACGTCGACGACGAGACGGGCTCAGGCAGCAAGGAAGTGGTCACGGACTTCAACTTCCCGGATGCCGACATCCTCGATATCGCCAAAACCCTCTCGAAGCTCACGGGCAAGAACCTGATCCTCGACAAGGACGTCAAGGGCCGTATCACGATCATCTCCAACTCCAAGATCACCGTCGGCGACGCGTGGAAAGCTTTCCTCACCGCCCTCGACATCAACGGCTTCGCGCTCATCCCTTCGGGCAACTTCATCCGCATCGCCCGCAACCGGGACGCCCGCGACAAGCAGGTCAAGACCTACACCGGCGACTCTTCGCCCGACACCGACGCGCTGATCACGCGCGTGTTTCCGCTCAAATACATCAGCGCCGAAGAAGTCGCGCGCGTGTTCCGCAGCTTCACGCCGGCCAACTCGCGCATCGTGCCCTACGAGCAAACCAACACGGTCATCGTGACGGATACCGGCTCGAACATCGCCAAGCTCTCCAAGATGCTCGAGATCCTCGACGTCGAAGGCTATGACGCCGGCATCGAGGTCATTCCGGTCAAGTACGCTTCGGCCTCCGAGCTCGCCAAACTCATCGATACTCTTATTCCCGGCACGGGCGGCGGCGCGGGCGGCCCTCCGGGCGCTCCCCGATTTGGCGGCGGCGGTGGCGGCGGCGGGCGGTTCCAGTCCCGTCGCACCAAGGAAGGCGGGATCATCAACACGATCATCCCCGACGAGCGTTCCAACACGCTCATCCTCCACGCCAACACCAAGGGCGCCGACCAGGTCCGCGAGCTGATCGCCAAGCTCGACCAGAAAACCCCGGCGCAGACCGGCGGCGGCAAAGTCCACGTCATCTACCTGCAGTTCGCCGAAGCCGAGAAGATCGCCAACACCCTCAATTCGCTCTCGCAGAGCACGCCGGGCGGCTCGCGCCCGGGCGGCCCCGCCGGCGGCGGCCTGAGCACCGGCACCAACCCGGTCACGCAGAACCTCTTCGAAGGCAATATCAAGGTCGCGCCGGACGTCGCCACCAACTCGCTGGTCGTGACGGCCTCGCCGGGCGACTTCACCACCGTCCAGCGCGTGGTCAACAAGCTCGATATCCCGCGTGACGAAGTCTTCACCGAAGTCGTGATCATGGAAGTCGCGCTCAACAAGCAGAGCGACTTCTCGGCCAACATCATCAACCCGACCAACGGCATCGGCTCGGTGCCGAGCCCCGACCTCTTCAACTTCATCAAGGACCCGACCTCGATCAACGGCGGCGTGTTCAACTTCCGCAGCGGCGCGACGACCACGCTCTCCGTCGGCAGCCAGAGCTTCACCGTCTCGAGCGTCACGGCCATGATCAAGGCGATCCAGAAGAACACCAAGACCAACGTCCTCGCCACGCCGCAGATCATCGCGCTCGACAATACCGAGGCGACCTTCGAATCGGCCGAGCAGATCCCGGTCGCCACGACCAACGTCAACCAAGGCGTCATCACCTCGGGTTTCACCAAGGAAAAGGTCTCGCTCTCGATCACGATCAAGCCGCAGATCAACAAGATCTCGAACTTCGTGAAGCTCGACGTCACCGCCAAGGACGGCCAGCTCACGCAGAACGCCCCGGCCGAAGTCCAGGGCAAGGCCTTCTCCACCCTCGATCGCACGGCCAAGACCACGGTGGTCGTCGGGGACAAGGACACCGTCGTTCTCGGCGGCCTTATCCGCGACCGCTCCGAAGACACGACCAGCAAGGTCCCGCTGCTCGGCGATATCCCGATCCTGGGCTGGCTCTTCAAAGCCAATTCCAAGACGGTCACCAAGACCAACCTGCTGATCTTCATCACGCCTCACATCATCAAGCAGTACGAGCGCGTCCGCGCGATCCTCGACAAAAAACTCCGCGAGCGCGACGAGTACCTCGAGAAGAACAACGGCGGCGAGGACCCGTACCGCGACGTGCGCGACAACATGATCCGCTCGCTGCCGGATATGGAAGAGCTCAAGAAGAAGCCGCAGACCGCCGTCAGCATCGACGAGGACGCGCCTGCGGCCGTGCCGGTCGACGGCAGCCCGTTCACCGGCGGCGGAGACAGCTCCGCGGGCTCGCCCGCTCCGAACGGCCAGCCCGCCGGCCCGGTCGCTCAGCCGCCGGGCGGCGTCCCGGCGCCTGGAGGAAATCCGTGAGTGTGATACAGTCGCGGATCCCCCAAAGGAGAGACCGCTAATGGCAGATATCATGCCCGCCAAGCAGATCCTCAGCTCCGCCCCGAAACTCGGCGAGATCCTGCTTCTCCATACCTCGCTCACGCAGACGCAGCTCGACGAGGCGCTCGCCGTCCAGGCCCAGCAAGGCGGCCTGCTCGGCGAGATCCTCGTCCGCCGCAACATGCTCCTGCCGAGCGAGATCATGCGCGCGCTCTGCATTCAGATCGGCCTCCCCTATGTCGACGACCTCAAGCCCAACGACATCGACCCCAAGCTCGTCTCCGACATCCCGATCAACTACGCCAAGGCTAAGGAGATCATCCCTCTCGGTCGCGAGCAGACGCCCAAGGGCGAGATCCTCAACGTCGCCGTCGCCGACCCGTTCAATGAGTCAACGCTCGAGGACCTGCGCGTGCTCACCGGTCAATCCGTGCGTCCCGTCGTCTCGACCTCGGTCAAGATCCAGGACGCCATCAACCGCGTCTACGAGCGCAATACCTCCAACATCGTCGAGAAGATCGAAGGCGAGTTCGAGGACACCTACGATCTCGAAGGCCCGATCGATATCCTCGAGGCCACCGAGGACGATGCGCCCGTAATCAAGTTCGTCAACTCGCTCATCTTCCGCGCGGTCAAGGAAAAGGCCTCGGATATCCATATCGAACCCTTCGAGAAGGAATTCGTCGTGCGTTTCCGCATCGACGGCGTCCTCTACGACATCATCCGGCAGCCCAAGCGCGCCCACGCCGCCATCTCTTCGCGCGTGAAGGTCATGGGCCAGCTCGACATCGCCGAAAAGCGCCTTCCCCAGGACGGCCGCATCAAGATCAAGATCGCCGGCAAGGACATCGATATCCGTCTCTCGACCGTCCCGACCAACTACGGCGAACGCCTGGTCATGCGTATTCTCGAGCAAACCGGCAACGTCCTCCAGCTCGAGAACCTGGGCTTCCCGCCCAAAAGCTGCGAGCAGATCGAGAAGCTGATCTTCCGCAAGTACGGGATCATCCTCGTCACCGGTCCCACCGGCTCCGGTAAGTCGACCACCCTCTCGGCCTGCCTGACCAAGCTCAACAGCCCCGAGCGCAACATCATGACGGTCGAGGACCCGGTCGAGTATCAGATCGCCGGCATCAACCAGGTCCAGGTGAACACCAAGATCGAGCTGACCTTCGCCCGCGCGCTCCGCGCCTTCCTCCGCCAAAACCCGGACATCATCATGGTCGGCGAAATCCGCGATAAGGAAACCGCCGAAATCGCGATCAACGCCTCGCTCACCGGTCACTTGGTGCTCTCGACCCTCCACACCAACGACGCCGCCGGGGCCCCCACCCGTCTCATCGACATGGGCGTCGAGCCGTTTCTCGTGGCGAGCTCCCTCCTCGGCATCATCGCCCAGCGACTGATCCGCAAGGTCTGCACCAAGTGCCGCGAACCTCATGTGCCCACCAAGTTCCAGATGCAAGAGCTCGGCATCACCGAGTTGCCGCCGGGCACGGTGATCTACAAGGCCGTGGGCTGCCCAAGCTGCGCGCAGAGCGGATACGCGGGCCGTATCGTCGGTCACGAGCTCCTCGTCGTCGACGACGAGCTCAAGAGCCTCATCGTCAAGAACGTCGACGCCGGCATCCTCAAGAAGCTGGCCGTCGACCACGGGATGATCACCCTGCGCGAGGATTGCGTGAGCAAGGTGCTCCAGGGCATCACCACCGTCGACGAGCTGATGCGCGTCACCCACGCGGAGGCCTAACCCATGCCGATATTCGACTACAAGGCGCTTTCGCCGGACGGAAAGAATCGCAAAGGAGTCGTCGAAGCCGAGAGCTCCAAGGCCGCGCGGGTCAAGCTCAAGAAGCAGAACCTCATCGTCACCGAGATCGTCGAGAAGACCGCGGCCAAGCCCTCGAGTGGCAGCAGCCTGCCCTTCATGAGCGGCAAGGTCGGCGTGAAGGAGACCTCGCTCATGACCCGCCAGCTCGCCTCGCTCGTCAAGGCGCGCATCCCCCTCGTCGAATGCCTCACCGCGCTCGTCGACCAGACCGAGAACGAGAAGCTCAAGGTCGTCCTGGAGAAGGTCCGGCAGGACGTCAACGAAGGCTCGAGCCTGGCCAAGGCCACGGGCCTCCACCCCAAGGTATTCGATTCGATCTTCGTCAATATGATCGAAGCCGGCGAAAGCTCCGGCACGCTCGATCTCGTGCTCATGCGTCTGGCCGACCTCAAGGAAGCGCAGATGCGCCTTCGCAGCAAGGTCATCAGCGGCATGACCTACCCCGCCCTCATGATGGGCGTCTCGTCCTTCCTGATGCTCGCGATCTTCACCTTCGTCATTCCGAAGATCACCAAGATTTTCGAGTCGATGAACAAGCCCATGCCCGCGATGACCAAGTTCATGATCGCCGTCAGCGATCTCATCGTGAACTGGTGGTTCATCATCGGCGGCGTCGCGTTTTTCGGCTTCATGATCTTCCGCCGCTACATCAACTCCCCGATCGGCCGGCCCAAGTGGGACGCGTTCCTGCTCACGATCCCGGTCTTGGGCCCCCTCGTGAGGATGGTCGCGGTCACCCGCTTCTCTAACACGATGGCGACGCTGCTCGCCTCGGGCGTTCCCATCCTTACTTGCATGAACATCGCCAAGAACCTCGTCGGAAGCGTGCCGATCGCCAAGGCCATCTCGAACGCGCGCGAGAACATCACCGAGGGCCAGTCGATCGCCGAGCCCCTGCGCCGCAGCGGCGAATTTCCCCCGATGATGATCCACATGATCTCCATCGGCGAGAAAACGGGCGAGCTTCCCAACATGCTCCAGAACGTCGCCGAGACTTACGAGGACCAGGTCAATACCCGCATCGAGGGGATGACCTCGCTGCTCGAGCCCGTCATGATCGTCGGGATGGGCGGCGCCATCGGATTCATCGTCTTGTCGGTTTTCATGCCGCTGATGGAGATGACCAACATCAGCACGAGATAAGAA
>FTBH01000233.1_pt1 | contig 14681 bp, 3 predicted proteins | sample 1639321 | NCBI WGS metagenome assembly FTBH01 (sample SAMEA3914864, study PRJEB12502) | metagenome | biome: forest; material: soil | place: USA | collected 2012-03-12 | depth 0.3 m
GCGGCCTTCTGGTCCATCGGCGAATTGATGAGCAGATCGGCGAATCTCGAAAAGAGCGCATCCGCGAAGCCGAGCAGCTGGGCGGGATCGATGGACTCGCCTCGAATAGTGAACACGTTGATGCGCAGATTGCCATGCTCGTCACGAGCCAGTCCGTGATTGAGGATCTGCGCCGCGACACCGCCGGAGGCGAACACGTGGGACAAGCCCTCGATTTCGGCCGGAGTGAGCTTCGCAATGTCATCGATCGGCACCCAGTGAGAGACCGCCTCGGTGATCAGGTAATGGACGCCGTCGATAATGGCGACGCCGAGGACTTTCGGAAGCAGCGGCGTGACGCCCGGATTGTTCGCGGCGATTTCCAACGCCTGCTTCACGTATGCAATGATGCGCCCGATGCCGACCAAGCCGTCGGCGGGCCTGAAGGCGTTCGCGGCGACTTTGCCATTGGCCCCCACCGGTTCGCCAGGAGCCTGGCCCGCAGGAACTTCGACCGGGAAGATTCCGGTGCCTCCCGGGATCGCCCCATTAGGATCGCGGGTGAACTCGACTCCATCGAGCCGGGCTGCGTTCGCGGGATCCAACGCGGCCTGGACAATCGCTCCCTCGATGTTGCTCAAGGGCAAGCTCTTGGCGACAATGTCTCTGACTTGAGCGTCGAGCACATCATATCTCGCCCTGAGCTCGATCGCTCGCCTGCCAGATCCCTGACCAGCGTCCTCGAGGGCCTTGAGCTGGTCCTTGACGACCTTCATTTCGGCGAGGTTCTCGGAGATCAACGGCTGCTGCTCGCCCAGGAGGTGCAGTCCGCCCATGAACAAGCTGAGCAATGCGCCCGGGCCCATGCTATCGAGCGACTCCAAGATGATTTCGGAGAAGCTCTTTCTCATCGACGCGGGCTTCTGGTCCTCGGTCAAGACCTTAGACGCCACTCCGTCGAGAAACGTCATCGTCGCCATCTGCAACGCGTCGTCCGTGGTTCCCTGAACGAGCTTCAGGCCGATGTTCTTCATGGTCAATACGACTCTGCGCGCGATTTCCTCACGCAGGGCCGGAACTTTGATCGCTTGAGCGATTGCTATGGGATAGTTGCGGATCGACCCCAATCCGCCATGCAACGCGTAGTCTTCCTTACCTCTTGGGAACACATAGGTCACAACCTGGTTCACGACCCCAGCCACGATCGCGTCCGTGGACGCTATATCCGAAGCATTCTCGTGAGTATATCCTCGCTGAACCAACTCTGTGTATTCGTCTGCATAGGTGCCTCCGCCCATCAAGAAGGACTGGGGAGTCGCGATAACAGAGAGCTGAAGGAACTTGAGACCTGCGGCCGAGGTCACCAGTCCGTCAGTATAGGCCAAATTGGAGGCGTACCTGGCGACTGGACCTAGGACCGCCGCCGGAATCCCCATGTTCACGAACATGGAACTGAGGTCGCCGACTTGAGTCGACAAATCGGTGCCTCCCTCCGCGAACTGGCGGAGCTGCTCGAGCGATTGAATGACGCTTTCGCGATCGCCCACGTAGTCGTGGCCCATCAAGGAGAGAGCCTGCAAGATCGCGATCGGGGCGCCGCTGTAAGTATGATCGAATACGGGATGGAGCCAGTCGCTCGCGAGCGCGCGATCAACCAGTGCGAGTCCAGCGCCCGCGGCTTGAACGCTGATCTTGAGTCGCCCTTCGCGTCCCCCGATGGCGATTTGGCCGATGAGGTCCTCGATCGTGCCGTCGCTTTGCAGCAACTGCTCAATCAGCTGAGCCTTGTCCATGTTGGGGTTGGCTGCCTCAACTCTCTGGAAAGCCAACATTTCGCGGAGCGCCGGGAGAAGAATCTCAGTGAACTGCTTGCGAAGATCAAGACGAGCCATGAATGCGCCGTGCATCGCGCCACGAGTCGCCCCCGAGTTGAGGACGGCCTCATTATACTTCTCTTTGTTGAACACAAATACCGGGTTGATCACGAGCGTATTGTCGCTCAAGATGGCGGAGTCGTGAGGGTAGAGATCGAAATTCGTCTTGTTCAGATCGCTGAGCAGATCCCCCGCATCGCTGGACGATAGGCCGAGGTCACTCTGCAGTTTTTGAAGCACGGCGGCTCGATCCGCTGTCTGTTGGGCTTCAATCTCTGCAACTTTCAATCGGTAGAAGTCCATCGTCGGAACATCACCGCTTGGGTCGCTCTCGGCCTCATCCTTCCAATGCTGGTTCAGCTCGAGTTGCCTGTTGCTCTCCTTGAGCTTGGTCGCATAGTCAGGATAGGTTCCGGACCTCCTGGCCTTATCCATGTTAATCGCCTGCTGGTTCATGAGCTGTCCAAACTTCGCCCTCCAGGCATCCGAGGTAAAGGGCATCCACTCGGGCTGTTCTGGGTTAGGCATGTCGAGCGAGATCGCCGGACTGCGGAACAACGGCAGCAGCGAACGCTCCATGTCGTTGAGGCTGTTGATCGGATCAAATGCTTGTCCACCACTTGAGCCGCCCTGAGGCAGGCCAAGGCTAGCGTTGATGCTGATGACCACTCCTTGAGTCGGTGAGGCCGGGGGTTTACTGGACGGGTCTTCCCAGGAAGCAGGCTGAGGTGCTGGTTTCGCGGGATCGGCCGGAGTCTTCGGGGCCTGGGACGCTGGATCCGAAGTATTGTTCAGATGTCCCGGATCGGGCGGCATCGGAGCCGGTGCCCCCGTGGGGCCCGGCTCAGGAGGCTGCGGAGGCTGACCGCTTGGCCCAGCGCTACCGACGTCTGAAATAGGATCTCCTGGGAAGCTATAATCCGAGAGCGTCAGAGCCGGGTACGGCAGCTTCCAAAGGGTACATTGAGGATTGCTGTTGCCACAGTGGTTGGAGATCCACTCCAGGCACTCCGAAGTCTCGAACGAGTCGCAGGTGCAGTTCGGTGCCGGCGACTCCGTCGGAACGGGTGAGTCTGTCGGATCAGGGGAGGACGTCGGCTCGGGTGATGGATCCGTCGACGGATCAGACGACGGTTCAGATGATGGCTCAGGCGAAGCCATCGGATCGGGGGATGGAGACGCTTCAGGCGAAGCCGTCGGATCGGGGGATGGAGACGCTTCAGGCGAAGGATCGGGAGTATCGTCCGCATGCGCGTCTTGGAGCGCAAGTTCCCGCATCAGACGCCGCCCCGCTCTCTTGGCGACCGTATATGAACGCTCCCAGAGAGGCTTAGGCTCAAGGGAGCAGGTGCCGCTGAAAGGCGCGGGGACGCAGCGACCCGTGACCGAGTCGTAGCTAGGCGTATCCATCGGGCAACATAGATTTGCCTCAGGGATGTAGACGCCGTCTGAGCGGCCGCCATCGAAGACTCCGCGGCAGACCGAGACATATTGCACGCCTCCGTCCCACTTGCGGCTACCGTCGTTGGGATCGGGGATGCATTTGTATTGGCCGTTGCTCATTTGCCCGTGGCCACCGGTCGGGCAGCGAGGCATGCAGAACTCGATGTTTAGAACGTCATCTAGGATTGCCTCTTTGCCGGCGCCGCACTTGTCCGTGCAATAATCACCCGGTTCGCGAGTAAAATCGATGCGCTGAGTGGCCGGGTCGCAATGCGGATCAGCGACGCAATATTTCTTGAACGGATCACGGACAAAGTCCGCGTTGCAATGGCAGGACTCTTGGCCTTGAAAGAGCTCATAATGGCTGTTCGAATCGAGGGTGCTGCACTTGTCTATGCAGTGCTCCTCTTTCGTGCTGAAGTAGAGGTTGTTCGTCGGGCAGTCGTTCTTGGGCAGACACTGCTCTTCGTGCTGGCTGTAGTAATCCTCCGAGTTCTCGCACACGCAACGTCCGGGCTGCGAGGGATCGGCGCCTGGTTGCCATTTCATCGCCTTGTCGTGACTGCAGATATCTTCGCAGCCGCGCGTCTGCGGATCCGCGTATTTTCCATCCTCGCACTGAGGCATCGCTTCGCAGTTATTGCCATCGGCTGTCGGCCAAGCGTCCGCAATACATTCGCAGTGTCCGGGGCTGGCGGCTTGGTCTTCCGGGGACTGGTTCTCATCAAATACATCAGGAACCCAGTGCTGCATCTGCCGGCCGTTCTCTGTGCAACGCGGGATACAATGCTCGCTACTGAAATCGAACGAAAAGCCTTGCTCGCAGGTCGGAATGGGTTTGCAAGAATAAACCGCCCAGGCCGTGTTGCGCTGGCGAGAGGAGTAAAAGCCGTCCCTGCATTTGCAAGCATCGTCGCCCGTTTCCTTGAGGAACTCATCGTCGCCCCAGCGGTACTGGAGGCCGTCGTGCGCGTAGAATTCGGGCCTGTATTCCATCGTGGCCAGATCGCAGACCGGCTTCAATGCCGCGACGCCAGGCGTGGTGAATCCGTCGCCCGCGATGGCCAAACCTGCGAAGACCGCATCGTGGTACACCGATATGCAGACCTTGACGGGTTTGCCTGTCTCCGGGTCGGGCCTGTCACCATTATATTGAGTGCCCAAGGGACACTCGTCCATGCGCGGAAGACACTGCTGGCCCTGCTGGTACCACTCAAGTCCTTCGGGGCACTCGCAGCTCTTGCCGTCTTTGCCGAGAATCAGGCCGTGCTCGCAAGGCGACAAGCAAGATCCTGGATTGAGAGGATCAGGCAAAGATCCCGCTGGACAAGTGATCGGCACGCAGTGAGCGTCGGCGCCAAGCAGCGGGTCCGGCGCAGGCGATGCCGACGGATGCGGAAAGTTGCCCTGTAAACGCGTCGTCGCGCGATCATCGCAGGAAAGCGGCGGACTTTCCGGAAAAGTAGTCGAGCCGTTGCCGAACTTGGAAACGAATTCCCTGAACGCCAGATCCGCAGGCGTCGACCCCATGATATTAAGGGTGCTGCCCTGTTTGCTCTTCACTTCGAGGTAGGTGCCTTCGGGGCAGGAACAGCTCGTTTCGCCGCATTGGTCCGTGGTGGAAACCATCCCGTCCTTACAGCTTCCGGCGGTTACGACAGGCTTACGAGACATGAGGAAACGCACGAAACGAAGCGAAGCGCCGGTCTGACAGTCGGTGAACTGGAGGGAGATGAACGGATCCGCCTCGTCGGCGGTCGTCTCAAACGACTCGAAGGGGATCCCGACGGTAGAGCCCGAGGGCACGAAGATCGGCGCAGCGGACGAAACAACCGGAGCGCCTGCAGACGCGGGCGCCGTGATCCCACCAATACAGAGCGGCGCAAGTCCCGGCGGGTTGTTCACCGTCAGGACCGGCACGCGGTGACTAGAACCGTCCGGCATTTGCATATAGGGCAGATAATCCGCGATGTGCGAGATATAAGAAGAAACCTCGCTCAACATCACTTGCAGCGGACCGGCTGTGGATCCGTTGGCGTCGTGGTGCAAGGTATAGGCGGGAAGCGATGCGGCCGTGTCGTCGAGATAGCAAGTGGCCATCCCGTATTCGAATGCGATCGCTGGATCACCGGCTGCCGTGCTGAACTTGGCGAACTGCGAGGCTTCGGCCTCGGCATACGATTGGAAGAACGCCGTGAAGATATCGTCTTTCACGCGGATCGCGCGATAGGCTGAGAGCACGCTGGAATAGTTCCAGTCACCGTCGCTGTGAGCAGTGAGCGCGCCAAGCAGTTCGCTGCTGCGCCCGTAGTCGCCGCTTGGGACCAACGCGGCGCCAGCGGGCAGGGCGTACGTGGGAGTCACGGGAGTCGCGGAACTCGCATCAGAAGAGCCGCTAGGCGGAGGCGACGGCGTGTAAGTCTCGATAGGCTTGATCAATGGATAATCTGACGGCGATGGCGACGGGTCGGGCGAAGGCGTGTAAGTCTCGATAGGCTTGATCAATGGATAATCCGACGGCGATGGCGACGGGTCGGGCGAAGGCGTGTAAGTCTCGATAGGCTTGATCAATGGATAATCCGACGGCGATGGCGATGGATTGGACGAAGAGGATGGCGAAGGAGACGCCGTCCCGAAGTCGCACGAAATCAACTTGCCCTGGGTGCTGCGGCCCGGAACTACGCGAGGGTCGAGATGTCCGGTGGACTGGATAACCAAACCCGAGAGCTCGGGCGGGCCGTGGACCACGGGGGTCGGAGAAGTCGTGATGGTCGAGGTAGCAGTGGGCGATGGATCGGGCGACGGCGTGTAAGTCTCGATAGGCTTGATCAATGGATAATCTGACGGCGACGGAGATGGCGAGGGAGATGGCGAAGAAGCCGGTTGAGTGCCGAAGCCCTCGTCCGCCCACGCCCTCGCCGGCGCGAGACCCCAGAGATACGAGGAGAGGACCAGCCAGGTGACCGCTTTTTGAGTGCTGCGGAACCAGATGGACAACTCGGACGCACGGCGCTTCTTCTTTTGTGACATTCTCGATCCCTTGCCTTCAGAGAAGGCTCCTGCCGATGAAGCAGTGAGCGAATTCCACTTGCCTCGCCGAAATGACGAAGCTTTGGTGATCCGCTTGAATCATGATCGGCGGCGAACGGCCGTCAAACAACTGCGCCAGTTAAGACCCGTTTGCCGTCGACTCTCGGGGTTAAATATCGTAAGTGTATGAATTCGGAAAACATCTCCAGCCCAGCTGGGTCATGGAAATTTTTCTTAGGCTGCCACATCGGCGTGGCGTGTCCGTGACGACACAGCCCCGAAGGGGGCGGATTCTGAACAAATCCAGCAGCTTCGCCGCCGACAAATGCTCAAGGCTCACTCGCGCCTCTCCTTTATATGTCTGGAAATTCGGGTCCGAGACTCTTGTTAGAGGGGGCGCTACTGGCGACACCCAATAGATCACTTTATCTATCTGGGTAGGTAGCCATTGGAATATGCGGGACTTGTAATGGCGGAAAGGGGGGGATTCGCCTTCCGCTCTCGGCGCTACTCGCGCCTCGGCTGCAGGCCGGCCTCGGCGTCTGCCCGTGCTCCTCGTCGCATCCGCTCCTGCGGGGCTACGGGCGCCCGACGCCTCCGGCATTTGAATCCCCCCTCAAGGTACAAAACTCCTATCGGAGTTTTAACTTTATAGGGTCCGCCAATATTTCATCCCTCACCAACATGGGACTCTCCCTCCGGATGGCTCATAAGTTCACGAAGGATTCTGAACGTCAGGATGACGTCTTCGGTTCAGAAGGACATGGATGTCCGCTCCGCAGTGAACTTATGAGCCATCCGGAGGGAGAACCACGATTTTGTGCAGGGATGAAATATTGGCGGAAAGGGGGGGATTCGAACCCCCGATACGGTTACCCGTATGCCGGTTTTCAAAACCGGTGCATTCAACCGCTCTGCCACCTTTCCGTTATATTACTTTCGGCCTACGGCCGAAACCCCTCTCGGGCCGGGCTGCCTCCCCGTACGGTACGGCAGCCAAAAGCAAAATCAAACCGCAAATCTTCACGCCTTCACCTTGATCCAGAGGTCGGCGCCGTCGCGTGTGAAGCCTGGGGCGCCGTCCAGATACCTATGGAGCGCCTTCGGGATGCGGACATTGCCCCGCTCGTCCTGGCCGTTCTCGAGGATCGCGACGAAGGTACGCCCGATCGGGAGTCCCGATCCGTTAAGCGTGTGCACCAGCCTAGGCTTTCCGTTCGGCTCGGGCCGGTAGCGAATCGCCGCGCGGCGCGCCTGGAAGTCCTCGAAGTTCGAGCAGGACGAGATCTCGCGAAACGCGTTCTGTCCCGGCAGCCAGGCTTCGATGTCATACGTGCGCGCCGAGGCGAAGCCGACGTCTGCTCCGCAAAGAGCCATCACGCGATAAGGGATCTCGAGCTTTTGCAGCACGGCTTCGGCGTCCTTTACCAGCAGCTCGAGCTCATCATACGACTTCTCGGGCTCGACAAACTTGACGATCTCCACCTTCTCGAACTGGTGCTGGCGAATTATGCCGCGCGTGTCTTTGCCGTAAGAGCCGGCCTCGGCGCGGAAGCAGAGCGTGCCGGCCGTGTATTTGATCGGCAGCTTCTCGCGCTCGAGGATCTCGTCGCGGTGGATATTGGTCAGCGAAACCTCGGCCGTCGGGATGAGGAAGAGCTCGCGGTCAGCGACCGCCGTCTTGAACGCATCCTCTTCAAATTTGGGAAGCTGACCCGTGCCGGTCATCGTCGCGCGCGTCACGAGAACCGGCGAGTTGACCTCGGTATATCCGTGCTCGCCCGTGTGAACGTCGAGCATGAACTGCGAAAGCGCGCGCATGAGGCGGGCGCCCGCCCCGACTCCGAACGTGAAGCGCGCACCCGAGATCTTGCCGGCGCGCTCGAAGTCGAGGATGCCGAGCGACTCGCCAAGCGCCACGTGATCTTTGGGTTGAAACGCGAACTTCGGGGCCTGCCCCCAAGTGCGGACCTGAACGTTGCTGTGCTCGTCGGCCCCTTCGGGCACTGAGGCGTTGAGCACGTTCGGGATCCGGAGCGCGAGGTCATTGAACTTCTCCTCGACGCCTTTGAGCGACTCGTCGGCCACCTTGATCTGATCGCCGATCGCGCGCGAGGCGGCGACCTTTTCGTCAGCGGCCTTCGCCGCCGCAGGGTCGCTCTTGGCCTTCGCCTTGAGCTGGGCGACTTCCTGGGAGACGGCGTTGCGCTCCGCTTTGAGTTTTTCGGTCTGCTGGAGCAGCTCTTTGCGCTTGCGGGAAAGCTCGGAGACGCTCGTGATCAGCTCCGGGGAAGCATGTCGCTTCTTGAGCGACTTCTCGAGTTCCGCGACATTCTCCTGATAATAACGGGGATCCAGCATGCTATGACCCTAGCACAGAGCCTGGGCCCGCGAAAGCCGATCGCCACGCGCCACCTTAAAACTGCTCGAACTGGCTCCGATCCACGGCGTCGGGCTCCATCTCGAGATACTTCCGGGCCGCGGCGCGAGCGCCCGGCGCGTTGCCCGTCGCCTTATACGCGGCGGCCAGGCGCTTGTAGAGCATCGGATTGGCCGGATCCAGTTGGATCGCCGTCGAATAGAGCGCGGCCGCGCCTTCGTAATTCTTGAGCAAGTAGTTGGCGTATCCCGCCCAGTGGCGCGCATCCGCCGACTGAGGGGACATCTTCATGGCCCGATTGAGCGCCTCGAGGGCCTCGGTCGGGGCGCCCATCTCGATGTATTCGCGGCCAGTCTGGATCAGCGCGAGAGGGTTGTCCGGATTGTTTTGAAGCTCGCCGCGCATCTCCTCGATCGCCAGCTTGTGATTGCCCTGCGCCGAGTACATCAGCCCCTTGTAGAAGTGCAGATTGGGGTACTTCGGATAGATCCCGTAGACCTTGTTGAGCTCCTCGGCGGCTTTCTCGAACTGCGCTTTTCTCATGTAGAGGCGATAGCGTTCCACATAGCCGGAGGGGTCCGAAGGATTGCGATCCGAATAGGACTGGTAGGCGAACAAGGCCTTGTCGAGCGCCTTTTTGTCCGTGCTCTCGTTATTCAGGTAGATCTGAGCCTGAAGTTTCCAGGGGGTCGCATATTCGGGGCTGGCGAGCTTGGCTTGCTCGATGGTTCCCTGGGCCAGGTCCCAATTTCCCTTCTGGATCTGGAATTCGGCGATCGCGGAGAGAAGCTCGGCGCGGGAGCCCGAGCCCTTGGTCATCTCGTCTTGAAGCATGTTGATGGCGCGGTCGATCGAATCGGTCGCGGCCACGCACTTGGCGCTTCCGACGAGAGCGTCCGTATTCAGCGGATCGAATCGCAGCGCCAGCGCGAAGAAGAAGGGCGCGTCCGTGTAGTTCTTGCTCGTCATCAGGCTCTTGGCGTACGCGATGTAAACGCCCGGATCGATGTACTCGCGCGCCATGGCCTTGCGGTAGTAGACTTGGGCTTCCTTGCTTCGCCCCTGCTTCTCGTACATGTCGGCCGCCGCTTTATCGATGGCGCTTTGAGGGACGGGAAGGTTGCGGAAGCGGTTCATCGCCTTCTGCGCGTCTTCCCACTCATAGCTCTGAATCAGCACGTCGATGTACTTGGACCAGATCTCGATGCTCGCGGGAGCGCGCTCGGCGGCGAGCTTGTAGTTGACCTTGGCGTTACCCAAGTCGTTGAGCACCTTGAACATGTCGCCGATCTTGGTGGGCGGAATCGGGGAGCTGTCGTTGGCCTGCCGCGCCTGGAGGAACTGCACGAGCGCCTCCTGGATCTTGCCCTTCTTGAGCAGGCGCTCGCCCTCGCCCAGGTTGGCGTACATTCGCGCCTCGGCGCGAAGCTGCTTTTCGCCCCCGCGCGCGCGAAGGGCGTAGAGCTCGAGCAGGTAATCGTGGTTTTGGCGATCCAGGCGCACGGCCTGCTCGACATCCGTCGAGGCGCGGTCGAAGTCGTGCTTGAGCTCGCTCGCCAAGCCGTGGAGATAATAGGCTCGCGCCAGCTCGCGCGGCGGCAGGTAGCTGCCTCTCTCGAGGATCGCGGCTAGGTGCTTGGAGGCGTCTTTGAGGCGTCCCTCGTGATGGAGCAGGTCCGCGATCCGAAGGCGCGATTTGACGTGGTCTTTGTTGAGCTTAAGCGCCTTCTGGTACTCGATGAGGGCGAGCGCCGGGTCGCCGACGCGCTCGGCGATTTGGCCGCGCAGGTAAAACACGCGCGCGCTGGTGATCTTGTTCTCGGGGATCTGGCCGAGGAAACGAACCGCGCTCTGGATATCGCCGCGCGCTTGGAACACGAGCGCCAGGTAGTAGAACATCGAGACGGCGAGCTGCTGATTCTGATGGTTCTTGGCGTATTCGACGATCCGGCTCTGCGCGGCTTCGGCCCGATTGGAGTTGAGGAAGTACTCGACATCGGCGATGACCGTCTCGGCGAGATCGACCGACTTGGCGCGCGACATCTCGATGAGCTTGGAGATGACCTGGAAATAATTTTCGTCCTTGTTCGAGGAGTCGATCAGGTTGAGGTAGCTCGAAGCGAGCATCGCGAGCGCCTTGACGTTGCCTGGGTCCAGGCTCACGGCGCGGTTGAAGGCTTCGGCCGCGCGGCGATAGCCCGCGACGTGATCGAGCATGTGGTACTGGATGCCGGCATTGTAGAGCTTGGTGCTCTCGGCGGGATCGTTCTTGCCCACGATCACCTTGGGCAGCGCCGGGCGCACGGCCTCGACCTTGATGAAGCCCGGATCGTCATCCACGAGGAAGACCTCGTACCAGACTGAACCCAGGAGGAGGGCGACGATCGTGGCCCGGATCCATTCCTTCTTCTTGTCCCTGGGGGTTTTTTCCTTGGGGGTCTTGCCTTCGTCCGTCGGCTTGACCAAGACGATGGTCGGTTCTTGCGAGATGAGGTTTCGCGTGAGCGTTTTCGAGAGGTCCTCGCCCGGCGCGAGCGGGCCGCGATTGACCTCGAGCGGCTCATCGCCGCCGATCTCCGTGATCTGGGTCCCTTCATCAGCGAACTGCGTGGCATCGTGCTCTTCGTCGGGGGCGCCAGCCGCGGGAGAAGTCGGGAAGTCCTGGACGTTGGAGCTCTTTGGCGCCGGCGGAGGCACCTTAGGATCCAGTGCCGGCACCGCCAGAATCTGGGTTGAGGCGGCAGGATTGACGTTCTCGAACGAGTCGAGCGGCAGGTCGTCCTTGCCGAGCTTGCCTTGGGCGCGCATCAGAAGCAGCTCGGCGATCACCGCGATCCGGGAGATCGAGACCCACTCGCCATCCGGATGCTCGCGCGCGGTCTCATCGCCCGTGATCTGGTTCTTCAAGATCAGGCGGCGAACGCGATCGAGCTCGAGCGGCCCGAGCACTCGGCCGGACTCCAGCTTGATCTTGAAACGTTTAGCGCGACTTCCTTGTCCCATCCGTCAGCAGTCCCTCCTGGACCGATGATTTCGGATTGATGTCTTCTTAGAGGCTGGCGACCGCGCGCTTCGCGGCCGTCATCATCCGTTCGGGGAGGATGCCGATCTGGAGCGTGAGCAGAACCATCGCTCCGACGGCAGCCGTCGACCAGATGGACACGCGTAATCCCTGAGGCGCACCGACAGGATCCCGCATGTACATGAAGACAAGAACCCTAAGGTAATAATACACCGAAATTGCGCTACAAAGGACAGCGATCACGACAAGCCAGGTCTCGCCGGCCTGGATGGCCGAGTAGAACAACAAATATTTGGCGAAAAACCCGGCCGTGGGCGGCACGCCGGCCATCGAGAACATGAAGACCGCCATCGAGAACGCGAGCCAAGGATGGCGGCGCGAGAGCCCGGAAAGGTCATGTAGATTGAGCCCGGCGTCGCCCTTGGAGGCGATGACCGTCAAAATAATGAACGCGCCGAGGTTCATGACCGCATAGGAGACGAGATAGAGCACGACGCCCGAGTACCCTTGCTCGCTATGGGCCCCCGTCAAAAGACCGATGAGCAGGTAGCCCGAGTGCGCGATCGACGAGTAGGCGAGCATGCGCTTGAGATTGGTTTGCGTCAAGGCCACGACGTTCCCGACGACCATCGTCAGCACGGCCGAAACCCAGATGATATCGTGGACGTGGACCTGCACCAGGCTGCTGACGTTCTTTCCGTAGCCGAAGGAGATGAAAACACGGAGGAACGTCGCGAAGGCCGCGGCCTTCAGGCCAGTGGTCATGAAGCCGGTGACCGGAGCGGGAGCGCCTTCGTAAACATCCGGCATCCACATATGGAAGGGAACGGAGGCGACCTTGAAAAGGAAACCCAGGATCACGAGCCAGCTCCCGAGCGAGAAGACCGGAGGCATCGCGCCCTGGTGCGCGCCCATGAAATCGGCGATGCCCTTGATCGAGAGCGTGCCGGTCGAGCCGTAGAGAAGCGCAGACCCGTAGAGAAGCACGGCCGAAGCGGCCGATCCCAGGATGAAGTACTTGATCGCGGCTTCGTTGCACTTGCGGTCGGCGCGACGGAATCCGACGAGCGTGTAGACCGCGAGCGACATCAGCTCAAGCGCGATGAAGATCACGATGAGATCGATCGCCGACGCCATGAGCATCATGCCGAGCGCCGAGGTGATCAGCAGGACGTAGTATTCGGGATGCTGAAGTCCTTCGTTATCCAGGTAGCGAAGCGAGGCGCAAGCCGTGAGCGCCGCCGATGCCAGGAAGAGGATGTTAAAGAAGTTGGAGTAGCTGTCCGAGATCATCATCCCGTTGAAAACCAGGAGCGGCTCGCTGGGGATCAGGCCCGCAGAAAGGGCGATCCCTGCCGTCGCCGTCAGCAGCGTGATCACGAAAACCGGCCACTTGGGCTTGATGAAGCGCAAGACGCTCGCGAGAATCGCCAGGACCATTCCGCCGAACACGGCGAAGTACGGCATCAGCACGTTGAACTGGTCGGAGGAGAGCGTGAGCAGCTCGGGCCGAATCGTCTGAAGGGTGTCTTGCATAGATCAGTTACCTTGAGTGGTCGCCGCCTGGGCCGAAACCCAATGCGACAAGGAATCCTGCTGAGCGACGCCCGTCTCGTTATGACGGACGCCGGCCCTCATCAGAAAGCGGTCGATCGAGGGCTGAACCCTCTCGAACACGAAGTTGGGATAAACGCCCATCACGAAGATCATGACGACCATCGGTGCCAGGACCAGCCGCTCGCGGCCGTTCAGGTCGGTGAGCGCCTTGTTGTCTTCGTGCTTGATCGGGCCGAACATCACGCGCTGGAACATCCAGAGCATATAGACGGCGCCGAAGATCACGCCGGTCGTCGCGATGATCGCGAGGCCCGAGTTGGCCTTCCAGGCTCCGAGCAGGATCAGGAACTCGCCGATGAACCCGTTGGTGCCGGGCAGGGCGACCGACGAGAGCGTCACGATCATGAACACGACGGCGAAGATTGGCATCACCTTTGTGATCCCGCCGAAGGCCGAGATCTCGCGGGTGTGGCGACGTTCGTAGATCATGCCGACGAGAAGGAACAGGGCGCCGGTCGAGATGCCATGATTGAGCATCTGGTAGTACGCCCCCATCGCGCCGATGGCGTTGAGCGAGAAGAGACCGATGATGACGTAGCCCATGTGGCTGACGGAAGAGTAGGCGACCAGCTTCTTGATGTCAGGCTGAACCATCGCGACCCAGGCGCCATAGACGATGGCGATGGATCCGAGGATCAGGAAGGTGAGCTGGAAGTACTCGACCGCGTGCGGGAAGAGCGGAAAAGCGATGCGCATGAAGCCGTAGCCGCCCATCTTGAGGAGGACGGCGGCCAGGACGACGGAGCCCGCCGTCGGGGCCTGGACGTGGGCATCGGGCAACCAGGTATGCAGCGGAAACAGCGGCACCTTGATGGCGAAAGCGAGCGCGAACGCCAGGAAGAGGATGTTCTGCGCCGAGAAGAACGGCCCGTGCGCGAGCTGCAGTTTGTAGAGGTCGACGATCGACGTCGAGAAGGTCCCGAACTGGACCTTGTGCTGCCAGGCCAGATAGAAGATCGCGACCAGCATGAGGAGCGAGCCGACGAGCGTATAAAGGAAGAACTTCATCGCCGCGTAGATGCGGTCCTTGCCGCCCCAGACGCCGATGAGGAAGTACATCGGGATGAGCATGGCTTCCCAGTAGACGTAGAAGAGGAAGATATCGAGAGAGACGAACGCGCCGAGCATCCCCGTCTCAAGCGCCATGAGCAGGAAGTAATATTCCTTCACTCGCTCTTCGATGGCGCTGAAGGAGCAAAGCACCGCGATCGGCATGAGGAACGTGGTCAGAAGAACCAGCCAGAGGCTCAGGCCGTCGAGGCCGACATTATAGCTGATGCCGAGACCAGGGAGCCATTCGGACACCTCGGCGAACTGGAACTCGGGGCCCTTGGCC
>FTBH01000062.1_pt1 | contig 14484 bp, 15 predicted proteins | sample 1639321 | NCBI WGS metagenome assembly FTBH01 (sample SAMEA3914864, study PRJEB12502) | metagenome | biome: forest; material: soil | place: USA | collected 2012-03-12 | depth 0.3 m
ATGCTGGCCGGCGACTCGAAGATCGCGCTCGTCGGCGGCGTCGAGAACATGAGCATGAGCCCTTACGTGGTCCGCGGCGCCCGCTGGGGCCTGCGCATGGGCCATGCCCCGATGGTCGACTCGATGGTCGAAGCGCTCTTCGACACCTACGCGCAGGCGCCGATGGCGATCACGGCCGAGAACCTGGCCGAGCAGTATAAGATCTCGCGCGACGAGTCCGACGCGTTCGCGCTCCGCAGCCAGAAGCTCTGCAAGGAAGGCGTTGCCCAAGGCGCGTTCAAAGAAGAAATTCATCCCTACTCGATCGTCGACAAGAAGGGCAACACGGTCACGCTCGATCGCGACGAGCATCCCAAGCCCGAAACGACGCCCGAGGTCTTGGCCAAGCTCAAGACCGTCTTCAAGAAGGACGGCGTCGTTACCGCCGGCAACGCGAGCGGAATCGTCGACGGCGCGGCTTGCCTCGTCGTCGCCAAAGAAAGTGAAGCTGCGAAGCGCGGGCTCAAGCCGCTCGGCCGCATGGTCTCTTACGGCGTCGTCGGCTGCGATCCCAAGATCATGGGTATCGGCCCGGTGCCAGCCTCGCGCCAGGCGCTCGAGCGCGCCGGGATGAAGCTCGACCAGATGGATCTGATCGAGGTCAACGAGGCATTCGCCCCGCAGACTCTCGCGGTCGTCAAAGAGCTCGGCATCCCGATGGATAAACTCAATGTCAACGGCGGCGCCATCGCGATCGGACATCCGCTCGCGGCGAGCGGGACGCGGATCGTGATGCATCTCTTGTATGAGCTCCGCCGCCGCAAGAAACGTTTCGGCCTCGGTACCGCCTGCATCGGCGGTGGCCAGGGAATCGCAGTCATCGTGGAGGCGTTTTAAGATGAAGCAACAGAGTTACGAACTCAGGCTGTGCGGACAGAAGATCCATCTCAAGGCGCCGGCCGAAAACCAGGAAGTCGCCGATCAGGTCCTCGAGCTCGTGAGCCGCAAGCTCAAGGAAGCCGAGTCTCGCGTGCCGCGCACGACGGCGCCTCACCAGGTGACGCTGCTCGCGCTCCTGGATCTCGCCGAGGATTACATCAAAGCCAAGCAGAAGACGGTCGAGTTCAAGAAGCGCGTCGGCGCCAAGTCCGCCCATCTGCTCGGCCTGATCGAAGCGAACCGGAGGTGAGCGGGTGAGCGCGGCGCCGACCTCGGCCGAGATCCGCGCGCGGATCCTCGCCGCACGCAAGGCGCTCACGCCGGCCGAAGCCCGCGCCAGGAGCGAGGCCGTCTGCGCACGCGTGCTCGCGGCGCTCGCCGGGCAGCCACTCGCCGGCTGGACGCTCGCGCTCTACCAGGCCATGCCCGGCGAGGTGGACCTCGGGAGTCTCGCGCCGGCGCTCGCGGTCCAGGGCGCGACGTTGGTTTACCCCAGGATCACGGACAGGGCCTCGCGCGAGCTCGAATTCGCGCCGGCGCCGGAGTCCGGCTGGGAAGAGGGGCCGTACGGCATCCGCGAGCCCCATTCGAGCAGCCCGGCCGTGGCGCCGGGGCTGATCGACCTGATCTTCGTGCCGGGCGTGGCATTCGGGCCGAACGGCGAGCGGCTCGGCATGGGCAAGGGATTTTATGACCGTTTTCTGCCCGCGGTCCGGCCGGATTGCATGAGATGGTCGGCCGCCTTTGACTTTCAGGTGGTTTCGGCATTAGAACAGGCACCATGGGATCAGCCCGTGCATCGGCTTTTCTCCGAAAGTCGCGATTATCGCGTTAGAACAGGCGTCTGAGCTCTCCATGAAAATTCTCTACTTCGGTGATGTATTTGGCCGGCCCGGTCGCGAAGCCGTCAAGGCCGCGATCGCCAAGCTGGTCCCGGCGCACGCCATCGACTTCGTCGTCTGCAATGGCGAGAACATGTCCCACGGCAACGGCATCCTGCCTGAGATGGCCGAGGAGTTTTTCGACCTCGGCGTGGATGTCATCACGCTCGGTAACCACGCGTGGGACCAGAAGCCCATCATCCCTTATATGGCCACGACGACCCGGCTGATCCGGCCCGCCAACTATCCGGATCATCCGTCCGCGCGGACGCCGGGCCGCGGCTCCACGGTGGTTCAGTCCAAGCGCAAGCCGGGTCTCCAGCTCGGCGTGGTCCAGGTCATGGGCCGTGTTTTCATGGACGCGCTCGATTGCCCGTTCCGCACGGCGGATGCCGAGGTCGCGCGCCTCGATGACCTCGGGGTCGAATGCATTCTCGTCGACTTCCACGGCGAGGCGAGCTCCGAGAAGCAGGCTTTCGCGTATTTCATGGACGGCAAGGTGAGCGCCGTCGTCGGCAGTCATTCCCACGTCCAGACCGCCGACGAGCGCGTCCTTTCCGGCGGCACCGCCGCGATCACCGATGTGGGCATGTGCGGGTGCTTCGACTCCGTGATCGGCGTGAAGAAAGAGATCTCCATCCAGAAGTTCCTCACCAAGCGCCCCGCCAAGTACGAGCCCGCCGAAGGTCCCGGTGGCTACGGCGCCGTTGTCATCGACGTCGACGAGCAGACCGGCAAGGCCCGCTCGATCCTGCGGCTGCGGGAGACGGTGATTCAATAGTCACTAGGCTCAGGCGGATCAAGCGGACTCCGGTGACCAAGTCGAGATCATAAGACGCGTTTGTCCGTGCGTGAAGCCGGGCAATTATTGCCCGTATTCTATTATCAACAACATCAGTTAAACTGTCCCAATGCAAGGCAGATCCCGCGGGGAGCTGTATCGCGCGTTCATCGATTTCATCGGCTACGACGTCCAAGGCGAGCGTCGCGCGGTGAACCGTCGCATGTTCAATGTGCTGATCTGGTGCTTCATCCTGCCGGCGATGATCTCGATCATCGTGCTCACGCTCGTCAAGATCCGCTGGCTACCCGTCACTCTGCGAGTCTACGTCGGGTGGCTCGGCCTCATTTTTCCGGTGGTCTATTCGCTCTACATCCTCGGCTCCGAGGTCCTGTACGGGATTCCCAACACGTTCCGGCGCGGGGGGATCGCGACGACTCTCAATCAGGCGCACCGCGAGTGCGTCTGGCGCGAGCGGGTGGACGAGGCGCTTCGCAAGGTTCTGCCCGAAGCCCAGAGCTCCGACTGGCGTTGGATTGCCAATAGCTATCGGATGGATCTCGAGGGGATGCATCAGCGCAACAAGTACCTCACGGCCATGGCGGGCGCCGTCTTCTACCTGATCATGCAGGGGATCGACTCGCTCGGCGACGACAGCTCGGTGACTTGGGTCAAGAACCCGATCTTCGGCTGGGTCGAGAACTCATCGCTCGATGTCGCCCAGTACGTCGGTCTCGCGATCGTGCTCCTGATGCTCTATCTCTCGGGCACGCAGACCCATCGGACGCTGACCCGGTATCTCAACTGCGTCGAGCTCATCAACGGATCGATCGACCAGAAGTCTCAGCAAGAAGAGGCCTGAGCCCCGTTGGCGCCGCAGCCGCCGATGCGGCAGTTGCCGCCGCGGTTGTTTCCGCATTTTCCTGCCCCGCACGAGTGGGTCGATTCGAATTCCCAGTCCCGCTCGATCGCATTGATCCGGGCAACGGCATCCTCGAGCGAGGTGAACTCCTGGTACCCGAGGTACTCGCCCGTTTCATGCTTTAGAACGTAGGCCGTGAAAACGCCCGGAGCGTCCGGCTTTTCGCTGACGCCGGCCATGAGATCTGAGTCGATCAGGAAGCCGTTCTTGTAATTCTGGGCCGATAGAAGCTCGCGCGGCATTTTTCAGTCATACGGGTTTTATCGGCCCAGGGCAAGCGAACCGCTTCATGGGGTTACGTCGATCGTGGCGAAATCGCCGGACGCACCGTTGATGTCGAAACCGATGTAGTTCGTGGTTCCCGACTTAGTCGGAGTGTAGGTCGCCGAATAGGTGCCGTCGCCGTTGTCCCGGGCGGGATTAGGGTAAATCGTTCCTTCGCTTTCGCCCGAGTTGAATGTGCGCGTGAAGACGACTGTCTCCCCGCCGGTGGTGATCGGGTTCTCGTAAGCGTCCAAGGCAGTCAGCCGGATCTCGGCCGTCTCGTTGGCCGTGAGCGAGATGCTCGAAGGGTTGACCAGGATCGTGGATTTCAGCGCCGAGATCGGACCGGCCGTGAAAACGACGTCCGCGGTGACGCTGATCGCGCGGTTCACGCTTTCAATCACAGCTGTGTATGTCGACCTCCCCGCGGAGGTGGAGGCGGTCGTGAAGCGGGCCACCCCCTGGGCGTCCGTAACGCTCGAGAGGGCTGTGATCGTGTCGGAGGCGCCGCGGTTCGATACCAGGCTGACGGAGGTGCCCGGGACCTGATAGCCGAGCACGTTCACGACAGTGACTTCGATCGTGCCCAAGGATCCATCCGCCGTCAGGCTGGGCGATAGCGCGACCACGGAGGAGGCATTCAGGTCGATTCCGCCAACAGAGACGCCCTCCAGCTCCTTGTCGAGGCAGCCGGAGACAGCCGGTAAGGCCGCTATAATAATGCTTAATATCCAATGATTACGGCTCATGACGTACTGCCAGAGTTTGATTTGAGACCTAAAATACATTATCCTTTAATAGACACATTAGGTCAACTAATTGAAATAACTCTCAAGAAACCAGGTGTGTCAGTCGAGACGAAGCTTGATGGGAACCACTGGTCTATCCAGCGTCTGCCATAAAGTCGGAGTACTCGCGTTCTTGCTGGCGTGCATGAGCGCGGCGCCGGGGTGCGCCCGCAGCTTCACGATCCGAAGCGAGCCTTCCGAGGCCGATGTTCTTCTGAATGACAACCCCGTAGGCAAGACTCCGCTCGTGATTCCATATTCCGAGCTGCCCGCGACGCCGAACATCCGCGTTCAGGTCAAGAAGGACAACTACGGTTCGTTCCAGGGGATTTTGCCCGGGCAAAACAGCGCCGCGCTCAGCTCTGAGATCCTCGTCGCGATCCCTAAGTCGGATGATGACAGCGACAAATTCAACAAGATCATGGCCACCATCCTCAAAGCGCAGCAGCTCGCGCTCCAGAAGCGCGAAGCCGACGCGCTCAAGCTGGCTGACGACGCGCTCAAGGATCATCCCAAGGTCGCAGCGCTCCATCTCGTGCGGGCCTCGATCCTCTTCCTCAGCAAGAATTACACGGGCTCGCTTGCCTCCTATCAGAAGGTCCTTGAGCTGGATGGCACCAATCCCGAGGCCGCCAAGATGGTCGAGTACTTCAAGAAGCGCTCGCTGGCCGGCGGCCCTGCCACGCCTGCGGGAGGAAATCCGTGACGAGAGCCTTGCTCGCCATTCCCTCGCTTTTGCTCCTGCTGATCGCCGGCGGCCCGGGCCACGCGCCTGAAGCTCATGCCGACGTCAAGGAGTTCAGCGAAGTCACGGGCAAGCTCTTCGATCCCAAGTCCGTCGATCCCGCGATCGTCCGGGCCGGCTCCCTCGAGATCGTCCTGAACCAGAAGGCGAGTCGGATCATCGAAGGCGCGATGGTGCCTGCTGACCAGTATCGCGTGAGCGTGCTGGTGACGATGTCCAAGAAGCCCAAACCCAAGCCAGCGGCCGACACCAAAGACAAGACGCCGCCCGAAGAGCAGCTCAATCCGGGCAGCTTGCTGAGCGTCGACTCTCTGATCAGTCGCTTCGAAGCGGGGGACCCGGGCGCGAAGAAGCCCCTGCCCGCCGCCGCCGCCGGAGCCGAGGACGAGGAGTTCGTCTACGAAGTCCAAAGCGTCCAGATGCAAGTCACCTTCAGCGACAAGGTTTCGACTGCCGCCCAGACCGAGTTGCAGGCGACCCTTAAGAAAGAATTCACCGACGCCTTCGGCGACAAACTCAAGTTCCAGTCCAAAAGCGCCGGCGACATCATCAAGGAAGAGCCGCCTAAGCCCGAGACTCTGTGGGACTCGCTCTCCAAATTGCAGTTTGTCGTGATGGCGCTGATCTTGGGCGCCATGTTCATCGGCTCGCTCCTCGTCTTCAAGCTCGTGCCTTCGCGCCAGGGCGCCATGCCTTTCCGCATCGAGCTGAACAATGCGCAGCAAGACGCTCTAAACGCCGCGACCGGCGCTGGCCCGCGGATCGATGGCAGGTACGGCGAGGAAGCGGACCCCTACGGGACCGACACCGACACGCACGTCCGCGACGTCGGTGTGTCGAGCGAGGACGACGCCAAGCTGATCGTGCGCCAGCTCAAGGCGCTCGAGCAACAGATCGCGGCGTTTGTCAGGCAGAACACGGCCATCGCCGGAGTAGTCCTTCACGAGTGGGCGGCTTCCGACGACTTCATCAAGATCACGCTCTTCCTCGAGGCGCTCGCTAAAGAGGGCGTGAACATCGATCGAACCGAGTTCCGCCCCGAGGTCATGGACGCGATCCGCGCCTCCCGCGGCGCGACGACCCGGCTATCGCTGCGTGAGCGCGAAGGCGCCCTCGAAGAGGTCTACTGGGGCCTCGTCTCCAATACCTTCCTGGGAGAGGATCGCACCTCCGGGCAGTTCCGTTTCCTCGAGACCGTCAATGACGAGGCCATCGTCGAGCTAATCTCGGGCGAAAGCGAAGAGGCGCAGGTCACCGTGCTGCTCGGCCTGAGCGAGCGGCGCGCGGCGCGCGTGCTCTCGCGGCTTGAGCCTCAGCGGCGCGAAGCCCTGCTTCGCGGCATCTTCGCCGCCAATCCGATGGAAGCCGAAGCGCTCGCGGAGCTCGCGGCCCGCCTCTCGGATCGGGTCACCGAGATCAAGAGCTCCCAGCCCGACGTGATCCGGATGAGCGAGGGCGTCGAGTCCTTGGTCCCGATCCTCGAGACGATGGATTTCGAGACCCAGTTCGCGACCGCGCAGTCGTTCCTCTACATGCAGGCCGACCTCAAATCCAAGATCGAGACGCGCTACTTCAACGTGGCGCTGCTCCCGGATGCCAAGACCGGGTTCCTCGAAGGAGTTTTCCAGGAACGAAAACCCGAATGGATCCATTCGCTGCTCGCAATGTTCGATACCGAGTTCAGGGATCGCGCGATCGCCGTGCTTCCCGCCCTCCAGCAGCGCATGATCCGGGATCTGGCCAGCTCCCCTGTGACTCCGAGCGCCGCCTGGGGCGCGCTGCGCGAGCTCAATGACGAGATCCTCGATCGTCTCGCCAACCGCGAAATTACCCTGCCTTCGATCTTCAACGAAGAGCCACTCGCGATCCCGACCGCTAACGCCGAAGGCTCCGAGACCGCGGAGATTCCGCAAGCCGTCGACACCGGCGAGGAAAACGCGGCCTGATATGTTGACAGGAATCGCGGCGATTTACCTGCTTCTGGCCTCCCCGATGGGGATGGGGCCGTCGATGGCGAATGCAGGGCAGGCGGTTGAGGCTGGCTTTCTGCCGATCTCGCTTTCTCAGCCTCTCGGATACGAGGATGCGTTCAAAGGGACCGGCATCTTTCTCGGGGCGTCCCATTACTTTCCGGCCTTCAACGGCGGAGCGCATGTCAGTTACATCAAGCAAGGCAAGGGGAGCTCCATCGGGCTTCTCTACCGTCAATATGTACTCGGGGGGCCTCAGATCAAGCTCAACAATGCGGATGCGCCGGATCCCAAGGATCGTCCCCTGATGGGGGAGTTCAGGCATTACGGTCTCTACCTCGAGCTAGGCGGCAATATCTACTCCATGCAACGCAATTACACGGACGATGTAGCGGGGACGACTACGGTGCAGTCTGCCTCGGGCCTCGGGATCCTGGGCGGCGTCGGATTTGAGTATCCCGTCTTGAGCTTCCTTTTCACGTCGGCGCAGGCCTCAGTCTTCAACTCGCTCGGCGGGCCGGCAAACATGCTCCTGTTCCAGGTCGGCGTGGGCTATCCGTTCAACTTGTTCTAAACCGGTAGTCCACCTGCCTTTCCCCACATCGAGGGAAGGTCTGTTGGGAGTTGTGGAGTTTCTTTTTTTCTCTCTATCCTCTGCCGAGTTCCGCAGCAACCGCAGGGAGCGAGGATTGTCTGAGGCCAAGAGGGTAGAGAGAAAAAAAGAAACTCCGCAATTTCCAACAGCTTTCCTAGGCAGTTAATGCCGATTGAGTCCATTTTCGGCTGTGACAGAATTGGAGATCAGGAGTGCTCCGCGGAATGTCCACTGAACGCAGGCTGCCAGTCACCAAATTTCAGCCGCAAGCCGAGATCCCGCAGGCCCAGGCGACGGATCGCGCGACCCCTATGGCCGTCGACGGCGATGCTTTCGACATTGCCGAAGCGCTACAGCAGATCCAGGGCCGCGAGCGCAAGCTGAGGGCGCAGCTCAAGGACGCGCAAGAAGCCCGTGCCAAGCTCGAAGTAAGCGTCACGTCCGATCGGATCGCCGCGGCGTCGCGGATTCGTACGCTGGAGGAAGAGCTCCGTCTCGCGCGTGAGGCGCTGAGTGTCCGCGAAGGCCAGGTCAAGGCGCTCGGCGCGAACCGCGCGCAGCAAGCCGCGCGCGACGCCGAGGAGCGTCGCTACCTCCGAGAGCAGGCCGAGCAGGCCCAGGCCAAGCACGAGCAGCTGGTCGCCCAGTACGACGAGTTGTATAAGTACTGCGAATCCCTTCTCAAGGAATCCGAAAAGCGCCGCACGCTGATGGAGTCGCAGCTCCAAAAAGCCATGACCGCCAACCGCGCTTTCGAGCAGAGGCTCAAAGAGACGGATGCCCAGTTGGCCACGGCGACCAAAGGGCAGAAAGAGTCGAGCGCCGCGCGCGCGGTCCTCGAGGAAGAGGTCAAGCGCCTGCAAGACCGGCATCAGCAGGAGTCGCAGAGCCTCAAACAAGTGGTCGATGACACCCGCGCCTCCCTGGAGCACGTTTCAAAGAGCTCCAATCGCGCCAAGTTCGAGACTCGCGCCGCCGAAGTTCGCCTCGATCAACTCGAGCGGGCACTCGCCGCCTCAGCGGATGCGGGCGACCGCGCGAGGGACACGCTCGCCAAGTCGGCGCGCACGCTCGCCGAGCTACATCGCTCGATCCGCAACTTCTTCGAGACCCCTGCTGAGCACGGAGTCACCCCGGTCCGCATGAAAGCGGGCCGCCTCATGGCTGAGCAGATGCGGCTGGAGATCGAGACGCTCAGACGCCTCGAGCTCAACCTCACTCGCCTGGCCGAGACCGTCACCGAGGCGCTTCCCAAGGCGGAGACCCCCAACACGGAGTTGCGATGAATTACTCGACGATCATCGGCTTTCTTTGCGCCGCCGGCGTCCTGATTTTCGCCGTGATCTCCGCGGACTCGGCCCGCGACGTCCTGTTGGACGGACACGCTCTTATGATCGTCCTCGGCGGCACCTGCGCCGCGGCCTTCGTGAGCTTTCCGATCGCGCGGATCTTCCGCCTCGGTATCCTTGCCTTCAAGAAGCTGCTCGGTATCGCGGGCCAGGACTATCCCCGCATCATCCAGGACGTCATCACGATCGCGGAGGGGATTCAAACGGATCCCCAATACCTGCGCGGGGCCGTGGATACGGTGGACAACCCTTTCCTCAAGGAAGGGCTGCAGCTCCTGATCGATGGCGCCACCGAGGAGCAGCTGGTGGACATCATGGAAGCTCGCATCGAGACGTTCCGTCGCCGTTACGCTTCCGAAGTCACGATGTTCCGGACGATCGGCAAGTTTCCTCCTGCTTTCGGCCTTCTCGGAACCACTTTCGGTATGATCGCGCTCCTCAATCGCCTCGGGCAGGCCGACGCGCAGAAGATGATCGGCCCTGCGATGGCCATCGGTCTCGTCGCCACGCTTTACGGCATCGGTCTCACCAACTTCATCTTCATTCCCATCGCCGAGAACCTCAATTCGCTTGGCGCCGAGGACTTCGCCGCGCGCAAGATGGTCCTCGAGGGCCTGCTCATGGTCAAACGCAGGACCCATCCGATTCTCGTCGAAGAGAAAATGAAGTCATTTCTCCTCCCGTCTGAGCGGGATCAGCTCACGCTCCAGAGAACCGCGTAGGAGAGTGACGGGTGGCAATACCTCCAAGGCCGGTACGATCGGTCCGACCCACCGAACCGCAAGGGGCTTCCGGGCTGGCACCGCCTCAGGCCGCGCTGCCGCCCAAGAAGCCGATTCGCATCAGCTGGCGGCATGACCGGCGCGACGACACCTTTATTGAAGAGACGATTGAAAACGAAGCCAACTGGATCGTCTCCTACGCCGACATGATGACGCTGCTCATGAGCTTCTTCGCGCTTATGTTCAGTTTCTCCAAGATCGACATCAAGAGGTTCGACGAAGTCCGTGAGAGAGTCTCCGAGCAGTTCGGCGGGCAGTTCGTGATGCCCTTCGAGAACGTCAATTCGGAAGTCAAACAGGTCGTCATCCAGCAAGAAGCCAAAAACGACGTGCAGATCGACCGCGACGGCGCGGGCATCAACATCGTCTTCAAGAGCGCGATCTTCTTCGACGCTGGCGGGACGGATCTCAAGCCAAGCTCGAAGGCGCTGCTCGAGAAAGTGATCGACGTCATCTCCAAGACGGCAAAGGGCCATCCGATCTATATCGAAGGCCACACCGACGACAGCCCGATCTCGACGAGCAAGTATCCCTCCAACTGGGAGCTGTCGGCCGCGCGCGCGAGCCTCGTCGTCCGCATGTTCGAGAGCAAGGGCTTTCCCAAAGAACAGCTCAATCCGGTCGGGTTCGCCGACGCGCGCCCCCTGTTGCCCAACCGCGACGCCAGCGGAAAGCCGATTCCGGAGAATCAGGCGCAGAATCGCCGGGTCGTCATCCGTATCGCCAAGAAGTAGCGTTAAGCTCCTTCGCCGGATTTCAGCGCGAAATCAGCGAATCGAAGGCCTCAGCGCAAATCGCCTTGCCGCCGGCGCCGCCCGCTTTCAAGAGCGCGAGCGAGAGATTGAGGTTTGGACAGAGCGTGACCCATTGGGCGAAGCAGCGGACTTCCCCTTCGCTCGCCGCGCCCGGTTTGCAGCGCGCGCTCGCGACTAAAGCTGCCTTCAGGGCGCGATCCGGGTCGGCATACATCCACTCGCTTCCGCAGCGGTCGACGGCCGCGTCTGGGTTGCGCAGCGCGAGCGCCTGGATCTCGGCGAGGGCGGTGCGGGCTCGCGGGTCCGCGAGCTGCGTGACTGAGGCCTTGAGCAGCCCGAAGCGCGCCTTCCGGTCCATTTTGATGCGTGGTGATCGAAGAATGATAGCGCGGCTCTCCAGCGACGCCACGGCGCGGTTGTCGCGCGCATCGCGGCGGATGTTGTCGGTCACGAAGCGAGAGGCCGAGATGTCATTGCCGTTGGAACGTCCGTCGGACGCGTTCACGGTGTTGCCTCGGCTGTCGGCCCACGCGCGTGCGAGCAGTCGCGAGAATCGCCGTGCTTCGGCTGGCCCGATTCGCCGGCCGTGGCGATCGACGTAATAAATAAAGTGCTCATAGAACAAGCCGCGCAAGTTATCCGGCAAAGCCTTGCACGCACGCGACTCCTTGCGAGGCGGGAGATTGCCGCCGTAGAACGATCTGAAGCGAACGGTCGCCGGCTCGGTCGAATCGGCCAAGGGGCCGTCCCTCCCAAGCATAAGTGGCGGAGCGTTCGTCGCGCGCCGTGCTGCGGACGCTGACGCGGCAGTGCCAGCAGCTGCCGGCGCGCGCGAATGGGTCTCGGGCGAGCTGGCGCAGGCGCAGGCGCAGAGCGCAAGCAGGGCGATCATGCCGATTCTCATGCTCTTTTTATCGGTCAACCGCGAAGACCGGGTTAGCCCTTCTGGCGCTCGATGCCGTATTGTTTGAGCTTGCTATGGAGGTGCGAGCGATCCATGCCGAGGCTTAGCGCCAATTTACTGACGTTTCCGCCGGATTCGGCAAGCGCTCCTTCGAGCAAGCTCTTCTCGTACGCCGACACCCGATCATAGAAACTCTCTCCTTCGCTCGCGGGGGCGCTCGCGGTGGACTTGCGGGCATCGCGGATCTTAGGAGGAAGGTCTGCCAGATCGACCTCTTCTGATTCCGCCATCACAGCAAGGTAAGAGACGAGGTTGTGCAGCTCGCGGATATTTCCGGGCCAGTCATAGGAGTTCAACGCCTGAAGGGCTTCGGAGGTGAAATGAAAGCCTGCGCGCTTGGATTCGGTCGTGCAGAAGTGCTCGACAAGGAGGGGGATGTCTTCCTTCCTGTTCTTCAGCGGAGGAAGCGCGAGCGGAATCACATTGAGCCGCTGGAAGAGGTCAGGCTTGAACTGCCCTTGAGCCGAAAGCTGCTCCAGGTCGCGATTGGTCGCGCAGATCACGCGGAAGTCGAGTTCTATCACCTTCCCGGAGCCGAGTCGCAGCACTTCCTTCTCCTGAAGCACCCGAAGGAGTTTCGCCTGGATATCGAGCGGCATGTTGGCCATTTCGTCGAAGTAAACCGTGCCGCCGTTCGCCTCCTCGAAGATCCCCCGTACGGCTTTGTCCGCGCCGGTGAACGCGCCCTTTTCGTGGCCGAAGAGCAGGCTTTCCGCCATCGTACTCTGGATCGTAGACGAGTCGACCGAAACGAAAGGCTCGAGCGTCCCGTCGGCCAGTGTCCTGCGGAGCTGGCGCGCGACCACTTCCTTGCCGGTGCCGGTCTCGCCCGTGATCACCACGTTGGCGCGCGAGTTTCGCACCTTCTCGATGGCGGCGCGGAGCGACTCGATTGCTCGGCTCTTGCCGATCATCGCCGTTTTCTTCTGTTTTTGTGCGACTTCGAAGTTCTGCTGCGATCGAGACTTGAGCAAAGAGCGTCGTTCCAGGACGCGATTCAGGGCATGAGCCAGCTCCTCGGGTTCCAGGTCTTTGGGCACGTAGTCGTTCGCGCCCAAGGTCATGGCCTTGCGAACCGTCTCGAAATCCTTAAGCGACGTACTCATGATGATCGCCAGCTCGGAGTCGGTTTCCCTGAGCTTCGGGATCATGCGCAGCCCCTCGTCATCGGACCGCATCTGGATGTCGAGCAGAACGGCTGCGAACTGGTGCTTCTTCAGGAGGACAAGGGCCTCCTCCCCGTTCATCGCCGAATGGAACTCGTACTTGCCCTTGAGGGCATGCTTCACGGCCAGCTGAAAAACCGGGTCATCGTCCGTGATCAGGATCTTGGCGAGGTTGGCTGTCTGAGTCATGTAGCGAATCTCCCACATCGCCCAGTGGCGCGTTGTCGGCTCGAACCGACAGAAGATGCGGGGCCATGCGCGCCCGCGACCGTTCGGTCGGGTGATTTTCCAATGTTCTCGTCCATTTTCACACACGTGAACCGCGAGTTCAAATTTGGATCGGTGCTTGCTCTAGGGCGGCGAAACACACAAGGGGAGTTACATGACGAATACCGCTGGACTGGAACAAACGCGACTGATCGAGATGGGCTGCAGATCGGACGTCAACGTATTGATCACGGGCGCGACCGGAACGGGCAAAACGCGCCTGGCTGAGGAGATCCACCGCAAAGGGTCCCGGCGAAACGGCCCTTTCGTGGTCGTCAATCTTGCGTCGCTACACGAGGGGACTCTAGAGTCTGAGCTCTTCGGCCATGAGCGAGGCGCCTTCACCGGAGCCGAGTCCCGGAGAGTCGGCCGGCTTGAGCAGGCGCAAGGCGGAACCGTGTTTCTCGATGAGATCGGCGAGCTTTCGCCGCGGCTGCAGGCCCGCCTTCTCGAATTCCTGCAGTCCCGGCGCGTGGTGCCGGTCGGTGGTTCGCGCGAGACGCGTCTCGATGTTCGCGTTATCGCCGCCACTCATCGCGACCTCGTCCGAAGCGTCGCCGAAGGCTCGTTTCGCGAGGATCTTTTCCACCGTATCCGTGTATTGTCCATCGAGTTGCCTTCGTTGATCGAGCGAGCGGACGACTTCGATCAGATCCTTCACGATTGTCTCGAGGAAATTTGTAAACGGATGCAGCGCCGTCTTCTGCGGATCGCGGAGCCTGTCGCCGAACAATTCGAAAATCATCAGTGGCCGGGAAATATCCGTGAGCTGCGCAACGTGCTCGAGTTCGCGGTGCTGTCTTCCGACGGCGAAGAGATCCGCGAACGGGATCTTCCGTCCTGGTTTCGGAAGAAGGCGACCCGCGTTCAGGAGTCCGCAGCCGACTTTCGTGCGCCCGCGCAGGCATTTTTCGATCTGAATTACGAAAGCGCCATGGCGACCTTTGAAAAAGGCTACCTTTCGACCCATCTGGAGCGATCAAAATGGCGGATCAATCGAACTGCCCGCCGTATCGGGATGAACAAGACGACACTTCTTCGAAGAATGAAGTCTTACGGATTGGCCGAAAATAGCGGGTTTTTGAGCATGACTTAATGCGTCATCATTTTTTTGGAAAAAAGCTGTTGCGCACAGCCAACCTATTGGCTAATTAGCTCAAACCTTCCCGCTACTTCTTTGGTGCGTTGAACGTAAGTTCCTGAAAAGGACTGCGAAAACGCGAATACGAATGGCGGGATGTTCTTTGAAAATTTGGAATGAATTATTTGATAGAGAAAGTGAGGGTGAAGCTCACACTGGGTTCTTAGAGATCTGGTGTCGAGTGAAACAACTCTTA
>FTBH01000197.1_pt1 | contig 14402 bp, 9 predicted proteins | sample 1639321 | NCBI WGS metagenome assembly FTBH01 (sample SAMEA3914864, study PRJEB12502) | metagenome | biome: forest; material: soil | place: USA | collected 2012-03-12 | depth 0.3 m
GCGCTGAAGAGCGTCGAGCAAGGAACGCCGCCGTGAAGCGGATTTTGGTCCGCGCGCCGAACTGGATCGGCGATCAGATTCTCGCGTATCCTTTCTTCCATGCTCTGAGGAAGCGGTATCCGGACGCGCATATCGCCTCCACTTGCGTGGGCTGGGTCGAGAGCCTTCAGTTCCGCAAGCAGGTCGACGAGGTGATTCCGCTCGCCAAGCCGCTCGACGGATCTTGGCTCAATAAGTGGCGCGCCGTCGAGGAGAGCGCGCGCCGGCTCAAGTCGCGCGGGCCTTGGGATCTGGCGATCACGCTTCCTAATTCGCTTTCATCGGCCTGGTGCCTCTACCGCGCGGGCGCGCTCCGCCGGCGCGGCTATCGGGCGGACGCGCGGGCGCTCCTGCTCAACGAGGGGATCGATCTCGCGCAGAGTGAAGGCCTGCATCGCGCTGACGCGTATCTGCGACTGCTCGCGCCCGATGGCGTGCAGGCGCTGGGCAAGTTATTCTGGGGCGCGCCTCCCCCGTGGTCTGAAGACGAAGACGATCCGGCCGATATCGGCAAGCCTGGCGCGCTTGAGCGCTTCGATGCGGCAGCCGAGTGGCCGGGCGTGGAGCCGATCGAACCTCCCGATGAACCTTACTGGGTGATCGCCCCCGGGAGCACGGCCGAGAGCCGGCGCTGGCCGATCGAGCGCGCGCAGTCTTTGGCAGCCATAATCCACGCGCGAACGGGCCTCCGGGGGATCGTGCTGGGCGGTCCCTCCGAAGCTGTCGCCGCCGAGGATCTCTGCGACGATCGGGACTCGGGGCTGTCGAATTGGACCGCCCGGGGCAACGTCGCCTCCAACTGGCGGCTCTTCGAGCGCGCGCGCTTCGTCGTATCCAATGATTCGGGCCTGGCTCATATGGCGTCGCTCTGCGGTGCGCCGGTTTTCATCGCCTGGGGGGCAGGAAACCCCAAGCACACCGAACCGATCGGCCCAGGCAAGGTCAAGCTCGCTTTTAATCCCGTGGAGTGCTGGCCCTGCGAAAAAAATGTTTGTATTCAGCCCGCCGGCCGGCGACTACAGTGTTTGAATGGGATCCAACCCGACACCCTCTGGACCGGCATCCAAAAAGAGCTCGCCCGGACACCCTAGCGAGCTCCCAAGCGAGCTTCACGACATTCGAAGGCTCGACGCGCTGGTTGTTTGCCTTTCGCATTCGTGGGGCGGCCTCGAGCAGGTCGCCGTGGCCGACGCGCTCGAAGTGGCGCGCCTGGGGCTTCCGGTACGCTTCCTCGCGATCGAGGACTCGCCGGTGCACAAGCACCTGGAGCCTCTCCGGGCCGAGGCGCCGTCGCTCCAGGTCGTTCCGGTCGCATATCGGGTGCGCAACTTCCTGGACCTGCACCTCCGCTCGACGCTCGGCACGCTGATCGCGGACGGGGTGAATCTCATTCACACGCATCAGACGACTCTTCTCGGTTCGATCGTCCCGTGGATCTGGCAGAAGCGCAACGTCGCGCTCATCGCCACCCGCCACATCATGAACAACCACAATAAGCGTGATTTCTTTCATCGCGCGATCTATTCGCGCATCGATTCGCTCCTGGTCATGAGCCAGACCCTCAAGAAGAACGTCTTGGATACGCATCCGATCAGCCCCGGGCACGTGCGGACAGTCAATCTCGGGCTCGACTTCGAGCGCTTCGAGCCCAAGAAGGTCCATCCCGAAAAACGCCGCAAGCTCTGGGGCGTCGATCGGTCGACGCTCGTCATCGGCCTTGTCGGGCGCATCGATCCGGCCAAGGGTCAGGCGACTTTCATTCGCGCGGCGGCCGGACTGGTTCAGGCGCTGAGCGACAAGTACAAGCTCCACTTCCTGATCGTCGGACAGGAAACGATCGGGAGCGAAGGCGGGCATCTTCAGGAGCTTCAAGCCCTCGTCAAGCAGTTCCACCTCGAGGATCACGTCAAGTTCTCGGGTTACGAGGAGAACGTCCCGGAAGTCATGCGCGCGCTCGATATCTTCGTGATGCCTTCGCGCGAGGAGGCCTTCGGGCTCGTCGCCATCGAAGCGATGGCGATGGAGTGTCCGGTGATCATCTCCAACAAGGGAAGCGCGCGAGAGATCGTGGGCAACGAGGAGTTCGGCCTGACCGTGCGCCCGGACGACGCCTTCGATCTGCAGCGGCAGCTCAGGACCTTGATCGAGAATCCCAAGCTCCGCGAGTCGATGGGCAAGAAGGCGCGCGAGCACGTACTCAAGAACTACGACAAGAAGTTCCGCCTGCAGAAGACGCTCGAGGTCTACGATCGCGCGCTCCGGCGGCGCAGCCCGTTCAAGCGGGGCGGCTGAGCTAATTTGACCCGAATAGCCGCGGTTTTTTTCCCTACTTCGCCGTTTTAACGCGGTTCGTAGCTGGAACCTGCTTTGCATAAGCTGCTCCCTTATGAATTCTATTCCCAAGCGCTGTAAAACCGGAATCAAAGGTCTGGATGATATTTTGCGCGGCGGTCTTCCGGCCGATCGTCTCTACCTTCTTCAAGGAGAGCCTGGCACCGGCAAGACCACGCTGGCTCTCCAGTTTCTTCTCGAAGGCGCGCGTCAAGGCGAGAGAGTGCTTTACGTGACGTTCTCCGAAACCCAGGAGGAGCTCAAGGCCGTCGCTGATTCGCATGGCTGGGATCTTTCGGCGGTATCGCTCCTGGAGCTTTCGGCGATCGAGCAGCAGCTCAAGCCGCAGGCCCAGAACACGGTCTTCCATCCTTCGGAAGTGGAGATGAACGAAACCACGCAGGTGCTGATGGACGAAGTCGAGCGCGTCTCGCCCGCCCGGATGGTTTTTGACTCGGTCTCCGAGATGCGCATGCTCGCCGAGACTCCCTTGAAATACCGCCGGCAGATGCTCTCGCTGAAGCAGTTTTTTGCCGGAAAGAAATGCACCGTGCTGATCCTCGATGACCTCACCGCGGCTCCGACCGATCTCCAGGTGCAGAGCATCGTTCATGGCGTCATCAACCTCGAGAAAGTCCATCCGGAGTTTGGAGACGAGCGCCGTCGCCTGAACGTGGTTAAGCTCCGCGGAATTCCGTACACGGGCGGCCGCCACGACTACCTGATTCGTACCGGCGGCGTGGACGTCTTTCCGAGAATGATCTCGGCGCAGCACAAGGCGAACGTCAAGCCTGACAAAATCTCGAGCGGCATCGAGGAGCTCGACCGGCTGCTCGGCGACGGCTTGGAACTGGGCACCAGCACGCTTCTGCTGGGGCCCGCCGGCACCGGCAAATCGACCTTGTCAGTCCAGTTCGCGGTCGCGGCGGCCGAGCGCGGCCAAAACGCGATGATCTTCGCATTCGAGGAGAGCCTTCATATTCTTTTTACCCGGATGAAGGCCCTCGGGATGGACCTCGAAAAACACATCCGATCTGGCCGGCTCGAAGTCCGCAAGATCGATCCAGCGGAGCTTTCGCCGGGCGAGTTCGCCAACTCGATCCGCGAATCCGTGCTGCAGAGGAAGCCACAAGTCGTCGTCATAGACAGTCTCAATGGATATTTGCATGCCATGCCGCAAGAACAGTTCCTGACGCTTCAGCTTCATGAGCTCCTGTCGTTCCTCGGCAATCAGGGCGCGGCGACGCTCTTGGTCCTCGCTCAGCAAGGGCTGATGGGAGCCATGATGAGCACTCCGGTCGATCTCACTTATCTTGCCGATACCGTCATCATCGCGCGCTACTTTGAGGCTTTGGGGGCCGTCAAAAAAGCGATCTCGGTCATCAAGAAACGAGGTGGATTCCACGAGTCCACGATTCGCGAGTTTACTATCAGCAAGGAAGGCATTAGGGTTGGCCCTCCGCTTTCGGAGTTCCAAGGTGTGCTCACGGGCGTGCCTACTTTCATGGGCAATCAACAGTTGATCATCGAGAACAAAGTTGGCGATACCAGAACTGGTCTCTGAACCGAACCCGCTGGAGATTCTGATTTTCGCTCCGACCGGGCAGGATGCTCATTTGCTCAAGGTCGCGCTCGAGCGAGAAGGCATCGCCTCGACCACGGCAGTCGATCACCGGTTCTTGTCCGCGAGGATCGCGGGCGGGGTCGGAGCGATATTGCTCGCCGAAGAGGCGCTTACCCCGGCATTAGTCTCCAATCTCAACGCCGCGATCCTTTCTCAGGAGCCCTGGTCCGAGGTTCCGGTGATCGTGATGACCAGCGGCGGCCAGACGACCCTCGCAAGCGCTCGAGTCATGAGAGTGCTCTCGCCTAGTGGGAACATCACGCTGCTCGAGCGCCCGTTTCGGCCCATGACTCTGGTCACGACTCTTCAAGTCGCCTTGCGCGCAAGGACTCGGCAATATCAAGTGCGGGAGCTCCTTGAGTTCCAAAAGCGCGCGATGCAGGTTCGCGAGGAGTTCATCATGGTCGCGTCCCATGAGCTCAAGACGCCGCTGACTTCGCTCAAGATGCAGGCTCAGCTCGGGTTGCGGATCCGTAACTCGGCGGCTCCCGCGGAAGAGAAAATCCAGAAGCTACTTCGTCTGGTCGAGTCCAACCTTGCCCAGACCGAGAAGCTCACTCGCCTGGTCGAGGACATGATCGATGTCTCTCGCATCTCTTCCGGGAAGCTCACGATCCAGAAGTCCGAGTTCGACCTCTCCAGGCTCGTGCGCGACATCGTCACGAGCTTTGTTCCGGCGCTCGCCGCCGCGGGATGTCCGGTTCAAGTCCACGCGGACGAGCCAGTCGTGGGCAGGTGGGATAAGTTCAGGTTGGACCAGGTGGTGAGCAACCTGCTGACCAATGCCATAAAGTACTCAGGTGGCGCCGCCGTCCACGTGTCAGTCTCGAGGCGTTCTCTGGATCGCGTTCAGGTGATCGTCCGCGACGAGGGGCGTGGGATCGCTCGGGAAAGCCATGAGAAGATCTTTCAGCGCTTTGAGCGGGCAACGGGCGCTGATGATGTGCGAGGCTTCGGCCTCGGGCTCTACATCTGTCGGGAAATCGTCGAATCCCACGGGGGTATCATCCACGTCGAAAGCGAGCCGGGTCGCGGAGCTGCTTTCGTCATTGACCTGCCGATCTAAATCGCTCCCAAAACGCTGGAGGCCTACTACCGCGCTTTCAGCCCACGCGCCGCCGGCGCCTTCAGCTTCTCGCGCGGCAACGTCTTGCGGCGGGAAAGTACGGTGAGCATGACGCCCATCTCGTACTTGTTGAAGCGAGTCGGCTTGAGGCCGAAGCGCTTCTGCAGTTTCGCCGAGACCGCGCTCAAGATAAGCAGCTTTCGCTCGCGGATCTTGGGGCTGTTCTCCGATAGGTCGTCGTGCAGCTCCAACTCGGCCATGCGGACCAGGGCGCGGCCCTTTTTTCCGACATGGCCAGTGAACTGAATGGGATCCAGAGAGAGGATTAAGGTCGGATCTTTCTTCCAGCTGTCTCCGATCGGCCAGAACGCCAGGAACGTGCGTTTCTGCTTGGAGGAGACGACTGTTTCGTACTTGCCCCTGAAGCGGTTGGACTCGCGGGAATAGCGGACCGCCTCGTCCTCGGAGTCGGCGGCAAGCGACTCTTCTCTCTGCCGCTCGAATTTTTCCCGGGACTTGAACTGCTTGCCCCGGATCTCGCTCCTCGTGTGAAGAGAGGAGTCGAGCTCGGTTTCTTTAGCCGCGCCATTTTTGGCCTGGAAGCTCGTATTCTTGTGCTCCCACTCTTCTTCCTCGTTCAGTTCGTACCGCGCGCGCTCGCGAAGCAGGTCGCCTTCGTCGTAGAGCTGCAGACTGGGCCCGTCCTGGAAACGATCCCGATAAAGGCGGTCTTCGTAGAATTCGATTCCGTATCGAACCTTCTTTCCGGACGGGAGCTGGACCGTAAAGTAAGTGTCGTCCAGCTTGAGCATGCGCCGAAAGGTCGCCGCATCCGGTATGAGCATCTTGGTTTCGATCTCCGCGTCCGGCACATCGAACCGGTCGATGTCGAGGGACGGGCGGTCTCCGGCAAGAGCGGCTGAAGGCCAAAATGCCAAGAACGCTGTAACGGCAAGGATTTGGAGGAGGGCGGAGCGCATCCTTCACGAAATAATGCAGTGAGTCAAAACCTGCAAGTCAGGGTTCAATTAGATTATCAGGCGATCTTTCGATGTGTCGCTTTCATGGGCAGTCGTCGTCGGGGTGGACAGTCATTCGGAGGGCGGGGCAAGGCGGCTCCAGTTAAATCACGTCAATAGAAGACGCATGGGCTGCGCGGAGCCTGGTATGCCACTTGTACTCGGCGGGATCGAGAATTTATGAAGAGTCTCTTACTTTCATTTCGCGCATCTTTGTCAGCCCTCGGTATCCTGATCGCTTTGGCGCCGTCGCAGAGTTTCGCCGCTCCGTTGTCCGGCCTGGCGCCGGCGGACGTGCTGGTGGTGACCGGGCCCGGCGGGCACACTCTCTCGTCCGACAATCTCATCGAGAAGCTCGAGAAGAATGGAGTCCGCTACGCCGTCTTTGACTTCTCGGCCCTGAACGAAGGCTGGACCTTCGAAGATACGCTTCGGATGCTCGAGACCGATCCCCAGGCGGCCACTCAGTTTTACGATGACTACTACAAGCTGGCCGAGACAGTCTCGAGGCCCGGCGAGCTGCCGCAGGGCGCGGCCCACGACCCCGAGAAGTTCCTGGGCGTGCTCAATGTGGTGAAGCCCAAGATGATCCTCTCGACCTACGCGCTCGCCATGGAGACGATCGACCGTCTCAAGATGGAAAAGAAGTTCGACGGCATTCCAGTGGCGCTCGTTCCCACGGACTATCATTTGAACCCCTACTGGACCAAAATCATCCCCATGCCGGCGGACATTGTTTTCGCTCCATCGCAGGCGTGGAAAGACGCAGCGGTGGCCAACGGCACTCCTGCCGAGAAAGTCATCGTCTCAGGCCTTCCGGCCAATCCGCGCGCCGAAGTTCTTCTCACGCCCGAGCAGTCGGACGCGCTCTGGCGGGAGCTGGGTCTCGATCCCGCGATCACGACTGTGTTTCTCTCGGGCGGTAACGGCGGTGTCGGCAGCTTCGGCGAGATGCTCGAGTCGATCAGTTCGGCATTCAATGGCAGACCCGAAAAGAAAGTGCAGCTGGTTTTTGCCGTCGGCCGCAGTGACAAAGCCCGCGCTCAAGTCGAGGCCGCGATGCGCGCCGGCGTCCCGGCCAATGTAAAAGTCAAAGTCCTGGGCTTTGACCCGAACCTCCCCAACTACATGAACGTCATGGCCGATATCGTGGTGAGCAAGGCTGGAGGTCTTACGACCACCGAAGTCGCGCGCTCCAAAGGCTACCGGAACGGAAAGCTCCGCGAGGGACGTCCCTTCCTGATCACGATGCCCGCTTACGGAGTCGAACCCGGCAATACCGAATATTTCTTCAAACGCGAGATGGCCAGCCCCACGCTCGTCGGCACTCTGGGCAAGGACATCCTTGAGTTTATGGACAATCCGGCGCGGCAGCTGGAAGTGATGACCGCGCAGGGCGAGATCCGCAAGGAGTACCAACCGAAGCGAATCACCGCTTGGCTTTTCGACAAGCTCCGTACCTTGACCGGGCAATCCATCCGGCTCGGCCATGGGGACGTGGATTGGGTCGCGACCAAGCTCGCGCAGTCCCGGGATAAAGGTTCCAAGCCGATGTTGCGTTTTTCGTACCTCCGGAACGAGGCGATCCTGGACCCGATCCGGGCTCAAGCCGAAGAAATCAAGATGCAGCGCCTGGAAGTCGTGAAGAAACTGTATCCAGCGACTCACGCCAAGTTCGGCACCACCGCTTTCGACATGTCCGTCACCTTCGATGATTTCCCGGTCGGCATCACCCCCGACTTCAAGGACGGCGAGCGCATCGCGGCGGCCCGCAAGATCATCGACGTTTTGAAGGGTCACGGCATCCACGATGCCACCGCTTTCGTGAGCGCTGACGGTATCGAAGGCTGGTTCGAGGCGCGAGAAATCCTCCTCGAGTGGCTGAAGGCCGGCTTCAAGCTTGGAAACACCGCACCTACGGGAGACAGAAACTTTATCGAAGAGGTCGAGAAGAACGACAGATTCCTCAAAGATCTGGGCCTCGACGAGGCTTCCCGGCGCGTGATCCGGCTCCCTGATCCCGAGAATGGCGAAACGGCCGAAGAGCGCGCGACCATTCGCAGGTATCTCAGCGAGAACGGCTATCGGATCGCTCCGAAGACCGTCGATGCCGATTCGGCTTCCGACCCGCTCATTTCCTTACGCGCGGCTCGCGCGTCGGCGCGCAAGGTCTTCGGCGCCGAAGTCCCTCAGATCTCCGGTCTTCTCCTGTCGAGAGCCGCGCCGGAGCTTCTGCATGGGTTGCTTTCGGCTTATGAGCGCGAAGGCGCCCGATTCATATCCCTTGAGCGAAGCCTGCAGGATCCTCGCCTTGCGATCGATCCCGGCCAGACGACGGCTGAACCGCGGAGTCACTTCGAGGAACTCGAGCAAGCGATTGCGAGTGGATCCTCCGATCAGGTCAGAGCAAATGTCCGCGCAGCGTCCGATGCGGGCCTGGGCGCGAAGGTCATCCGCCTGCGGGACCGTAAGCGAAAGGCTGAGGCGCCGATCCACATGGCCGTGACGGTCGACGATCTCCCGCATGGGATCGGCATGCAAGACCAGGCGACCCGCGAGCGGGTTCTGCGGCAGCTGATCGACGTCCTCAAAGCGCATGGAGTGAAGGACGCTTATGCCTTCGTCAACTCGGAGCATGTCGAAAAGGATCCGGGGTCCGAGGCACTTCTCAAGATGTGGCTCGGTGCGGGCTACAAGCTCGGCAACCACACGCATTCTCACGGCGGCGCATCGAAGATGTCCTCCGCGGATTTCATCGCGGATATCGAGAAAACGGACAAGTACCTTGAGAAGCTCGGCGTGGACGTCAAGACTCGCCGCGTTTTTCGGTTTCCGTTTCTTCAAGAAGGCAATACGCCGGAGAAGAGAGTCGAGATCCAGCGCTATTTGAATGAAAAGGGCTACGTGCAGGCTCCCGTCACGGTGGACACCTTCGACTGGAGAGTGAACGACGAGATCGAAAAGGCAGCGAGCGACCAGGCCAAGCGTGAAATCATCCTGGATGGCGCCGCGAAGACGATGGACCAGCTGAGGGATGCGCAGGAGAAAGCCAAGGAACTATTCGGCCGCGACATCGAGCATGTCCTGCTCCTGCATCTTTCGCCGTCGACTCCGGCGCTCATGGAGCCGGTCCTGAGTGAGTTCGGAAAAGCGGGCGTTCGCTACATTGAAACCGAAGAAGCCCTGACCGACCCCGCCTATGCCGTGGATCACGGCCAAGTCGCCTATTGGATGGCAAACCACCTCCAGAATCTCTATTCGGCGACTGGGCGATGGACGCCCGAACCGCAGTCGCTCTTCGATCCCGAGAAGGTCGAACGCGAGCTGAAGGCGATTCGCGACAGCGCTCGCGCGCTCACTCAGGCTCGAAAGCGCGAACTGCGCTCTGCGATGGAGCGCTGAGCGCAATACTAGATTTCTGTCAGAGCGCTAATCTCCGCTGGACCTGCACAACGAATGGCCTGAGGATGCTGCCAAGCCCATTTCAACACGTCCGGAGGAGCGCATGGCAGCGCGCAAGTACGCTATTGCATTCGTTTGTCTGATTGCGGGGATTCAGGCCGGTGCGGCCGAGAAGAACGAAACCCTGCTGAAGTACTATCGCCAATGGAAATCCGGCTACCTGAAGAAAGGCTGCGGCGCCGCGAGCTATTACGTCTCGGTTGGCGAAGGCGGCGGAGGCGGCATGGAGAAAGACTCCATCTCGAACTCCGAGGGGCAGGGCTACGGGATGGTTGCCGTCGCGCTCATGGCGAAGCAGGATCCGGACGCTCAGGGGATCTTCGACGGGCTTCTCAAGTTCGCCCGAGATCATCGCGCGACCGCATCGCCCTATCTCATGGGTTGGAACCAGGACAAGAACTGCGAGAGCGTCGAGGACGACGGAGTCGTGGATACCGCGACCGATGGAGACTTGGACATCGCGTATGGGCTGCTGCTGGCGCACCAGGCCTGGGGCGATGAAGGAACGATCGACTACCTCAAAGAAGCCAGGAGCACGATCCAGGCGATCATGGACCTGGAAATCAACCAGGACTACTGGACGCCCAAGCTCGGGGCCTTCGTTTCCTCCGATGACCCCAAGTACTACAATGCCGCTCGGCCTTCGGATTTCATGATAGAGCACTTCAAGGCGTTTGCGAAGGCGACGGGCGATTCGCGCTGGAGCCGCGTCGCCGACAAGGCGCTGAGCCTCCTCGAATACACGCAGGCCAATCTCAGTCCGGACACGGGCTTGATCCCGGATTTTCTCGTCGGCCTAAACTCGCGCGTCGTCCCCGCCAAGCCGGATTTCATCGAAGGCAAGACCGACGGATTTTACTCCTACAACGCCTGCCGGGTTCCGCTGCGGCTGGCGATCGACTTTCTGCTGACCGGAGACTCGCGGAGCCTTGCGATCATCAAGAAGCTCAACGCCTGGTTTTTCGACGTTACCGAAGGCGATCCCGGCCGGATTCTCGACGGGTATAAACTCGACGGCACCCTCGCTTCGAAAAAGGATGCGGGTTTCTCGATGGCGTTCGCGGGGCCGCTCGCGGTATCGGCGATGGCGGGCGCTTCCGGCACTTCCGATAGCGACATCCAGGAGTGGGTCGACTCGCTCTGGGAGACGCTCTCGGACCCGGATATGAGCGGCGAAGATTACTACGGTTACACGCTCAAGCTCCTATCCATGATCGCGTTCACCGGCAATTGGCATTCGCCTGTTTAAAACTTAGACAGCGCGGGATCCAAGCGGGGCTTGGGCTGCCTTTAGAATCGCCGGGGCCGGTTAAGAAGCCTGGTGCAGGCGTTGCAGTCTTTAGGAGCTATGGGACGTCCGGCTTCCATCATTCTTGCTGCGGTATTGGCGGCATCCACCGTCATCTCCGCCCAGGCCAAAGACAGCTCGGAGCTCGTCGGGCGCTATCGCGAGATCCTCGGGTCCGTTCAGCCCGTCGAAGAGGATGCGCACTCCCTGACTCCCGACCAGAAGCGAAGGCTCATGACGCTCACTTCGATCTTCGAAAACGGTGAGCCGAAGTTTCATTACGATTACATCGAGTATCTGGACGACGGCCGCGGATTCACTGCGGGGCGGGTGGGGTTTTCCACCGGCACGCAGGATCTTTACGAGGTCGTGAAGCTGTATGACGGGCTCAAGCCGGGCAATCCTTTGCACCGTTATCTCCCTCGGCTCGCCGAATTGGCCGATATCTCAAAGCACTCGCAGGAGAGCCACATCGTCGACGACATCTCGGGGCTCGAGGGCTTCGTCGATGCCTGGAAAACCGTCGGCTCCAGCCCCGAGATGATCCGGGCTCAGGAGCAGGTGATCGATCGGATGTATTATCTGCCGGCAATGGCGATGGCGCGGCTCCTGGGCGTGAAGCTGCCCTTTGGCAAGGCGATCCTCTACGACACGCTCGTCATGCACGGTTCCTGGATCGACGATCCGGACACGATCGAATGGATGATCTTGAAGACGATCGAGAGGACCGGTTTCGTGCCGCTGGATCACCCGGATCGCGAAAGCAAATGGCTGAAGGCCTTCCTCGAAGTCCGTCACGAGGTACTCCTCAATGCCCACGATCCGGAAACCCGCGCGCAATGGCGCGAGAACGAGAAGCGGGCGACGGACCTCATGACCATTCTCCGCAAGAAGACCTTTGATCAGCTAGGGCCTCAGACCAAGTTCAGAAGCTGGTACTACAAAGGAAAGATCGAGTAGGCCTAGGCCGCCTTCTCGTCTGAACCTTGGGACGCGGCCGCTCCTTCCGCGCCTTCGGCGGGGTAGGTGAACGCCTGCCTGAACGCCTCGCGGATCAGCTTGGCCGTGCCTCGCAAGGTCTCGACCCCCTCGCGGATCGTGTGGCGATAATCTCGAATCTGCTCGACCGGAACTTTGAGCCTCCAGCGAAGCTGCTCGAGCTGGCCGCGCGTCCGCGTGTCCACTTCCTTAAAGAACCGGGCGAGGTCGCCTTCGGGCTTGGGCCCGTATTCATTTTCCAGATAGGCCAGTATCGCGCTGCTTTCGTAGAGTTTGATCCCGGTTCGGTGGTCGATGAGGAAGGGGATCTTGTCCTTGCCGCCCGCCTTGAGGAGACGCTGATGATTGAGGGGAGATTCGGGACTGACATTATGGGCGATGAAATCCAACCCCAGCATCGAGAGCTCGTTGCGAACTGCATGGCTCGATGGACTGCTTTCGTGCTGAAATAGCTCGATCTGCGGAGTGATAGTGCGATGAGATCGGTCTTCGTGAAGGTCTCTGGCTCGCAACACCTTGTTTTTCAGCGGTTTTTTGGGTTCGCTTCGGTCGCTGGTTTCCGTGGGTTTCATCGGAGGTTCTCCCGGGAGTACTCCCTGGGCGCGACTCTGCAACCCAGGTGCCGCTGCGTGTCCCTCGTCAGCAAATCATCTTTGACAAAGAGTAGTTAGCTCTCTATACCTATCGAGGTTCAAAAGGGCGGAGAGACTTCAAGCGGGCTGCATTGCGGTCCTTAGTTTCACGCCCAATCAGAAAGGTCCCTTTAATAGAATGGTAGTTAAGCAATCCGCCGCGGCTGAGACCTCGGCAAAGCCCCGTCCCAAGAATCAAAGCTGGATGGACGAATTCTCGTCCTACGGCGGTCCTGAGGAGTCCTCCTCGGCCCTGTCCGAAGGCGAAGAGAGCTTCGCTGAGCTTTTCGAAGCTTCGCAGAAGCAGCAAGAAATCAAGGAAGGCGAAGTCGTTGACGGCACCGTCGTTGGCGTCGGCCCTGACTATGTAACCGTCGATATCGGATACAAGTGCGAAGGCCTCGTGCCCACGCAGGAATTCAAGGACGCAGCCGGCACCGCGCACGTCGCGGTCGGCGATATCGTCAGCGTTTACCTCGAGCGCATGGAGCTCGAGAACGGCTTCATGCTCCTCTCCAAGGACAAGGCCGAGATCATCCGCGCTTGGGATGAGATCTCCGCCGCTTGCGAGAAGGACCAACTGGTCGAAGGCACCGTCATCGCCAAGGTGAAGGGCGGCCTCTCCGTCGACATCGGCGTCAAGGCGTTCCTGCCTGGCTCGCAGATCGACACCAAGCCGGTCAAGAACCTCGACAAGTTCCTGGGCAAGAAGCTCAAGTTCAAGATCATCAAGTTCAACAAGAAGCGCGGCAACATCGTGCTTTCCCGTCGCGCGGTCGTCGCTCAGGAGCGCGAGCTCCAGCGCGCCGAGACCCTCGCGAACCTGCAGGAAGGCATGATCGTCACCGGCGTGGTCAAGAACATCACCGAATACGGTGCGTTCATCGACCTCGGCGGCATGGACGGGCTGCTGCACATCACCGACATGAGCTGGGGCCGCATCAAGCACCCCTCCGAGCTCTTCTCGGTGGGCGACGAGATCAAGGTCAAGATCCTCAAGTACGACCGCGAGAAGGAACGCGTCTCGCTGGGCCTCAAGCAGGTCTCCCCGAATCCTTGGGACGAAGTGGAATACAAGTTCCCCATCGGCATCAAGGTCAAGGGCAAGGTCGTCAGCCTCAAGGACTACGGCGCTTTCGTGGAGCTGGAAGACGGCATCGAAGGCCTCATCCATGTCTCCGAGATGTCCTGGACCGAGCGCGTGAAGCACCCGTCCAAGCTCATCAACGTCGGCGACGAAGTCGAGTGCAAGGTTCTCGAAGTCGACCCCAAGAACAAGCGCATTTCGCTCGGTCTCAAGCAGCTTCAGGCTAACCCCTGGGATGAGCTCGAGATCAAGTTCCCGATCGGCACGATCGTCGACGGCGAAGTCAAGTCGATCACCGACTTCGGCGTTTTCGTCGACATCGGCATGGGCATCGATGGCCTCGTGCACGTCAGCGACATCGCCTGGGCGAAGAAGTTCGCTCACCCTTCCGAGAAGTTCAAGAAGGGCGACAAGCTCCGCGCGGTCGTTCTCGGTATCGACAAGACCAACGAGAAGTTCTCGCTGGGCGTGAAGCAGCTCGAGCGCGATCCGTGGGAGAATCTCAAGTCCCGCTATCGTCCGGGCCAGGCAGTCGACGGCGCCGTGACCAAGCTCACGGACTTCGGAGCTTTCGTTGAGCTCGAAGAAGGCGTCGAAGGCCTCATCTACGTCAGCGAAATCGCGGATCACCGTATCGACAAGCCTTCGGACATCCTGAAGGTGGGCGATCAGGTCCGCGCCGAGATCCTCTCGATCGAACCCAAAGAGCGCCGCATCGGCCTCTCGATCAAGCAGCTCGGCCGCACCGAAGAGCGCGCCAACTACGATCAGCACATCGGCGAGCGGTCCAAGAAGACCTCCCTCGGCGATGTTCTCGGCGAGAAGCTCAAGGGCTTCAAGAAGGACGAGTAATAA